>Ga0209754_1000188_pt1 | contig 98155 bp, 85 predicted proteins | sample MesohylBB_FD_187295 | JGI IMG/M metagenome (GOLD analysis project Ga0209754, IMG submission 187295) | Host-associated microbial community of the marine sponge Aplysina aerophoba from Gulf of Piran - sponge mesohyl, lysed by bead beating... | ecosystem: Host-associated > Porifera > Sponge >... | reverse complement strand
CTTTGGCGCGGCGTTTCCGGAACGAAGCTCCCCCTCCCCTCCGGGGGAGGGGGTCGGGGGGAGGGGGCGTAGGGGCGCGGCTCGCCCTGTACCCATGCGTAAGTCTCTTTGAGGCGGGATAACGCGGGATGCGCTGGGACAAGGTGGGATTTTTCCCATGAATCAAGGGCTTGCGCGGGCTGCCCGGAAGGCGCCGGGAAAATCGCCCATGCGAAAGTCGCTTTGAATCCGGCGCGGAAACGGGCGGTGCAGGGCCTATAAACGGTCGATTTACCGGCGTTTCAGGGGCCGCGTAAGAGCGGGAAAATCCATGCCGAAAAGACACCCGTGCGCACCGGGAAAAAACCGCACCGATTAGAGGGACCGAAACGACCGAACGACGGTGCAGCGGACGGAGCGTGCCGGAGAGCGTCGAAGAGCGCCAAGTCAGGCGGCGCGCGCGGGCGGTTCCTGGTGCGTCTCGCCGTCGAACTCCGGCGCCGGCAGCGCCACGCCGTCGAACACGGCCGGCAGGGTCTCGCGCAACGGCGGATCGAGTGCCGGCCAGAACGCCTGCTCGATCAGGACCAGGAACTCAGCCGGGTCGTGCGCCGGATCACGAAGGTCCCACACGGCGCCCTGGCCGACCGTCACCGGCTTGGGCGCGGCAAAGACCCGGCGGATATCGTCGATCTCGGAATGATCGCCCGAAACCGTGCCGGCCTCGTCATCCCATTCGATGGTGCGCAACTCGCGGCCGCGCAGCCGATCCGGGATGCGGATGATGTGCTTTGCCATATCAGACCGGATCGTAATGCAACAGGAGACCGAGGACAAGATCGAGCATTTCCGGGTCGTCGAGCGCCAACCTTGCCAGGAAATCGCGCCCGCGCGGCGTGTGCAGCACCTGCTCGACCGAGGTCGTGATCACCTCCGCCGGGTGCAGGCCGCCCTTCCGGAAATACTCCCGGCCGGTATAGCGCTCGATATAGTCGTCCGGCCGGCCCTTTTCCTTGGGCAGGTGTTCGTAGAGCACCTCCGAATTGGCGTCCTTCGTGCGCCGCCGGTGGAGGGCGATAAACACGGCGTCGAGGTCCGGCGCGGCGTCCTGGATATGGTGGGTGTACTCATGGAGCGCGACGCTGGGGCTTTTCTTGGCGTCGCTCAACCGAATCCGCCCGGCCCCGTCGCCCCAGGCATGGGCCGACCAGTGCGCCCCGCGCTTGCCGCCCCGGACGACCTTGAGCGGCACCCTGTTGGCTGCCTCGATCCAGGACCGGGGCAGCAGGGCGGCAGCCTCCTTGACGCGCTGCACCGCTGCTGCGCTCCCGCCGTCGCGTCCGACCTCGGCGGCGACCTGGCCGGCGCCGCGCCGCTCGCGCAACTCGCGCCGGATCGCCTCGCGCAGGCGCGGCTCGAAATCTACGGCCCCGATGCGGCCGGCCTCCTCGACCAGGCGCTCGCGCTCGCCCCGGCCGAGGGCGACCCAGTCGTCCAGTTCCTTCGCCTCGGCCGCCTTCGCCAGATCGGGCGGGGCGGCCGCGATCTTTTCGGCGAGATGTTTCTGCGCCGGCGCCACCGGCTTGAGCAGGCCGACATTGTGTTGAAAGCCGGGGTCGATCCCGACCGGCACCTGGACGGTCTCGCCGGTGCGCTTGTTGGTCCAGGGCCGGGCCTTATCCCAGCCCGCCGGCGGCGTCCCGGAGGGCGTGAAGCCGAAAGCCTCCAGATCGTCGTCCGAGAGCTGCACGACGACGCAGCGGCAGCGCCAGCCGCACGGCGGATAGTGGGTCTCCCAAAACGGATGGTCCCAGGGCAGCACCGTGCCGTGCCAGGCCATGTGCTCCGGCCGCGTCCGGGCGTCCTGGACGGCGACATAGCGCAGCCAGGGCCGGGCCTCGGCGGTTCGCTCTATCCGCTCCCACCGCCCCTTGGCGTGAGCCATGCGCAGGTTGGTGTCGTAGATGATCCGCAGCCGCCGCGCCGACCCGAGCTGGGCGGTTTCTATCTTGCCCGTCTTCGGGTCGAGCCGCGCGCCGCGGCCCCACCAGTCCTTTTCCCGCAACAGCGGCTCCAACTCCTTGTGGAATTGCGCGAAGCTCCGGCCCTCGGCCAGGGCGCTGTCCACGGCGCTGCGGATATCCTGGAGTACATCCAGGCGCATGGCCTTGGCGACGGTGAAGGAGCGCAAGTGTTCGGCCGCGTCGGTATCGCGCCAGTCGAAACCGACATGGTGGCCCTTGGCCCGGAAATGGCCGATGGCCGCGACCGGCGGGACCAGCAGGATTTCAGGCGCCGCCACGGCGGGTCAGGCCAAGGCGCTACGGCCGACCGGCTCGTATTGTTCCGCCTCGACGATCCAGACCTGGCCGATAGAATCCTCCACGACGAGCGCGCCGGTCGAGTACCGGCCGACAACGCGCGCAAGCCCGCCGGACGGGACGATCCGAATCCACTCAGGCAGCGCCGGCGGCGCGCCGGTCAGTGCCGCGCCGCCGTCTGCGGCAGCGCTATCAGGCATCGTCCAGGCCGGCCTGGCCGGAGAGGGCGGCGGTGAAGCCCATGCGGTGTAGGGTTTCGACGAGCCGGGAATCGTCCATGTCGGCGAACAGGCCGGGTAGCTGCGCCCGGAAATCCTCCAGGCTGTCGCCGCGCTCCAGCGCCGCGCCGGCGGCCGCCAGGATAGGCTCGATCACCGGCTCCATCATCGGCTCCCAGCCTTCGCCGGCGAGCAGGGTGGCGACAGCGGCGTCGATGGCGTCGCCGCGCTGGCCGGCCGCGCGCGCCATGGCGCGGGAAAACGCGCGCGCCGCTTCCGGCCCCGCATCGGCGGGCGGCGGCGCCGCAGGGCCGAGCACCTCGTCGCCCTCGCCGGGGTCGGTCAGGCCGAGATGCCCCCGGACCTCGGCCGACCGGACGTTCAGGCCGAGCGGCACCAGCTTCGCCAGGACTTCGGCGAGAAGTCCGGTGTCTGTCTGCTCCTCCCGGCCGATGACAAAGCGCGGCCATTTCCGGCGCATGCCGCGGTTGAGAAAGACCAGCGGCACGCCGACGGCCCGCGTGAGGGTCGCCGCAAGCTGGCGCGCGTCCGACCGCTCGATATCGTGCCGGACCTCGTTGTGCACCTTGCCCAGGGCGTAGGAGCCGGAGCCACCCTCGCCTTCCTGCATGGTGAGGGTCTGGCCGAGCACCGCCTTGGAAACCTGGTTGTCGAAATAGCCCAGCAAATCGCGGTACAGATCGGAGCGCACGCCGGTCCCGGCGTTCTCGATAAACTCGATAGACATCCCTTCCGGGATGATCGCCGCGGCGTCGCTGGCGATGTTGGTGACGGCGCGCAGCAGGATGGCGCGGTCCTCCGTCTGCGCGGACTTGTCGAATTTGCCCACGCGGAGCGGGTGGCCGTAAGCCTCGACGAAGCGCAGCCAGTCGCGCGTGCCGAACAGCTTGAACACCCAGGCCCAGGCGGCGGCCCGCGCCAGGCCGCCGCGGATGGGCAGGCCGGATTTCGCCTGGTGCTGGTGGACGACGAATTTCGCCGGCTCCAGATCGAGCCATTCGAAGCCGTCGCCCCGGCGCTGCAACCGCGCGCCGGTTTCCCGGTCGTAGCGGAACCATTGCGGCAGGCGGTATTCGAGCCGCTCCGGCATCCATTGCCCTTCGGAGGTCTCCCAAATGATCTCCGAGACGGCGAAGCCTTTGCCGATGGCGTCGAGCAGATCGAATATCTCGTCCTCAAGCTCGTCGTGCCGCAGCCAGTCGCGAAGCAGCTCCGCGTCGGCCTCGGCCTCGGCGCTGTCGTCAACAGGCTCGACCGAGATCTTCAGTTGGGCGACCTGGCGCCGCCGCGTGCCGAGCACGGCCAGGTAATGCAGGTCGCGCTCCTCCATTTCCTCGGCCAGTTCGAGGTACCGGATCGGGTCGCCGTCCGTCGACTCGCGGAGGATCGCGGCGACGCGCTGAATGTCGATGGCCCGGATTTGCTGCGCGGCGCCGGCGACGGAGCGGACGCCGGCAACGGTCGGGCCGGCCACCTCCTGGGTCAGCAGCTCCTTGCGGATCGGCCGGCCGTATTGATCGATCAGCTCGGGCATGGCGCCACCCTAGAAAATGCCGCCGGCCGAACCGCCGACGATATCGGCGTGTCGCCCCGGCCTCGCGAAGTCGGCGTCCGGCCCCTCGTCCGCATATCCGCGCGGCATGTGCGGCCGCCGCGGGTCCGGGGCGCCGGCCGGCTGGTAGGAGTATTCCGTGTCGCCGCCGTCCGCCGCGGCGCAAGCCAGGGCGAGCGACCAGAAGCGGTCGGCATGGCCGCCCTCCTTGTCGGTATCGGCGACCAGCCGCGGTGCGCCGGTCGGGCCGATTTCCGTGCGCACGGAATGGAGATCGCGGCGCAGCGGCTCGCGCTCGGGAATCCGCAGCCGGCGGTCCTCCATAGCCTCCTTGAGCGCTGTCGCCACGGTCAGGCGGCGCGGCGAAGTCAGCAGCACGCCTTCGACCAGGTGCCGGCCCAACTCGTCCTGGAGCTTTTCGACTTCGCCCTCGCCCATCCCGGTCTGGTCGACCGCGATGCGCACGGGCCGGTAGCGATCCCTCATGTCCCGCACGATGGCGCGCTGCTCGGAAAACGGGATGTTCTGACGCTCGACGATCTCGCGCGCCCAAAGCACGTCGCCGACCTGCTCCAGCGCCGAGGCGACCCACAGGTTTCGCCGGCGGGCAATATCGACGCCCAGCCAGACCGGGCCGCCGCCGTAGGCCGACGGGTCGCCGGCCTGGGCGTGCTCGCAGGCCCGGATCAGCGCCCAGGCGAGGAACGCGCCGAAGCCGGCCGACGGGATGCAGTCCAGCTCCTCCTCGGCGCGCGCGCCGTAGAAGGCGCGGATGCCGGCGACCCATTCGGCCTCGGCGCGCTGCGACCATTCCCGGTGCGTCACCTCGAACACGCGTCGGCACAGGCCGTCCGCCACGGCGTCGGCGAAGGTGACGCGATGCAGGCTGCCCGGCCGCACGCCGTCGCGGATATCGCGGACCAGGCCGTTGAACGGGTTGGCGTCGCCGAAATGGGTCGAGAAGATATGGGCCGAGCCGCCCCACATCAGGAACGCCAGGGCTGCCGCCAGCACCTCCTCGATATCGTCCACATGGCCGGCCTCGTCGATAATCGCCCGGTCGCCCGGCCGGCCCTTGGAGCGGAAGGCGCGCGGCGCGCTGGACATGGCGAGAATTTCCTTGCCCGACGCCATGGCGATTCGGAACGCCTGCTCGTCTTCGACGATGGTCTCGCCGACGGCGCTGGCGCCGATCTGGAGCCGCCTGGCCCAGCCCGCGGCGTCGTCGATAAAGCCGCGGGTCATTTCTTTCTCGTAGGACTGATAGTAGACCGAGCCGAGGCCCTCGCCGGCGTGCATCACGGAGTCGTAGGCCTCCGTCCAGGAAAAGCCGATGCGCCGGCTTTTCTCGGCCACCTTGAGCGGAGATTTGTCGGCGACCCAGCGCGCCTGATAGGGGAGCAGGCTGTGCCGAGGGCAGCGTTCGCCCCGGCCTCGGCGTTCGGGGCAGGCCGGCCGTCGCCGGGCGGAGCCGGCGGCGGCACGGGTCTCGTCATGCGGTAGAGGAACCGGACCTTGCCGGTTTCCCGGTCGTCCTCCCGGCGGCAGGCGATCACGGCGCCGTTGACGCGCAATTCGGCGATGCAGGAATTGACGGCGCAGACCCCGGCGCCGGCGATGATTTCCCTGGTCGAGCGCTCGACCCCGTCCGCCAGCAGCGCGTGCACGGCGCGCAGGCGGGGCGAGGTGTCGAGGCGCGCGGCGTGCATCGGGCGGTCAGATCGCGCCGGAGCGCAGTGCAGCACGACCGCGCTCTGTAATGAGGCCGATCTCGTGACGCGCGGGCGGGCCGACAGGATTGCACCGCACTAGTCCGTGACGGAACAGATAGCGGACCAAAGCCTCGCGGGCGGCGCCGTAAAGCGGGCGCCAGAGGTAGACGCAACCTTGCGGGTTGCATTCGGCCAGGGCGCTGCGCAGCGCCGCTCGGGCCGGCAGGGTGAGGCGGGCCGGTGACATCACGCGCCACCTCTGAGTCGGTCGCAAAACCGCTCCAGCGCATCGAGCGCCTCGGTGTCGCTTTCGGCCTCCGGAATGCCCGGCACCAGCAGCGTCTTGCCGTCGTAACTGTGCCGCGCCTTTGCCTCGATCCTCGTTCGCAGTACAGGTGGAAGCGGTAGAGCCCCTTCCGGGCATTTGGATTGAAGTGGCCGGAACTCGATCCGGCCTGAGCGCCAGGCATGCGCGCGTTCGCCCATCACGCGGCGTCCCGGTCGGGGCTCGGCGCGGGCCGCAGGATGTCCGCCGGCCAAGGCAGGTCGGCGGGCCAATGGTCGGAGAACCATTGGAAGGCGCGGGCGGCGCGCCTCGTTGTGATCGAGCAACCGGCCCGCAAACGGAAAAACGTCTGGCCGCTGCCAGTCGCTAGGCGGGAAATTGTGGAACCGGCCCGGTTCGTCGCGCGGGCGTAGTCGTCGCAGAGCCGTAGGAGATTCGAAGCTGTGCTATCCATGACACGTTCATGTCACTAATAACACGAGACAGCAAGCGGTATTTCACTTATCGTGTTATTTATGACACCGCCGACAGGAATGGCGTTTCTGCGTGAGGCCGTCCGGGAACGGGTAGAACGCGAGGGGCTTCGACCCTTTGCCAAAGCAATTGATGTGCCCGTTGGCCGTGTTCGCAGCGTGAAGGACGGGCGGATCACCCGCAGCGATACAATTGAGCGGTTGGCGGACGCCCTCAGCCTGGAATTCTACATCGGCCCGCCGCGGGGCGTGGAGAACGTAGATGCTATCCGCCAACAATTGCGCGGAGTGGCTCGCGAACTCGACAAGATGCGAAAGCGGGCGTTGGAATGGGCGGGGCCGCGACCCAAACGGGGGCTATCGCCCGACACCGCCGCTGCGATCCGCGCGGCAATCGAGGGCACGGGCAACGAGAATCTGCCGCCGGACGCCCGGCCGGTCAGTGTCGTCGAGCTGGCGGCGGCGGCCGGCGGCGGCGCGGAGAGTCTGGGCGACGAGGCCGTCGGCCATGTCTGGTTCCGGCGCGACTGGCTGGACAGACGCGGCCTCGATCCAACGCAGTGCGCCGTCATCGGCGTGCGCGGCGAATCGATGGAGCCGGCCCTGCCGGACGGCTGCTCGATCCTGGTCGACCGCACCCGCCGCAAGCCGGTCGACGGGCGTATCTACGTCGTGCAGACCGGAGACGGGGTGGTCGTCAAGCGCGCCGGGGAGACGAAGGACGGCTGGGAGCTGCGCAGCGACCACCCGTCCTGGGAGCCGGCACCCTGGCCCGGCGACGCCGAGACCGTCGGCCAAGTCGTCTGGACGGCGCGGTCGCTGGTGTAAGGGGCGGAAAGATGACAAAAGAAAAGAAAAAAATAGCGAGCGACGCGATAGGTGTAGCAGCTGGCGCAGTATTGGTCGCAATAGTTTTTGGTGTATGGGGTTATTTCTCGGACGGGGGTATGATCGAATCGTTTGGTGGTTTGACTGAAAGAAAACTTAGCGAGAGCCAGACGGTGGCCGGCATGCAAAAGAAGCTCTCAAATATTGAGATGAATCTTACGTCCAAGAAGAGAATTAAATTCAAAGAGAAAATTAAGGTGTTTGGTGAAGGACCTCGTGGATCGTGGCGCGAAGTGACCTACTGTCCTGCTGGCTCCTTCGTTTGTGGATTGTCACTGAAGGTGGATTCGCCTCAAGGGGCTGGAGACGATAGCGAATTAAACGGCGTAGCTCTAAGGTGTTGTAGAGCGTTCCCAACAAAATTGAAGTGACTAACTTGTCAAAGCAGTTGAGCCGTATTTGTGTTCCGGCTAAAGGTAAGTCATGCCAGTTGAGAAAACTATTTCGGTCAGCCGCCTTTTCCTGAATCAGGAAAACCCACGACATCAGAGAGAGGAATCCGAAGAAGGCGCTATTCTTCAACTCTGCGAGAATGAGGCCGTGTCTAGGCTCGCCCGCGACATCGCGCAACACGGACTCAGCCCCTTGGAGAAGCTCGCCGTGTTTCCAGACGGAGAGGACGCGTATGTCGTGGCCGAAGGGAATAGACGGCTGTGCGCGATCAAGCTTCTCAACGACCCTCAACTGGCACCGTCGAAGTTGCAGCAAAATTTCGAGAAGCTAGCGGAGAACTGGAGCGCAATCTCCGAAGTGCCCTGCGTGGTATTCGATGAACCAGAAGACGCCGCGCTGCGTTTATGGATGGAGCGAAGGCATTCGGGCGAACAAGGCGGAATCGGACTAAAGAACTGGAACGCCGAACAAAAACAACGCTTCAGCGGCGGCAAGAAGAACCGTATCGCCCTAGCGATACTGGATCATGCAGAAGAGGAAGGCCTCATCTCTGCGGATCAGCGCAAGGGCAAGCTTACAACCGTTCAGCGGTATCTTGCGAATCCGGTGTTCCGCAACACCCTGGGCATAGACGATAGCAACGCGTCCGAAGTTTGCCGTAACCGCCCCGCAAAGGATTTCGGGTTCTTGCTCAAGAAATTCATCGGTGATTTGATCTCTGGGTCCGTTAATTCGCGAACCAAGGCTGCAGAGCACGTGGCCTATGCCCAATCTTTGGAATCTCTTGAGGAACTGTCTAAGGACAGAATCGAGCCCGAATCGCTTCAGTCAACATCCTCTTCAGAGCAAGGGTCTTCACAGTCCGGTCCGCGGAAGAGGAGAAAAATTCCTCTCGATAACGATATCCGAAATGCGTTGGAGAGCCTGAACAACTACAAGTTGCAGCGTCTCTATCATTCGGTCTGCACAGTGTCTCTTGAGGCACATACGCCGCTTGTCGCGGTTGGCCTCTGGGCCTTTTTCGAGACCCTTACGGCGGCGGCAGGGCGCAGGGATCAGACAAATTTCACCGGATTCCTGAGTGCCAGTCGTCTCAGCAAATACGGCCTCGACGACAAATCGAGCAGGAAAGTTGCGCAGGAAGCTCTGAAGCGCATCGCGGATTTCGGCAACACGACCAAGCATCACAGCACTTCGGCCGCTTTCAGCGGCGAGCAACTGGCCAACGACATGGAAACGCTGAAGCCGGTAATCCTCGAATGCGCGCAGGAGGCTCGGGGGTCGACCTAGGGCACAGGGTTGCGGGGCAGGCCGCACCTTCCTAGACATGCCTAGATCGCCGTCTCCGTTGCGGTATCCGGGCGGCAAGGCCTGCCTGTACAAGCGTATTGCTGCCATTCTTAGGGCGAACAAACTGGAGCGACGGCGCTATGTGGAGCCGTTTGCCGGCGGAGGCGGATTGGCGCTTTCCTTGCTCTACGGCGGCCATGTCAGCGACATCCACATCAACGATTTGGACCGAGCCATATGGGCGTTTTGGCACAGCGCCCTCGATCATACCGACGCACTTGTCGCTAAGATCGAAAAAACGCCAATCACAATCGAAGAGTGGCACAGTCAGCGCGACGTTTACCGCCGCGCAGATACCTCGGCCCCGGTGGATCTCGGGTTCGCGGCGTTCTTTTTGAACCGGACCAACCGGTCGGGCATAATCGGCAGCGGCGGCCTGATCGGCGGGTTCGCCCAGAACGGTCGATACAAGCTCGATTGCCGATTCAACCGGGCGGAGTTGACCCGCCGCGTTCGGCGCATCGCCGTTTACCGCGACCGCATCCACCTTACAGGGCAGGACGCCCGCGAGTTCATCGCCGCCAGCCGCGGCCAGCTTCCGGAGGCGACGTTTTTTTTCGTCGATCCGCCCTATTTTGCGAAAGGCGCCAGTCTTTACCGGAACGCATACCGGTCAAAGGATCACGAAAACCTATCTGGCGATCTTCTCGCCCTCGAAAATCCATGGATCGTGACTTACGATGCTGTGCCGGAGATCGCTGCGCTTTATCGCGGTCGACGACAGTTTCCCATCGATATCAATTATTCCGCACAGCGCAAACGCGTCGGGACCGAATTGATGATCGTCTCGAAGGGGTTGAAGGTTCCCGCGCAGAGCACCGCGAGGGAAGGAGCGGCATAGGAGTGGCTGCTCCGTCATCTTGATAATTGACCCGACCCGGCCGGTCGCGTCGTATCACCCGCCGACGATCAGGACTTCGCCGACGGCGCGCGCGCGTTTCGCGTTCGCCGTGTAGGTCGTGCCGACCGTCTCGAAATCGAAGCCGCCGAAGGTCTCCCGCACCTCCGGCCGGTCGTTGAGCGACAGGATGAACCGGCCTTTGAGGCCGCGCAGCAGCTCCGCCATGGCAGCGAAATCCTCGCGCGCGAATATCCCCCGGCCATAGTCGGTTTCGTGGCCCCAATAGGGCGGGTCGAGATAGAACAGGGTGAAGGGCTTGTCGTATCGCCGCAGGAACTCGCGCCAGTCCAGGGCCTCGATATGGACGCCCTGGAGCCGCCGGTGCGCCGCCGCGATCAGGCCGAGGATGCGCTCGGTTCTGAAGCGGCAGGGATAGTACGGGCCGAGGGCCATGCCGGAGGCGTCGAGCTTGCCGGCAAAGGCGAGGGTCTGGAGATAGGCGAACCGGGCGGCGCGTTGCACGTCGGTCAGCACCTCCGGCGGCGTCTTGACCAGTCGCCGGAAATCGTGGCGCGAGGCGACCGCCCAGCGGAATTGCTGCGCCAGCTCGTCCGGGTGCTCGCGCAGGATGCGGAACAGGTTGGCGATCTCACCGTTGACATCGTTGATCGCCTCGACCTTGGGCCGCTTCGGCCGGCGCAGGAACACGCCGCCCATGCCGACGAAGGGCTCGGCATAGCAGCGGTGCGGCACCGCCTCGATGCGGGCGATGATGCGCTTCGCCAGCAGCCGCTTGCCGCCGAGAAACGGGGCGATGGGCTCGGCCGGCGCGATGTCGCGCAGCGGCTCCGGACCGGTGTCCGGGGCAGGCTTCGGGGAAGGATTCCGATTCGACGCCACGGGCGGCTCCCACGATAATGCGCCCGCCCCGTGCGGGGTGGCGGGACGGCCGCGACGCGGCCGGTTGCGGTCGTGGGCGTTGTGGCGCCCGGCTCGGGATGTTCGCGCATCCCGGCCCCCGCCCGGTCGGCGAAGGGGAGGCGCCTATTTGAGCCGACCCGGCGCCGACCGTGCACCGGACCATGGTTCGGTGCACAGGCGCGTTTCGGCGGCGCATTATCCGCCGCCATGACCGCGAAAACCGCCCGCGCCGCGCTCGCCCACGCCCTGCCCGACGGCAACGATCCCCCGCGGGAAATCCTGCTGCTGCCGGCCGGCAAGGTCGAGACGCGCCCCCACGACAGCCGCGAGGCCTGGCACAACCCGGACGCAGAGGCGGTCGTTGCCGCGTCGCGCGCGCTCGCCGCCGATCTGCCCGTCGACTACGAGCACCAGGGCGAGTTGGCGAAAAGCAACGGGCAGCCGGCCCCGGCGGCCGGCTGGATCAAGCGCGTGTTCGCCCGCGATGGCGCCGTGTGGGGCGAGGTCGACTGGACCGAGCGCGCCGCCGCCATGCTGCGCGGCCGCGAGTATCGCTTCATTTCGCCACTGTTCGACTATCGCAAGGCGACCCGCGCCGTGACCCGCGTCGTCGGCGCGGCGCTGACCAACAATCCCGCCCTCTACATGCGGGCCATCGCCTCCGCCCAAACCCAGGAGACCGACGTGAAACTCGAAGACCTGCTCAAGGCGCTCGGCCTCAAGGCCGACGCCGGCGACGACGAGGCAATCGCCGCCGCCAAGGCCGCCGCCGCCGCCCAGGCGGCGCTCGCCAAGATCGCCACCGCCTTCGGCCTGGCCGACGATGCCGGGCCGGAGGCCGTCGAGACCGCCGCGGCCGCCGCCGCCGGCGGCCTCAAAACCGTCGCCAAGGCCGCCGGCCTGGCCGAGACCGCCACGCCGGCGGATATCGAGACCAAGGTCCAGGCGACGGCGACGGCCGCCGCCAGCGCCGATCCCGACTCCGGCAAATTCGTGCCGCGCGAGGAGTTCGACCGGGTCGCCGGCGAGCTGACCGAGCTGCGCGACGACCGGGCGACGGAAAAGGCGACGGCCGCCGTCGACGCCGCGGTCGCCGAAGGCAAGATTTCGCCGGCCCAGCGCGATTGGGCGCTCGGCCGGGCCAAGGCCGATCCGGCGGATTTCGCGGCTTACGTCAAGACCGCCCCGGCCATCGTCACACCGGGCCGGCTCGCCGGCATGACCGGCCGGCCGGCGCGCGATCCCGACGCCGACCTCGACACCGAGGAGCTGGCGGTCTGCAAGGCCATGGGCCTGGCGCCGGACAAGTTCAAGGCGGCCCGCGCCCGCGGCGCCGCGCAACGTGAGGAGGCTGCCTGATGGCCGCGCTTTCCGCCGACCGCCGCACGCCGCGGCGCACCCACCCCGAGGGCATCGTCGCCGGCTACAAGATGAAGGCGAGCACGACGATCCATGCCGGCTCCCTGGTCATGCTGGATGACAAGGGCCTCGCCGTGCCGGCGACCAAGGCCGCCAGTCACGTCCCGGTCGGCCGGGCCGAGCACCCGGCGAAATCCGGCGCGGCCGGCGACACCTTCGTCGAGTGTCGCCAGGGCATTTTCCGCTGGGACAACCTGGCGGCCGACGCCGTCGCGGCCGCGGAGGTCGGCGACAAGGTCTTTGTCGAGGACGACCAGACGATCCGCAAGGCGGCCAACGCCGCCGGCGTGGCCGTCGGCAAGCTGGTCGAGATCGACGACGCCGGCGCCTGGGTGGCGACCGGCTTTCTCTACACCTGACGCCGCCAGGCGCGGCCCCCTCGGCGCCCTTCCCCCTGGGGCCGGCGCCAGCCCGGAGACAAGGCAATGATTATCAACCGCGGCAACCTGGACCTCCTCTACACGGGATTCAACACGGCCTCGGGCGAAGGGCGGAATTTTTACGCGCCGTTCTGCACGGTCGCGCCGAACGGCAGCCTGCCGCTGCTGGACGGCCGCAACGCCGAGCAGCAGGGCGCCCTAAGCGTGGTCTGCCTTGAGCCGGGCGGCGCCACGAGCCCGCTCGATATCGACGCGCAGCCGCAAGGATGACGGTCGATCCGAAAACCCCGGCGGCCGCCGCGCCGGCCGCCGGCGCGCCGGACCCGGCCGAAGAGGCCGCGGTCCTGTTCCCGGATATCGAGGTGCCGGTGAGCGACCCGGACACCCGCGCCGATCCGGTCGCCTTCGAGGTCGGCCAACTGATTTTCGACGTTTAGGGGAATGCCATGACCAGTTTCCTTGCGACCGGCGCCGCCTGGGTGGCGCAGAAATTCGCGGCCGAGCCCTGGACGATCAGCCTGCACTCGGGCGACCCCGACGCGGCCGGCGACCAGAACGAGCTGCCGACGGGCGGCGGGCGCACCTATGCGCGGATCGCCGTCGCCGCCGCGGGCATCCGCCAGGACGGGGCGGTCGCGGAAAACGACGGTGTCGTGACCAGCCCGTGGAACGCGGCGGCGGCTGACGTGCCGGCGAACGTCACATGGCTGGTCGTTCGCTTCGGCGCCATAGCGATCTCGCGCCACCAGATGGCCGAGGCGGTCGCGCTGGCCGAGGGCCAGCCCTTCGAGATCGCCGCGCGCGCCCTCGACCTGGTCGCCGTCGCGCTGGACACCCAGGCCGACGGCGCCTTCGCGCTGCGGTAGGCCGCGGGCGGCCGAGGCGAAGCGACGCCCGCGCCGCCGGCGCAATCCGGCCAGGCGCTTGCCCTGACGGCCCTGCCGCGCGGGCGGATTATCCGGCCGATCCTCCAGATCGCCCTGCTGGTCGCCGCCATCGTGGTGCCGGCGCTGATCCCAGGGCTCGGCACCATCGGCGCCGCGCTCGCCGGCGCGGCCATCGTCACCGTGGGCAACCTGGCGATCAATGCGCTGTTCCCGCTGCCGACGCCGGCGCTGGCCGGTCCCGGCGGCGGGCAGGCGGCGCCCGAGCGGCTGGTCGCCAGCGCCGCGTCGAACCGGCTGCGGCCATACGGCCGGCGCACGCTGATCCTCGGCCGCATGCGCTGGGCGCCCGACCTGATGGCCCAGCAGATACTGTCGCCGACCGCCGTCGCCGAGGACGACGCCGAAACCGACCGCACCGTCGTGCTGCCGGGCGCGGCCGACGCCAGCCTGGGCGCGCGGCTGGACCGGGTGGCGTGGCTCGACCTCGGCATCGGCGCGCTGACCCTGTACGGCTCGGCCGGCGCGCAATGGACGCCCGGCGCCGCCTCGGCCGCCGTCCCGGCCGTGGTCGACGCCGGCAGTACCGCCACGGCGCCGGTATGGGGTGCAGAGCCGAACACCAGGCTCGCCGCGCTCGCCGCCAACAGGCCCTCCGATTTCTGGCCCCTGCGCGCCCGCGCCGTCGATCACAACAGCCGGCCGCTGTCCGGCGCGACGGTGCAGATCGACCGCTCGCGCAGCGCGACGCGCCTGCTCACTGTGGTCGGCGGCCTGCTCTACAGCTCGGCGAATAATGGCGACCTGCGGGCGCGGACAAGCCGCGTCGGCTTCGCCTCGCCGGCCGTGGGCGGCACGCCAGCGCTCGACCTTGGCGTCGATCTGCAAAACGACACCCTGTCGGCGGGATATGCCGCCATCGAGGTGACCGGCGGCGAGCGCGACTGGTCGGCGACCGGCGGTGACCCGTCGACGACGACGCGCTCGCGGGTCGAGCTGTCGCTGGCCGGCAGCTACTGGCTCGAACCGGCCCCGGCGGTGGCGGCGCGCAAGGCGCCGTCCGCGGCGGCCGCCGTCCGCCTCAAGGGCGCCCGCGGCGCGCCGGCCAACGCCGTGCTCTGGACCGAAGGGGCGCAACGGGTCGCGATCCCGGCCGCCTCGGGCGCCTGGACGGGGACGGCGGCGAGCCGCAACCCGGCGGCCCTCCTGCGCGCCTTCGCCCTCGGCTGGCACGACGACGAAACCGGCACGCTGATCGCCGGCACCGGCCGGCCGCGCGACACCGTCGACGACCCCAGCCTGGCGCGCTTTTACAGCTGGTGCGAAGCCCACGATCCGCCGCTGCGCTGCGACCTGGTCTTGCAGGACGATTCGCGCCCGGCGGAACAGATCGAGCGGCTGATCGCCGCCTGCGGCCGGGCGGAAATCAGCTGGGCCTCGGGCCGGTTCGGCGTCGTCTGGCCGGACCCGGCCGACGCGCCCCAGGGCCTGATCTCGCCGGCGAACATGCTGCCGGGCAGCCTGTCGATAGCCTGGCGCGACGGCCGCCGGCCGGACGCCATCGTCGCCAGCTACCACGACCGGACGGTGTGGGACGCCCGCGAGACGGCGCGCATCCCGGTGCCGGGCGGCGAGGACCCGCCGGTGCGCGAGCGCCAGCTGCGCCTGGAGGGCGTGACCGAGGCCGCCCAGGCGGCGTTCTTCGCCGCGGCCGCCGCGGCCGAGGAGGGCTTCCGCCGGCGCGCGATCTCGTGGCGCAGCGGCCGCCAGGGCGCGCTGATGACCCGCGGTTCGGTCTGGCTGATGGCGGCCGATCTGGTCTCCGGCGGCGTGACCGGCCGGCTGCGCGAGGCTGCGCCCGGCCGGGCCCGCCTCGACCGCCCGGTGCGCGTCGGCGGCTCGATCTGGCTGGCGCTGGACGCGCCGGGCCTGGGACTGCACCAGACGCTGGCCCTGCCGCCGCCCGGCCATCCGCCCGGCGGCGAGACCGACCTGCTGACCCTGGCCGAGCCCTATGCCGGCCTCGGACCGGGCATCGCGGCGCGCGATACGCTGTGGCGCGCCTATGACCCGGACCGGCCGCCGTTCAAGGTCCGGATTGCGGCGAACAAGCCGCTGTCGAAATCGGAATTCGAGATCGCCGCGGTCGACGAGAGCGACGACTACTGGCGCTTCCTGGACGGCTACCGCGCCGCGCCGCAAGTGCCGCCGGCGATCCTGCTGCCGCCGCCGGTCCGGATCGCGGCGGACGGCGCGTGGGCATGGCCCCAGGCCTGGACAGACCTGGGGATCGTGGGTGCGGTGGTCGAGCTGGCCGGCGGCGACGGCGGCCAGGGCGGCGTCGGCGGCAGCGGCGAGCGGCAGTGCCACAACACCAAAGACGGGCAGCAATGCACCGATTTTACGGGCCAGGGCGGGTCGCGCGGCGGCAGCGGCAGCGCGACACGGCTCACGACGGCCGGCGGGGGCGTCCACACCGCCGCCGGCGGCGCCGGCGGATCGGGCGGGTCGCCTGGCCGCGGAAACAGCTCCGGCAGCGGCGGCGCGCGCGGCTCGGCCGGCGGGCGCACCACGACGACCCTGCGCCGGGCGGACGCGCCGTTCGATATCGAAATCGGCGACGGCGGCAGCGGCGGCCAGGGAGGGCGTCATGCAAACACCAGCGCCCGCGCTCCGACCGGCGCCACCGGCGCCGACGGCCACGTCAACATCATCCCGCTGCTGCCATGACCGCACCGGCCGAAACCCTCGTCCTGTTGTCCGGCGGTGTCACCGCCGCCGCGGCGGCGTGGGCGGCGGTCCAGGACGGGCCGGTCTGGATGGTCCACGTCCATGCCGCCCCGACCGCGCCGGAGCGCCGCGCCGAAGCCAGGGCGGCCCGCGCCGTGGCGGCGCAGATCGCCGCCCTGGCGCCCTGGCCGGCGCGCTACGCCGAGCTGCCGAATCCGCTGACGCGCGACGTGCAGGCCGAAAACGAATGGTGCCAGCAGGCGGTGTGGGCCGCCGCCGCCATGCTCGCCGGCCGGCCGGCACTGACCGGGCTGGCGCGCTGCGGGACGGCGGAACGGCTGGCGGCCGGGACATGGACCGCCAGCCCGCGGGCGCACCCGCGGCGCGCCCTGGACAAGGCGCTGGACGGTCTCCGCGAGCCGGCGTCCTGGCGCCTGGTCTGTCCGCTGGGGGCGGCGCCGCCGGCGAAGGCCGACCTGGTCCTGCCCGATGCCGTGCGGGCGCTGACGGTCGACCCGCCGCGCGGGGAGCGGCCGCCGATCCTGTACGAGCGCAACGCCGGCGGCCCGTACGCCGGCGCCACCTTGCTCGGCGAGCGCCCGCCGGCGCCGCGCCGCGCAGGCCCTGTCGCGCTGCTGGTGCCACACCCGGACCCGGCCGAGCTGGCCGCGGCGCGGGACGAGGCGGCGGCCTGGGCGGCCGAGGCCGGCCGCGAGGCGGACGCGATCCCTGTCTGGATGCCGCGCCTGCGCGAGGCCGTCGGCGAGGCCGGATGGCCCGCCGCCAGGCTGGCCGCCGGGCGGGTGATCGCGAGCCTCTGGCGCCGCCGGATCGCGCACAAGGCGGCCCGCTACAGGGCGATGCCGGACGGCCCTTGACCAGGCTCGGGGCAGCAGTGGATTTACCGGCTAGAATCGGCCCGTAAATGGGCGCAAAATGGGCCATGAAATGCCCCGGACAATCCGATGCAAATCCCGACGATTCAAAGCGACTTCCGCGAGCGATTCAAAGCGATTTTCGCGAGGCTACACGCCCCTTTCGCAGAGGAATCCAATGGCGAGAGGAAACCGCCGGAAACTGCAAGGGCCGGTTGTTCGTCGATGTCCGAAAAACACCGTCATTGCCGCCCCGGACCCCGATCCGGGGCCAAGAGCCACAAGGCCAGGCCGTGCCGGGCGCCCCTGGTCCCCGGATCGCCGCTGCGCGCCGTCCGGGGTGGCAACGAAGGGTGGGTCCGGAGCCTGCCCTGAGCGAAGCCGAAGGGGCGACTGGTTCGGTCGGGCGACTCCGGTCCCCGGATCGCCGCTGCGCGCCGTCCGGGTGACAACGATGGGATAATTTACCCCGTCGGCTATCGGAACGGCAGCAGGCCGCTAACGCATGGTTACAGATATAATTCCCTTTCAAACCCTCCCCTACAAATCCGGATTTTCGCTAGACTCTACGGCTGCTGCTCCGCGCGGGCGGCGATGTCGGCGAACCGGGCGGCCAGCGCGTCGCGATGCCCGGGAAGCATCGCCCGATGCATCGTTTGAAGCATCGTCTTCAGTGCGGATTGATCCGTTGCAACGGTTTCCGACCCGTGGAATTATCCGGCCGGTCAACAACAATGGAAGGCTGGGCGATGGCATTCCGGATCGGCATGCTCCTCTTTCACGACATCATGCAGCTCGATATGACCGGGCCGCACGAAGTCTTCACCAAGTTTCCCGATACAGAGGTGCTGCTGATCTCGAAATCCCTGGATCCGGTACAGGCGGGCGGCGGAATGCGTATCCTGCCGGATGTCACCTATGCGGATTGTCCGCAGCTCGATCTCGTGTGCGTGCCCGGCGGCGGCGGAATGAATGCCCTGCTGACCGACGAAGAGACACTCGATTTTCTTCGCGGGCAGGCGCACGGCGCGCGCTACGTCACATCGGTCTGCACCGGATCGCTGGTTCTGGGGGCTGCAGGGCTGCTCAAGGGACGGCGGGCCGCCTGTCACTGGATGTCGCGGGAGATGCTGTCGGCCTTCGGCGCAATTCCCGATCCGGCCCGGGTCGTCATGGACGGCAACATCATTTCGGGCGGCGGCGTGACCGCAGGAATCGATTTTGCCTTGACCGTCGCCGGCGAACTGTTCGGCGCCGAAGTCGCAAAATCGATCCAGCTCGGCATCGAATACAATCCGCAGCCGCCCTTCGAAGCGGGCTCCCCGGAAACGGCGGGCGCGGAGATCGAAGCGATCGCCCGGTCGGCTGCGAGCGCACGCCAGTCCGAGCGTGCGGCTGCGGTGCGCGCAGCAACCGGAACCGTCTGATCCAAATGCGGTGTCGAGTTATCGGAACGGGTTGCGGCCGCGAAATCGTCAATCTCGCACTATCCGATGCCTGCATTTTCAATTGAACGAAAAATTGCGTGGTGTGCAGCGACTTACAAGGCGTAGCCGGCCGTACGACAGGCGGTCTCCGGTATAACAGGTAACCCATCTCGAAATGGATATCGTCGTCGCCCTTGCGTTTAACGGTCTGGTCTGGGGCCTGATTATCGCGCTCATCGCACTCGGTTTGTCGATCATCTTCGGATTGCTCGACATCATCAATCTGGCGCACGGCGATTTCTTCATGGTGGGGACGGTCCTCACCTGGTTTGTGCTCGAAGCGACCGGCAACTACTGGATCGCCTTCCTGATCGTGCCGCTTATGGGATTCCTGATGGGGGCCCTGGTCGAGCGTGCGGTCATTCAACCCATTCGCGGCACCGCGGCGCTCTCCATCGTGGCGACCTTCGGTCTGTCGATCATCATCCAGGAAGTCGTCCGGGCCGGCTTCGGCGCAGCGCCAAAACGTATTCTGCCGCCGATCGAGGGTACGATCCCGCTGTTCGGCATCGAATACGACATCTACCGGATCTTTGCGGCCGCAGTCTCGATCGTCGCCATTTTCGGATTCTTCGCTTTCCTGCATCGCACGAAACTGGGGACATGGATGCGCGCGGTGCGGTTCGACCGGGACATTGCGCTCGCCATGGGAGTGCCGGCGCGCACGGTCTATATGGTGACCTTCGCCCTGGGGTTCGCGATGGCCGCGCTGGGCGGCGCCGTCGCAGCGCCGATCACCACCGTCGATTTCCAGACCGGCGTCGACGTACTGCCCTTCTGCTTCATGGCGGTCATCATCGGCGGCCTGGGTAATTTGCCCGGAACGGTAGCGGCAGCAGTTCTGTTGGCGGTAACCGAGGGCATCGTGACCAGCTTCACCGATCCGACGGTTGCTAGGATCGTGTCGCTCTGCCTGATGAGCGCCGTGCTGATCGCGCGGCCGCACGGCATCTTCGCCGGAGCGACACGGTGAAGGCGCGCATCAACCGAGGGGTCCTGCTGACGGTCCTGGCCTTTCTGCTCATTGCGCCATTGCTGCTGCCAGCGGTCGGGTTCGATTACTGGCTCGACATCCTGGCCGAGATCCTGATCTGGTCCCTTTTCGCGGCGAGTGTAAATCTGCTGTTCGGCTATGTCGGACTGCTGTCTTTCGGGCAGGCGCTGTTTTTCGGCATGGGCATGTTCGGCGTCGCGATCGGAGTCGCCAAACTCGGGCTCGGATTCTGGCCGGCGTTGGGGCTCGGCATGGTCGTTGCCGTCGCGACCGCCGCGGTCGCAGGCGCGCTCGCCGTGCGTCTGACCTGGCACTATTTCGCGATCATCACCGTCGTGTTTTCGCTTATCTTTTACTTCATAGCGTTGAGCGCCAAGCCGCTAACCGGGGGCGACGACGGGACGAGTTTCTCGATGCCGCCCATGCTGACGCTCGGTGAGTCCGAGCTCAGCCTCACCGATCAGACCGTGCAGTATTTCTTCATTCTGCTGGTCGTCGGGTTCGCTTTTTTCGTCAAATACCTGATCGTCAGAAGCCCGTTCGGTATGGCGCTGATGGCGGTGCGGGAGAATGATGTCCGCGCGTCGCTGATCGGCCTGAACGTCTATTTCCTGCGTTGGATCGCTTTCGTGGTCGCCGGCGGCTTCGCCGGGTTGGCGGGATGCCTGTTCGCCCTGTTCGGGCGTTATGCCTCTGCGACCTACATGTTCTATCATGTGTCGGGCGAAGGCGTGGTGTGGACCATCGTCGGCGGTGCGGGGACGCTGTTCGGCCCGGCCATCGGTGCGGCGCTGCTGATTATCGTCCGCGAAGAACTGTCCAATATGTGGGAACATTACCCCATTCTGGTCGGTATCGTGGTCATTCTGACGGTGATCTTCGCACCGAAGGGGCTGATGGGCATGTGGAACGGGCTGCTCGACCGACTGGCTTCGCGGTCGGCGGACGGGACCGACACTGATGAAGGCCAACGCCAGGCGATGGAGAGCGCGGCAGCGCCGGTCAAGGGTGAGGCCGGACCGTGAGCGCCCCGATGCTGCAAATCGCCGACCTGACCAAACGCTTCGGCGGGCTGGTGGCGCTGGATCGCGTCACGCTCGATTTCGAAGCGGACGTGTTGCACGCCATCATCGGCCCGAACGGCGCCGGCAAGACCACTCTGTTCAATACGATTTCCGGAATGCTCAGATCGGATTCCGGGTCGGTGCGGTTTCGCGGCACCGATATTTCGGGGATGGCGCCGCACAGGATCAGCCGCCTCGGCATAAGCCGGTCGCTGCAGATCAAGAGCGTGTTCGATTCCATGACGGTGGCGGAGAATCTGTGGATCGCGGCGCAAGCGAGAGAAGGCGTGATGCATCCCTTCTCGAACCGGAGCCGTTTCAGCCGGACAGCCGGTCGCGTCGACGAGATACTGGAGCAGACCGGGCTTGAGGGACTGCGCGATTCGCCGGCGGGAACCCTGTCCTACGGCGACGTCGCCTTGCTGGAGATCGGCATCGCGCTGGCGACCGGGCCGACACTCCTGCTGCTGGACGAACCGATTTGCGGGATGGGGCCGGCGGAGACGGAGGCGACGGTCGAGAAGATCCGCCATCTCGCCGAGTCGGTCGATATCATCATCATAGAACACGACATGCCGGTCGTCTTCGATCTCGCCGAACGGATAACCGTCATGGCTCAGGGCGGCGTTCTCGCGCGGGGAACGCCGCAGGATATTGCCGACAACGCTGCGGTGCGCGAAGCCTATCTCGGCGACGAGGACGACGACGAAGACGACGAGGACGAGGACGGCTTCGATGCTTGAAGTGCACGATCTTCACGCCAGCTACGGCAAAGTGGAGGTGCTCCGGGGCGTTTCGCTTGAGGTGGGCGACGGCGAGATCGTCGGCCTGCTGGGCCGTAACGGCGTCGGCAAGACGACCACGCTCAAAGCGATCATGGGCCTGGTCCGGGCATCGGCGGGTCGCGCGACTTTCGACGGCGTCGATCTGACAGGCCTTGCGGCGCACAAGGTGCCGGCCCAGGGCATCGGTTATGTCCCGCAAGGGCGAGGCATTTTTCCCAACCTCACCGTTGAGGAAAACCTGTTCCTCGGCTTGCGGCAGGATCCGTCGCCGCCGCAGCGCGCCCTGGTCTTCGATCGCTTTCCGCAACTGAAGGACCGGATGGACCAGAAGGGCGGCACACTGTCGGGCGGCGAACAGCAACAGCTGGCGATCGCGCGCTGCCTCGTCATGCAACCGAAGCTCATCATCCTCGATGAACCGACCGAAGGCATTATGCCGATCCTGATCAAGGAAATCCGGTCCGAAATCCGCAAGATCAACAAGGCCGGAGTCTCCATTCTTCTGGTGGAGCAAAATCTGGTTACCGCATTCAAGATCTGCAGTTCGATCTACCTGATGGAGAAAGGCGCCATCGTGCACCGATCCAGCGCTGCAGACCTCAAGACCCAGCCCGATGTCGTTCATCGGTATCTCGGTATGGCCGCATAGCAACCATAGGGAGTGAAAGAAATGAAACGCAAAGACAAGTCAGCCAATCCCATCGAACCGGAAATCCGAATGGAACTGCCGCGCCGTTCTTTTCTGCAGACGGCGCTGGCCGGCGGCGCGGTCGCGTCGACCGCCTATCTGTCGCTGACCCGCGATCTGCTCGCCAAGGAAAGCGGGCCGATTGTGATCGGACATCAGTGCGAGTTGACAGGCGGGTTTTCTTCCTGGGGCTATTGGCATGACAAATGCGCCAAGGCTGCGGCGGCGCTGATCAACGAAGGCGGCGGCATAGCCGGCCGGAAACTCGAAGTGCCGGTGGCCGATACCGAATCGAACCCCGCTGCGGGTGCGCGGAAATTGCGCTCGCTGATTCAGCGCTCAAGGGCGCGCTTCGTCGTTGGTTCGGTGCATTCGGGCATCATGCTCGCCTCGATCCCGATCGCGAGCGAATTGAAGACGCCGTATTTCTCCGCCGGCGAGGCGACCGAAGCGACCGGGTCGAAAGGCACGCGCTACAGCTTCCGCACCGGCACCGACACCTATGCGCTCGCAGCGGCGGGTGCACCCTGGGCGTTCAAGAATCTCGGCAAGAACTGGACGATGATTTTCCCCGACTACGCCTGGGGCCACAGTCACCACCAGGAACACCGCAAGCTGATCGAGGCGATGGGCGGCAAGGTCAACGATCCGATTGCCGTTCCGCTCGGCACGAAGGATCTGGTGCCGTATCTGGCGAAAATCCCCGAGGAAACGGAAGTGCTGTTCTCCGTCTTCTTCGGTGCGTTGTCGGTGGCGTTCTACACCCAGTCCAAGTCGATGAAGCTGGACGAGAAAATGAAGATGTACTCGGTCAGCGGCACCATCGAAGCGATCCTTCCCGAGGCGATCAACGGCGCGGCGGAAAATGTTTTCTTTCTCGAAAACTTCCCGCGCCCGCTGGAGTACAAGAACGACGAGTACCACAAGAAATTCATCGAAATGATGAATATCGATCCGGTGCACGCGAAGGAAAACGGCTCTGACCGGGTGATGGCAAAGAGCCATGCGTGGCAGTCATACGAAAACTTCTTCGTGCTGAAACAGGCGATCGAGGCGTCGGGCTGGCAGCGGAAAAAGGATACGCCGGGCGTGATCGAAGCGCTCGAGGGTCTGAAGATGGAAAATTCGATTGCACACCCGCAGGGAGCCAAACTGCTGCGTGCGCAGGACCACAGCGGCATGATCGATTGCTATATCAGCCAGGTTCAGAACGGGAAATTCGTCGTCAGCAAGCGGATCCCGCGCGCTGAAATGGAATCGTTGCTGCCGCCGCGCTACGACTTCCGCAAATACAAGCTGTAAGGGGAACCGCAAGGCGGAGGCGGCGCACAGCCGCCGCCGTTCTGCGGTGTCTTTCGGCACGGCCCGCGATAATTTCGGAGAAATTTCCGGGGGATTCGCGGGCCGCTTTCGCCTGAACCGGCGCAAGAACCGACAGGCAGCCGGTTTGCTTCGGTCTCGCCCGGCGGTTCGAGTTCGGTTGCGAGGGCGGCCTGCCGGACGAAATCGGTTGACGGCTGCCCAATTCCGTCATATTCAACAAAATGAATATAAGGGACGGGTTTGCATGAACATCCGCTTTCTCACCGGCCGATTCGCCGTGGCCGACGGCGCACCCGCTGCCCGGCAGATTGGCGAGTTGAAGGCTCAGGGCATCGGTTCCGTCGTCAGCCTGCGTATGGCCGGCGAACGCGGCGAGACGATGGCGCCCGAAGACGAAGGGGCGGCAGTCGAAGGGGCCGGCATGGCCTGGCTGCATTTTCCGCTGGCGCCGCCGCAGGTCGGCGATGTCGAGAAGACCGACGATTTGAGTCGCCGGATGCAGGAACTCCCGGCGCCGGTCCTGATCCATTGCGCGTCCGGCGCCCGGGCCGCCGCGATGGCGATTTCAGTGTGCACGATCGGGGAAAACTGGGACGCGGAAACCGCGGCCCGGAAAGCCGCCGATGCCGGTATCGCGGTGCCGCCTGAACTCGCACCGAATGTCGACGCATACGTTCAGGCAAAACGGGCGTGAGTCCGCATTGAAAGGCCGCGTTCCAGCGCTTCGCTGTGCTGCCGGCTGCTGCAATCTGCGCCCCGCGAAACCACATCATGTAGTTGTAACAATTCGCCTCGCATGCTAAATTTTGTGGTGTCTCGCGCTATCGACCCGCCGCACCCCACCATTCGTTGATCCCGCCGCCGACATCGCCGGTTTTCTGCGATTTGCGTCGCCGAAACGTGGTGAATTCCCGTCCATTTCCGAGAGACTGACCCGCCTTGGCCGAGCCGACGACGCCCGAACGCGATATCGCGCCGATATCCATCGAAGAGGAGATGAAGCGCTCCTACCTCGACTACGCCATGAGCGTGATCGTGGCCCGGGCGATTCCGGATGTGCGCGACGGCCTGAAGCCCGTTCACCGGCGCATTCTGTATGCAATGCGTCAAGGCGGCTACACCAGCGACAAGCCCTACCGGAAATCGGCGCTGATCGTCGGCGACGTGATGGGCAAATACCACCCGCACGGCGACCAGGCGATCTACGACGCGCTGGTCCGGATGGCGCAGCCCTTTTCCATGCGCCTGCCGCTGATCGACGGCCAGGGCAATTTCGGTTCGATGGACAGCGACCCGCCGGCGGCCATGCGCTATACCGAGGCGCGGCTCGCCAAGGCAGCGGAATCCCTGCTCGACGACATCGACCGGAACACGGTCGACTTTCAGGACAACTACGATGAGTCCCGGCAGGAGCCGGTGGTTCTACCCGCCCGCTATCCGAACCTGCTGGTCAACGGCGCCGGCGGCATTGCCGTTGGCATGGCGACCAACATCCCGCCGCACAATCTGGGCGAGGTGATTGACGCCTGCCTCGCCCTGATCGAAGCGCCGGATACCGCGCTCGAAGACATCATGGAACTTGTGCCCGGCCCGGATTTTCCGACCGGCGCCCTGGTCATGGGCCGGGCGGGTATCCACGAAGCCTATCGCACGGGCCGCGGCGCCGTCGTCATGCGGGCGCGCCACAGGGTCGAGGAGAGCCGCAACGGCCGCCATTCCCTCGTGTTCACCGAAGTTCCCTATCAGGTGAACAAGGAACGGGTGCTGGAAAAGATCGGAGAACTGGCACGGTCCAAGCAAATCGAGGGCATCGCCGGGGCCAACGACGAATCGGACCGGGAAGGCGTGCGCCTTGTGGTCGAGGTCAAGCGCGACGCCGATCCCGAGGTCGTGCTCAACCAGCTGTTCCGTTTTACCCAGCTTCAGACCAGTTTCGGCGTCAACATGCTCGCCCTGAACGGCGGCCGGCCAGAGCAGATGGGACTGCTCGACGTGCTGAGGGCCTTCCTGGCCTTCCGCGAGGAGATCATCGTCCGGCGCACCGCCTTCCTGCTCGAGGAGGCGCGCGGCAAGGCCCATACCCTGGCCGGCCTCGCCGTCGCGGTCGCCAATATCGACGAGGTCGTGGCGCTGATCCGCCACGCGCCGGATGCCGCGGCCGCGCGGCAAGGCCTGATGGACCGCGCCTGGCCGGCAGAAGACGTAGCACCCCTGATCGCGCTGATCGCGGAGCCCGGCCGCCTGGTCGGAGAGGACGGCGCCTACCGGCTCTCCGAAGCCCAGGCGCGCGCCATCCTGGACCTCAGGCTGCATCGCCTGACCGGCCTGGAGCGCGAGAAAATCGGTGCGGATCTGAAGCAGATCGTCGACGAGATCCGGGGCTATCTCGAGGTTCTCGGCTCGCGCGTTCGCGTGCTCGAAATCCTGCGCGACGAATTGCTGGAGATGCAGGAGACCTACGCCGATCCGCGCCGCACGGCGATCGAGGACGGCGACTTCGACCAGGATATCGAAGACCTGATCCAGCGCGAGGACATGGTCCTCACCTTCACTCACGGCGGCTATATCAAGCGCGTGCCGCTCGCCACCTACCGGGCACAGAGGCGCGGCGGCAAGGGCCGCGCCGGCATGAAGACCAAGGAGGAGGATTTCGTCGACCAGGTCTATGTCGTCAACACCCACACGCCGGTGCTGTTCTTCTCCTCGACCGGCATGGTCTACAAGCTCAAGGTCTACCGGCTGCCCCTCGGCACGCCCCAGGCGCGCGGCAAGGCGATGGTCAACATGCTGCCGCTGCAGCCGGGCGAAAACATTTCCATCATCCTGCCGCTGCCCGACGAGTCGGAGTGGGAGAACCTCGACGTGATGTTTGCGACCAGCAGCGGCACGGTCCGGCGCAATTCGCTCGCCGATTTCGTCAACGTCAGGGCCAACGGCAAGATCGCGATGAAACTGGAGGAGGGCGAATCGCTCGTCGGGGTCGAAACCTGCGATACCGGTCGCGACGTGCTGCTGGCGACCGCCGTGGGCAAGGCCATCCGCTTCCCCGTCGGCGAGGTGCGCCGGTTCAGCGGACGCGATTCCCGCGGCGTACGCGGCATCAGGCTGGCGCCCGGCGACCGGGTCATTTCCCTTTCCATTCTCAACCATGTCGATGCCGAAACCGAAACGCGGGACGAATATATCCGTATCGCCAACGCGCATAAGCGGGCCGGTTCGCGAATCGAGCAGGGAGAAACGCCCAACCGGGAAGATGTGGAACTCGCGTCCCGGATCGTCGAAGCGCCGTGGTCCGATCTGCACGCCGCCGAAGAATTTGTGCTGACGGTTTCGGACGACGGCATCGGCAAGCGGACTTCGGCCTACGAATACCGCATTACCGGGCGCGGCGGCATCGGCATCGTCAACATGGATCTCGACCGCGACAACGGAGAAGCCCGGGTCGTCGGCACCTTTCCGGTGCGGGCGGACGACGAATTGATCCTTGTCACCAACGGCGGGCAGATCATCCGCGTGCCTGTGGACGGCATCGGCGTCGTCGGCCGCAAGACCCGTGGCGTCTACCTGTTCCGTCTGGACGACGACGAGCGGGTCGTCTCGGTCTCCCGCCTGCGCGATGCGAACGGCGCGACGGAAACCCACACCGAAGCCGACATCGACTGAGGCGAAGCGGGCTACACGCCGCGCCGGATTGGCCGTTGCATTCCGGGCCGCGCCCGCCTAGGCGTGTCGGCAACCGGTTCGCGAAGAGGGAGCGCATTCATGGCCGAACGCATCGGGGTCTATCCGGGCACGTTCGATCCGATCACCAACGGGCATGTCGATATCATCCGGCGCGCGTTGCGGATTTGCGACCGCCTGATCGTCGCCGTGGCCGAGAATATCGGCAAGAGCCCGCTGTTTACGCTCGAAGAGCGTCTGGCCCTGGTGAACCACGAGCTTGACATCGTCAACGGCGCGAACGGCACCAAAGCTGAAGCCAAGGTTTTCGGCAGCCTGCTGATGCATTTCGCGGAAGAGAATGGCGCGGTCATGATCATCCGCGGCCTGCGCGCGGTGTCGGATTTCGATTATGAATTCCAGATGGCGGGGATGAATGCCCGGCTCAACCCGGATGTCGAAATGGTCTATCTGATGGCGTCGGAGCAACAGCAGTTCATCGCCTCCCGCCTGGTCAAGGAAATCGCCTCTCTGGGCGGCGAAATCCAGAGCTTCGTGCCGCCGAATACTGCGAAAGCGTTGCGGGCGAAATTTAGCTGAATTCCTGGATTGCGTCCTTCCCGACGCGGAGATCTCCCGACGCGGAGAGCCCTTGTGCGGCGCGGCGCCGAATTGGGCGCCGGCAGGCCGGGAAGCGCAGGCGATCCGAATTGGCGACGGTACCGACAACACGGTTGACGATGCCAGACGATCACGTCACGGTGCGACGTGAACCAAACGAGTACATCGATATGAAACAGGTCTTGCTTCTCGTTTTTCTGGCCGCAGTTCTTGCCGCCTGTGCGCCGCAGTCCAGGGTTCCGGAAATTTCCCGCCAGGCCGCGGAGGAGGAAGCACGCAAACAGCGCGAATTCGTCGTCCAGGAGCGGATGAAGGTGCAGAACCGCTTGCGCCGGGTCGATTTCGCCGTCCGCGCGGCCAACGTCGATATCTGCAAGGAAAAGGCGCCGGCCGTCGGCTTCATGACAATGAACCTGGAAAGTGCGCCTTCCGAGTACAGAGAGGCTTACGCCAGGCTCTACGGGGTCACCCGGCAGATAACGCTGGTCTCGGTCTTCGAGGGCGGTCCGGCCGGCCGGGCAAAACTCGCGGTTGGAGACCAGATCGTTTCCGTGAACGGCAAGTCCGTCAAAGCCGGCAGTTCCGGGCGGTCGCAGATCGCCGGATCGATTGCCGAGAGCAAGGGCAGGCCGCTCAGGCTGACGGTGCGGCGCGACGGCGGCCTGGTCCCTGTCGAACTGACGCCCGGCATGATCTGCAACTATCCGACCTTCCTGCGCAACGACGACAGCGTAAACGCCTTCGCCGACGGCAGCAGGATTATCGTGACGTCCGGCATGATGCGCTTCGCCCAATCGGACGACGAACTGGCTTTCGTCATCGGGCACGAACTGGCCCACAACACGATGGGCCATATCAAATCCAAGACCGGCAACATGATCCTCGGCGGCATCATCGGGGCGATCCTTACCGGTCTAAGCGGCGTCAACGTCATCGATCCGATGATGCAGGTCGGCGTGCTCGCTTTCAGCCAGGAGTTCGAGGCCGAGGCCGACTATGTCGGCGTCTACTACGCTGCCCGGGCGGGCTACGATACGAAGAAGGCCGCCTATTTCTGGCGCCGGATGGCGGCGGCGCATCCCAGGGCGATCGGCCTGCAGGGCACGACGCACCCGTCGAGCGCCAAACGGTTCCTTGCCGTGGAAGCTGCGACCAGGGAAGTCGCCGGGAAGCGGGGCAGGGGAGAATCACTAATTCCGTATATGAAATCCGACAGGAAACCGGCCGCGAATTCCAAACGCCCGGATTTGACTCAATAGCCGTTTCCCCGTTGTGCCGCCGCGGTACGGCCTGACAAACGGGGCCGGCAGGAAACGATCTATCCCGCCATGGTCAGGCCGCCGGACACGCTGATTGTCTGGCCGGTGAGGAAATCGGCGTCGCTGCTGGCCAGAAAGGCGACCAGGCCGGGATAATCGGCAGGCTGGCCGAGCCGGCGCATCGGAATGGCGCGCTCCAGGGCGGCCACCAGCTTCTGGCCGGCTTCGTCGTCGCCGGCAAAGGTCCGGAACAGGTTGGTGTCGGTCGGCCCCGGACAGACGCAGTTCACCTGCACGTTGCGCCGGGCCAACTCGCGCGCCAGCGTCTTCGAAAATGAAATGATACCGCCCTTGCACGCGGCGTAGACCGATTCGCCCGAGGATCCGACCCGCGCGGCGTCGGAGGAAATGTTGATCACCTTGCCGGATCGCCGCTCGGCCATGCCGCGCACCACGATATGATGCAGGTTGAGCGGTCCGAAGAGGTTGATCTCGACGATCCTGCGCCAAAGGGCGGTATCGGTGTCGAGAAACGGCATGGCGATATCGATGCCGGCGTTGTTGACCAGAATGTCGATCGGGCCGGCTGCGCTTTCGAATGACGAGACAGCGTCGGCTACGGCGTCGTAATCCGTAATGTCGGCGTCGAAGGCTGTCGACTGTCCGCCGCCGGCGGCGATCAGGTCAGCTGTCTCGCCGGCCCCCGGGCCATCGCGATCCAGCACGCCGACGGTTGTCCCTTCCTCGCCGAGCCGCTGGCAAATCGCGCGCCCGATCCCGGCCCCGCCGCCCGTCACAAGGGCATTCATTCCTGCAAGTCCACGCATTTCAGGTTCCCGTATTGTCGTGTGTCCGACGGGCGACACTACCCGGCCCGGTCCCGGAACGCCGCGCAAATCCAGCCCGATGCCGGGCCATTTCGCCGCGCGCCGGCTGCCCGCCGCGTCTCCAGCGTTGGACAGGACGCAAAACCCTCGCCGACGCACCTTCCTTGCCGCCCCGGACGGCCGCAAGGCCGATCCGGGGACCAGAGCCGATCCGAAAGGCCTCAGCGCGTGGCCCCTGGGCCCCGGATCTCCGCTGCGCTCCGTCCGGGGCGGCAAAGAGGGGGGATCGGGCCGCGCCGACGTTAATTTCAAATCGGGACACCGCCTCGATAAATCGTTTCTGGATCGTCCGGACATTTCGCTTTAGTGAGCCCGGTTCGGCAACACCGGCCGGAAACTACAATCGGCAACCGGCGCGTGCAGGGAACGAAACGATGGACCAGTATCGGGTCGTGGTGATCGGCGGCGGCGTGGTCGGCGCCTCCGTGCTGTACCACCTGGCAAAGTTCGGCTGGACCGATGTTGCGCTGGTCGAGCGCTCGGTGCTCACGGCCGGATCGTCCTGGCATGCCGCCGGCGGCATCCACGCGCTCAATGCCGATCCGAACATGGCGGCGCTTCAGGCCTACACCATCGACCTGCTGCGCGAAATCGGCCCGGAATCGGGCCAGGATATCGGCTTGCACATGACCGGCGGCATCACGGTCGCCTCAGAGCCGGCACGCTGGGAATGGCTCCGGAGCGCCTACCGCATCTTCCAGACCATCGGCATCGAAGACTGCCATCTGATGACGCCGGCGGAGATCAGGGAACGCTGCCCGATCATGGATATCGATGGCGTGATCGGCGGCCTTTGGGCCGACCGCGAGGGCTATGTCGATACCACCGGAACGGTTCATGCCTATGCCGGCGCGGCGCGCAAGCGGGGCGCCACGGTGATCGAGCACAACCGGGTCCGCGAACTGAGGCAGCGGCCGGACCGTTCCTGGGAGGTCGTGACCGAAAAGGGCACGATCCTCGCCGAGCACGTCGTCAACGCCGCCGGCCTGTGGGCCAAGCAGGTCGGCCGGATGGTCGGCCTCGAACTGCCGGTGTCGCCGCTGGCCCACCACTATCTGGTGACGGAGTCCATTCCGGAAGTCGAAGCGCTCGATTTCGAGGTGCCGATGACGGTGGACCTGGAAGGCTTCACCTATCTGCGCCAGGACCAGAACGGCGTTCTGGTCGGCATCTACGAGATCGACCATCAGCACTGGAACATCGACGGCGCGCCCTGGGACTACGGGTTCGACCTGATCCAGGAAGACACCGACCGGATCGCCAACGAACTCGAACTGGCCTTCACCCGCTATCCCGTGTTGCAACGGGTTGGCGTCAAGAACTGGGTGAACGGCGCCTTCACTTTTTCGCCGGACGGCAATCCGCTCGTCGGGCCGGTCCGCGGGCTGCCGAACTACTGGCTGTCCTGCGGCGTGATGGCGGGCTTCCTCCAGGGCGGCGGAGTCGGCAAGACCCTGGCTGAATGGATGATCCACGGCGAGCCGGAAGCCGATGCCTGGTCGATGGACATCGCGCGCTACGGGCCGTTCGCCTCGAATCGCGACTATATCCGCCAGACGACCGGCCAGTTCTATTCCCGCCGCTTCGTGATGACTTATCCGAACGAGCAGTTACCAGCCGGCAGGCCGCTCAACAAGGCGCCGGCGCACGACGCGATGAAGGCGGCCGGCGCGGTGTGGGGGGTAAGCTGGGGCCTCGAAGTGCCGCTCGTGTTCGCGCCGCCGGGTTTCGAGGAAACGCCGACGCTCAAGCGGTCCAACGCCTTCGACCTTGTCGGCGAGGAGTGCCGGGCAGTGCGGGAAGGCGTCGGCTTGCTCGATATTACCGGCTTCTCCCGTTACGAGGTTACGGGCCGGGACGCCGAAGCCTGGCTCGACCGGACCATGGCCGGGCGCCTGCCGAAGCCGGGCCGGGTGCGCCTGTCGCCGATGCTCGCGCCGGACGGCCGCCTGAAGGGCGATCTCACGATCCTGAACTGGGGCGACGGCGCCTGGTGGATCATGGGCTCCTACTATCTGCGCGAATGGCACATGCGCTGGTTCCACGACCGCCTCGACCCGGCGCGCGACGGCGACGTTCAAGTGCGGGACATTTCGGACGCCACCGTCGGGTTTTCGCTGTCCGGCCCGAAATCCCGCGACGTGCTGGCGGCGCTGACCCATGAGGATGTCAGCCACAAGGCCCTGCCGTTCATGAACTGCCGTTCGATGGATGTCGGGCTGGTCCGCGCCCGGGTTGGCCGGCTCTCGGTCGCCGGCGAGCTGGGCTACGAGATCAACTGCCCGGCGGCGGCGCATGTCACCCTGCGCGAAATGCTGCTGGACGCCGGCGCTGCGGCCGGGATCCGCGAGTATGGCTACTACGCCCTCAATTCGTTGCGCCTGGAGAAGAGCTTCGGCGTCTGGTCGGCCGAGTTCACCCAAGGCTACTCGCCGGGCATGACCGGCCTCGACCGCTGGATCGCGTTCGACAAGGGCGACTTCGTCGGCCGGGCCGCCGCCCTGGCGGAGCGGGAGAAGAATACCGCGCCGCAGCGGCTGGTGACGCTGGAGGTCGAGTCGCCGGACGCCGACGCCTCCGGGTTCGAGCCGGTCTGGCGCGACGGCCGGCGGGTCGGCTTCATCACGTCAGGCGGCTACGGCCATGTCGTCGGCAAGAGCCTGGCGATGGCGCTGGTCGAGCCGGAATGCGCCGAACCCGGCACGGCGCTTCAAACCCATATTGTCGGCGTTGAACGGTCGGCGAGCGTTGTTCCGGCCTCGCCCTGCGATCCCGAAGGCAAGAGGATGCGGATGTAGCGTATCCCCCGGTTTGTCAGAGCCGGTGTCTTGTGGTTGAACCGGGACGAGGGACGCTGTTATCCGAGGGAGACAAGGGATCGATTCCGGCCTGAATGCCGACGTTGTAATCGACGGGTTGCAATACTGCCGATGGTCCGAAAGGATTTTTCGCCAGTTGCGCGCCGGCGGGGTCGACGCGATTCATACGACGGTCGTCTATCACGAGGACTACTGCGGCACGCTCGACCGGCTGGACGAATGGTCGGCGCTGTTCGACCGCTTCGCCGGCTATGTCTCGCCCGGCCGGACAGCCGCCGATATCCGCCGCGCTCGATCGGCCGGAAAGACGGCGGTCTTTTTCGGCCTGCAAAACTGCAAACCGGTCGAGAAAGATCTGGCGCGAATCGAGGATTTGTACGACCGCGGTGTCCGTTTCATGCAGCTGTCCTACAACGCGAAATGCTCGCTGGCGACCGGATGGGTCGAGGAAGCGAGGGACGAAGGCGTTACGCCGAAGGGGCGGGAAGCGATCGCAGAGATGAACCGGGTCGGCATGGCGGTCGACATGTCCCATTCGGCCGAGCGGTCCACGCTCGAAGCGATCGAGCGGTCGGACCGGCCCATCGTTGTGTCCCATGCCAACCCCCGGTCGTGGCGCGATACCGGGCGCAACAAGTCTGCCACCGTCCTGAAGGCGCTCGGCGAATCGGGCGGTATGCTGGGATTCAGCCTCTATCCCCATCACATGAAGGACGGGCCGGCGACAACCCTTCGGAGCTTTTCCGAAATGGCGGCACGCACGGCCGACCTGATGGGCGCGGACCGTATCGGCATAGGTTCGGACCTGTGTCAGGATCAGCCGGATTCGATTGTCCGGTGGATGCGCAGCGGGGTCCGGGAAGACGAGAATACGCCGCCGCCGGAAAGCGTGAAGGACGCGCGGTTTCCCGAAATGCCGGTCTGGTTCCGCTCCAACGAGGATTTCCCCGGCATCGCCAGGGCGCTGCGGGAGCAGGGCTTTTCGGCCGAAGAAACTGCCGGAATCATGGGAAACAACTGGTTGCGGTTCATGGAAAGTGCCTTCGGGCCGCGGCAGGCCTGATTTGGACGGGCTCGGAGAATTCGGTCCGGTCCAGGACGTTCGTACGGGATGCCGCCTTCGCTTGCGGCCGCCGGAACAGGTCATGCGTCTGGACCGTCTCGGGGCGTTTCACCAGACGCGGCTCAGTTTCCTCAGGGCGATGCTCCGGCATGTCTCGGCTGCGGGTTTCCGCTTCGGTTACGACCGCTGGGAGATCGGCGACGACGGCGTCGGCACCGCGGTCTATGCGGCCAGAGGGCCTGACCGGACATATTCGCTGGTCTGTTTCGCCCACGATCTCGATCCGTCGATGCGCACCGACCGGGTGATCGCCGAGGCCTGGGACGCCACCTACGTTCTGTATGACGGCACCCCGGACGACGGCGAGATCGAGCGTTTGCGCGCCAACACGCCGAAACAGGAAGCCGGGCGCTTCCGGCACACCGACCTGATCCTGTCGCGCACCAACAAAAGCGCACGGCTGTTCGATCATGTCGTGGAGTGTCTGGCATCAGGGCGCCAGCCGGACGCGGCGCGGCTCGACGATGTCGGTTACGTCATGCGGACGACTGCAGTTTACGGCAACGGCAAGTTCGGTATCGCGGACAGGCAGCGCTATGCCGGCCGGGCCGGCTTTGGCGGGCCGTTCCGAATGGAAATGCTGACCGTTTGGATGATCCGCCAGTTCGTCGCCGATCTTGTCGATCACATGGCCCGGGTCGGCGGCGGCGACACCGCAGTGCCGCTCGACCCGGCGCTTCGGCGCCGGCTCGGCATCGGGAATTCGACCGGTCTCGGCCTTGGGCCGTTCGTCGTCAATCATCCGGCCCTGTTCGCCCGCTGGATCGAATGCCGGGAACTGGCGCTGGCCCGGGTCTGCGCACAGCCGGTCGCTACAGAAGAGAGTTGGGCCGCGTACCGGCAATGGATCGAACGAGCCAGGGAGGCGGTCGCCGGCTGGGTTGTCCCGGATCCGATGCAAGCGGAAAGGATCGCGCGACTGGCGACCGATCTGGACCGGCTTGCGGCGTATTCCGACAATCTTGCCCGCGATGATTCGTTGCCTTGGGCGAAGATCAACGGCTGGGCTGCACAATCCCTGTCTCTAGAGGGTCAGGAACTTGTCGTTTCGTTGCTGATCGAGCCCCATGGCGATCTGGTCGACGACCTGGCGGACCGGATGGCGATCGACGATGCGGAGATGGCGCTGGCCGGTGTGCCGGGCACTGCGGGAGATGTCCTCGGACGGATTGAAGATCGGTTCGGGTGGGCGCTGGAGCCTGACTATCAAACCCGCGATGCCCAGGCCCGGTTTTGGTACGTTTCGGCCAACAAGCTGGAGCCCCGGCTAGGCGAAAGATGGGAGGAGCCGGGTGCTGCTCTGGAACTGCCGCTCGCGACCGGCAGGGATATCGCCGCATGCCATGCGGATCTGCGGAATGGGCCGACGGACCGGTCGCTCGCCGATTTTCTGCTTCGCCACCCGGAGCACCGCCATGCAGTCCGTCGCCTCTACGATCCGGACCTCGGGCGCTATGGCCAGATTCGCGACAATCTGATCGGCGCCGATCTGCTGCCGCTCAATCTGCTGCGCTGCAAGCTGGCATTTTTCGGCGCGACCCATTTCGATCCGAAATCGGACCGGTGGCTGCGAATCAATATGTTCTGCCATGCGCCTTTTCCGGACGAACTGGACACCCAGCCGCCGGACGACTGGATCTATCCTCAACCCGCCCCTTAAGCCGGTGCTTTGCTCCCTCAACGAAATTCAGACGCTGGCGACAAAGGCGGCGCGCGGCGCCGGGCTCCCCTGGGGTCTGGCGGACGAAGCCGGCCGGGTCGCGCGCTGGCTGGAGGCGCGGGGCCTGTCCGGCTTGTCTGCTCTGGGCAGTGCGCTCGAAGGCCTTTCTGCACAGGATTGGCGGCGCTGCTTTCCCATCCCCTCCGGCACGATCTGGCGGTCGGAAGCGGGGGAGATCGACGGTCTGCTCGCCGGAGTGACGATCGCAGACCGGGCCGGTCAACCGCTTCCCTTCGCCGGCGACGGTGCGCTCACGCTTGCCGCGGTCCGCTGGCCGCTGTTAACGATGCCGTTTCTGGCCGGCGTCGCGCAGGTTTGCGATGTGCGGCTGAATATTTCGCTCGGGCTCGAAGCACCTGCCATCGGCATCGGTCCGCAAACCATCGCCGATTCCTGCCGCAGGATCGAAAAATTGTCATTGGCCGGGTCCGTGCGGATCGAGCAGGGGCAAATCGGAGAATTGCCGCAATCGCTGCCGCAGCTCGACGGCAGCATCCCGGTCGAAATCGAGGTCTATGACCGCCTCAACGGCTGGGCCTGCCGGACCTATGTGCCGGAAAGCGCCGAATCGCAGGCGCGCGGCGCAGGCGGCAGCGAATTGATCGAAACCGACTGATTATTCGACAGGAGACACGGATGGCCGCTGCAGGAACCGTCGCAATGACGCTGGTCGAGATTGAAGACCTCGCCTTTCGCGCGCTCGGGAATGCCGGCGCGAACGGCGTCAATGCCCGCTCGGTCGCCAGATCCTCGGCCGCGGCCCACGCCGACGGCGTTGCCTCGCACGGCCTGCCCTATGTGCCGATCTATTGCGAACATGTTCGGTGCGGCAAGGTAAACGGAGATGCCGTGCCGGCCGTCGACCGGCCCAAACCGGCAGCGCTGGTCGCCGATGCCGGGAACGGATTTGCCCACCCGGCGATCGATGCCGGTTTCGACCGGCTGGTTCCCCTGGCGAAGGAGCAGGGCATTGCCTGCCTCGCCATCCGCAATTCCTACAATTGCGGCGTTCTGGGTTGGCATCCTTTCAGATTGGCGCAGCAGGGTCTGCTCGCGATCGGGTTCACCAACGCGCCTGCCTCCATCGCGCCGGCGGGTGGCGCCCGGAAAGTCGTCGGGACGAACCCGTTCGCCGTGGCAGCGCCGGACGGGCAGGGCGAGGCGCATGTCCTGATCGATCAGAGCGCCAGCATCGTCGCGCGCAGCGAGATTATGCAGTTTGCCCGCCGCGGCGAGGCAATCCCGGAAGGGTGGGCGCTGGATGGCGACGGCAAACCGACAACCGATCCCGAGGTTGCGCTCAAGGGCACGATGCTGCCGAGCGGCGGTTACAAGGGATTCGGCGTCGGGCTGATGGTCGAATTGTTCGCCGCGGCGGCGGTCGGCGCCACACTCGGCATAGATGCGAGCCCGTTTGCCGGGCCTGTCGGCGGACCGCCGGCGACCGGGCAGTTTTTCGTCGCCGTCGATGCCGATACGACCTCCGGAGGCGCTTTCGCCGGGCGGGTTGCCGATCTGGTCGCCGCGATCGCCGAACAGCCGGGCGCGCGGGTCCATGGTGCCGGCCGCAAGGCGGCGCGGGCCCGCGCTGCGGCAGGGCCGATCGAGATTGACCGTGTCATAGTCGAAAAAGTGCGTTGGCTGGCGGGCTGATCCGCCGTTTTTCTGCTTTTCCAACGATCGGGGGATCGAGAATGACCGGCACGTCCAGTATTCGCGATGTCGCCATGAAGGGCGCCGGCTACTATTCCAGGTCGACGGCCGGGGCCAAGGATGTCATCGACAATGCGACGCCAATGGTTCTGGACGCCGCGAACTCGCTGCCCATCCCGGACGACGGCAGGCCGATCACGGTGGCGGACATCGGCTGCGCTGACGGCGGCACGTCGATCGAAATGATCGGCAAGGTGCTGAGCGTACTGCGCCGGCGCGCGCCCGGCCATCCGATCCAGATGGTCTATACCGACCTGCCACGCAACGATTTCAGCCAGCTCTTCCAGAATGTCCATGGGTTGACCGAATTGGAAAGCCCGCTGCTCGACATGACGGACGTCTACTGCTTCGCCAGCGGCACCTCGTTTCACAAGAGCATCTTTCCGCCCGCGAGCCTGCATCTCGGTTTTTCCGCAACGGCCTCGCACTATATCAGCGAGAAGCCCTGCGAAATTCCCGACCACGTGCATATGGTCGGCGCGTCCGGCCCGGTGCGTGCGGCCTACGAGGCGCAAGGCGCCCGGGACTGGGAGGCCATGCTGCTGCAGCGCGCCCGGGAACTCGTGGCCGGCGGGCACTTGACCCTGTTCAATTTCGGCATCGACGAGCAAGGCCGCTACCTCGGCCATACCGGCGGTGTCAGCATGTTCGATACCTTCAACGAATTGTGGCGCGAGCTGGCGGACGAGGGAACGATAACGCCCGGCGAATACCGCAACACCAATTTCGCCCAGTGCTACCGTACCGTCGATCAGTTCTGCGCGCCGCTGACAGACGAGCAAAATCCGGTGTACCGGGCCGGATTGCGGCTGAAGCATGTCGAGACCCGGGTGGTCCGCTGCCCCTACGAACGGGAATTCGCCGGCCACGGCGATGCCGGCAGGTTTGCCGTCGACTATATTCCGACCCTGCGATCGTGGAGCGAGCACACCTTCGTGGCCGGCCTGTCGTCCGCCCGCCCGGCGGCGGAGAAACAGGCGATCGTCGACCGCTTCTACGACAGTTACGAAGACCGGGTCCGGCAAAGCCCCGAAGGCCATGCCATGGACTATGTCCACATCTACCTGGTGTGCGAGAAGAGGTGACGGACAGGTCTCGAAGGGCGCTCAGATCGGCTGTTCGCACATTGATCAGACATTCCGCCACCCGCCGGTATCCGCGGCTTTCCACGCTGCTTCGCAGAACCTTGAGTTTGAACCGTCGCATTCGAAAATTTGAACATTTCGCGCGACAATCTATGTTGTGCAGCGGTTTGGGCCGGTAAACACCGTCGGCCCGCGGGCCGGGTAGAGGCCGATAGCGTTGGATTAGCGGGGAGCCGTCGCGTGGCCATCGACACCATCGATACCGAGGCCATGGCGCGCAGCGCCGAGGAAGCAGCGCGCTTCCTGAAGACGATCGGCAATCCGAAACGCATGCTGATTCTCTGCTACCTGGTGAATTGCGAACGCAATGTCATGGAGCTCGAGCAGTTGCTCGATGTCCGGCAGTCGAGCATTTCCCAGGAACTGGCCCAGCTTCGCCGTAGCGGCATGGTCTCGACCCGGCGCCGGCGGAGAAATATCTACTACCGGATCAGCGATCCGAAGGTCGAGGCGATCATCGGGGCGGTCCACAAGGCCTTTTGCAGCAGTTAGCGTGCTGTAACGTCCGAGATTCGGCATTATTGCGGCATCGGCATTATAAAACCGCTTCCAACATCGGCCTACGCGGCATAGCATAGGTTACCGGATCGGAACGCCGGCTGTTCCGGTTCGACGAACACGATGGAGGAAGCGCATGAAACTGGGATACGGCCCGGCGGGAGCCGGGCTCATCGCTGCGGCGCTGGTCGCCGTCGCGCCGGTCGGCGCCCAAGCGGAATCGTCCGGCCGCAACCTCGCCCTGTCCTGCTTCAGCTGTCACGGCCCGGCAGGCAAGAGTCCGGATACGATTCCCGCGATCAACGGCAAGAACAAGGCGTTTATCGTCAAGGAGATGGTCGGATTCCGGGACGGCAAACGGAAATCCACAGTGATGCAGCGGATAGCCAAGGGTTACAGCGACGCGGAAATCAGTGCGCTTGCCGGTTATCTTGCCACCGTGAAATAGGAGGTCGCGACATGAGCAGACTGACACGACGCGAATTTACCGCGGCGGCAGGCGCTTCGGCGGCTGCGTTCGCTGCCCCTGCGGTCGCCCAGGGGAAGGGCGGCCGGATCGTTGTGGTCGGCGGCGGCTTCGGCGGTGCCAGCGCGGCCAAATACGCCAAGATGTTTGGCGGCGATTCGGTTGACGTAACGCTGATCGAGCCGAACAAGACCTTCTACACCTGCCCCTTCAGCAACCTGGTGCTGGGCGGACTGCGCGATATCGGATCGATCGGGCACGGCTTCGACGCGATGAAGAAGCGCGGCGTCAAGGTCGTACAAGACATGGTGACGGGGGTCGATCACGCCAAGAAAACGGTGACGACCGCCGGCGGCGCTTCGATCGGCTGGGACAGGCTCATCCTGTCGCCGGGCATCGACTTCCAGTGGGGCAAGATCAAGGGCTACGACGCGGCGGCGGCGGAGAAAATTCCGCACGCCTGGAAGGCCGGTCCGCAGACCGTCCTGCTGCGCAAGCAGCTTGAGGCGATGGCGGACGGCGGCGTCGTTATTCTGGCCCCGCCGGCCAATCCGTTCCGCTGCCCGCCCGGGCCGTACGAACGGGCCAGCATGATCGCCCACTATCTCAAGACCAAGAAGCCGAAGTCGAAGGTCCTGATCGTCGATTCCAAGGACAAGTTCTCCAAGATGCCCTTGTTCCTGGAGGGCTGGAAGAAAGTCTACGGACCGATGATCGAGTTCATCCCGCAGTCGAAGGACGGCCCGGTGACCGAAGTGGATGTCGGCGGCAAGACCGTCATCACCGAGTTCGGCGCCAAGCACAAGGGCGATGTGGTCAACCTGATTCCGCCGCAAAAGGCGGGCAAGGTGGCCGATATCGCCGGCGTCACCGCCAAATCGGGCTGGGCCCCGATCGACCGGCGGACCTTCGCATCGACCATGAAGAAGGACGTCTATGTAATCGGCGACGCCTCGATTGCCTCGCCCATGCCGAAGTCCGGTTTTTCGGCGAGCAGCCAGGGCAAGGTGGTGGCCGCCGGGGTGGTCGATTCGCTGGCCGGCAAAGCCGTGGCCGACCCGTCCTTTGCCAACACCTGCTACAGTCTGGTGGCGCCGGAATACGGCATCTCGGTCGCCAAGGTCTATGCCTGGCAGGGTGGTAAGCTGGTCGGCGTGAAAGGCTCTGGCGGCGTCAGCCCGAAGGGCGCGCCCGCCAGCTTCCGCGCGGAGGAAGCCCGCTATGCCAGCGGGTGGTATGCCAGCATCGCGGCGGATATCTGGGGCTGATCCGGCAGGTCGATCTGCGGTGCAAAACCGCAGGAACAAGGGCCGCCCGATCCGGGCGGCCCTTTTCTCTTGACCGGCCGGCGCAGGCATTTGTGCCGTCCGCGGCGCCGGGAGCAGGAGATTTGCCGCATGCCGCCCTCCGCCGTTGCGCACAGGCCGGCGGCATCTTAGGTCTTGGTCCTTCAACTCCTCACGCGGATTTGCGGCAGCCGGGTATTCCGGTCTTGTCGTTCCGGTGTCCGGGCAGGGGCGCGGGAAGCGCCAATTTCCGGATAGACGTCCGCGGCGGTCGAACCGGTAAAGGAAAATTCCATGGCGATGCCAAGCTTCACCATGCGCCAGCTGCTTGAGGCCGGCGTCCATTTCGGACACAACACACGCCGCTGGAACCCGAAGATGTCACCCTACATCTTCGGCGCGCGCAATAATGTCCATATCATCGATCTGCAGCAGACCGTGCCGATGCTGCAACGCGCCATGAATGCGGTGCGCGACGTCGCAGCGGCCGGCGGCCGGGTTCTGTTCGTCGGTACCAAACGGCAGGCCTCGCGTATGATCGCACAGTCGGCCGAGCGTTGCGGCCAGTTCTATGTCGACCACCGCTGGCTTGGCGGCATGCTAACCAACTGGTCGACGATCCAGCGCTCCATTGCGCGCCTGAAAACACTCGATGCACAGCTCGGCAACGAGGAAGAAACCCAGGGCCTGACCAAGAAGGAGCTGCTGCAGCTTACCCGCGAGCGCGACAAGCTGGAAAAGGCGCTGGGCGGCATCAAGGAGATGTCCGCACTGCCGGACATAATCGTCGTCATCGACACCAACAAAGAGGCGATCGCGGTCGCCGAGGCGAACAAGCTGAAGATTCCGGTGATCGCCGTGATCGACAGCAACAGCGATCCCAAAGGTATCGATTACCCGGTGCCGGGCAACGACGATTCGCTGCGTGCCATTGAGATTTACCTGGATTTGTTCTGGGGTGCGGTGCTGGACGGTCTGGCGCAGGAAGTGGCGCTATCCGGCGGCGATCTGGGCGAAGCCGAAGCGCCGATGGCGGAGGAACTTCCGGACGCCGCTGCGGACGGGGAGGCCGGGACGACAGACACGGCAGCTGAGCCGGCCGCATCGAACGAAACGCCAGCCGAGAGCGAAGAACCGGCTCAGAAAGCAGCCCCCGAAACGACTCCGGAAGCAACTGCTGAAACGACTTCGGAAGCAACCCCCGAAGCATCTCCCGAAGCGGTCGGGCAGGAAGCTGCGTCCGGCTGACCGGCCTGGCGCAAGCAGACGAACGGTCGGTGCTGTCGGGTGCCGCCCGGCGGAGCGACCGGCAAACGATAGCCAGCAAACAAGAGGGCGAAATGGCTCAAATCAGTGCGTCCATGGTGAAGGAACTGCGCGGCCGCACGGGCGCCGGCATGTTGGACTGCAAAAAGGCTCTGGTCGAAGCCGGCGGCGATATCGAGATGGCCGGCGAATGGCTGCGCAAGAAGGGTCTCGCGGCGGCGGCCAAGAAATCCGGCCGTGTTACGGCGGAAGGGCTGGTCGGCCTGCGTACCGACGGCGCGCGCGGCGCGTTGGTAGAAGTCAACGCGGAAACAGATTTCGTGGCGCGCAACGAAGGGTTCCAGGCTTTTGTGGGGGCGGCATCCGATGTGGCGCTCGAAGTCGGCGGCGATCTGGCGGCGCTGAAATCTGCGGACTATCCGGGCGGCGCGCGCACGGTCGAAGGCGAACTCACCAACCTGATCGCGACGATCGGCGAGAACATGACCCTGCGCCGCTCTGTCTGCCTGAGCGTCGGTGAGGGGGTCGTCGCCTCCTATATGCACAATTCAGCGGCGCCGGGCCTGGGCAAGATCGGCGTGCTGGTGGGCGTGAAATCCGCCGGCGATGCCGAAGCACTGCATAAGCTCGGCAAGCAGGTTGCCATGCACGTCGCGGCGAGCAGCCCGCGGGCGGTAACCGCCGAAGACCTGGATGCCGAGACGGTCGAGAAGGAGCGCGAAATTCTGCGCGAACAGGCGGCGACCAGCGGCAAACCGCCAGAAATCGTCGAGAAGATGATCGAGGGCCGGCTGCGCAAATTCTTCGAGGAAGTTGTGCTGATGAATCAGACCTGGGTGATCGACGGCGAGTCGAAGGTTTCAAAGGTCATCGACGCCGCTGCGAAAGAGTTGGGAACGCCGGTTGAGATCGCCGGATTCGCGCGCTATCAGCTTGGTGAAGGCGTCGAACGCAAGGAAGACGACTTCGCGGCTGAAGTTGCCCAGCTTGCCGGCTGATCCTGCCGCGACGCCGGCACAGGACATCGAAACCGGGAGCCAGGGCCCATGAAGGACGAACCGGCATACAGGCGCGTCCTTCTCAAGTTGTCCGGCGAAGCCTTGATGGGCGGACGGAATTTCGGGCTGGACCCGGAAACGCTGGAACGTATCGCAAAGGAAGTGAAATCGATCCACGATATCGGGATCGAAATCTGTCTTGTCGTCGGCGGTGGCAATATTTTTCGGGGCATACAGTCCGCAGCCCACGCCATCGACCGGTCGACCGGCGACTATATGGGCATGCTGGCGACGGTCATGAACTCGCTGGCGATCCAGGGCGCGCTGGAGCAACTGGGCGTGAATACGAGGGTCCAGTCGGCTATCCCGATGTCGACCGTCTCCGAACCCTATATCCGTCGCCGCGCCGTCCGGCATCTCGAAAAGGGCCGGGTGGTGATTTTCGCAGCCGGAACCGGCAATCCCTTCTTCACGACGGATACCGCCGCTGCGCTACGCGCTTCGGAAATGAATTGCGACGCCCTGCTCAAGGGGACCAAGGTGGACGGAGTATACAGCGAAGACCCGGCTGGCAATCCGTCGGCGGCACGATACGAGGCCTTGACCTTCACTGAGGCGTTGAGCCGGAACCTAGGGGTCATGGACGCGACCGCCATAGCGTTGGCAAGGGAAAACGGCATCCCGATCGTTGTCTTTTCGATCCAGTCTCCAGGATCGATTGCCGACATCGTTCACGGCCGGGGCTCCTTCACCATCATCGCCGAATAAGGCATTTTCCCCTTAGAACATTCTGATAAAAACAAGCAGTATAGGCGTCACACGAGAAAAGAAGCGCCGGTTGACTGCAACGGTGCCGCCACGCGGAGAAACGGAACCGGAGGCCGGGCCATGATCGATCCCGTTCTGAAAGACATCAAACGCCGGATGGACGGCGCGATGGAGTCGCTGCGCGGCGATCTGGCCGGCTTGCGAACCGGTCGTGCATCGACCGGTCTGCTGGAACCGATAACGGTGGAAGCTTACGGCGCACAGATGCCGCTGAACCAGGTCAGTAATATCTCGGCGCCCGAGCCGCGCCTGCTGACGGTGCAGGTGTGGGATACCAATCTGGTCGGGGTAGTCGAAAAAGCCATCCGCGCTTCCGATCTGGGCCTCAATCCGCAAACGGAGGGGCAGGTAATCCGAGTGCCGCTGCCGGACCTGACCGAAGAGCGCCGCAAGGAACTCGTCAAGGTGGCGGGCAACTATGCGGAGCAAGCGAAGGTTGCGGTGCGCAACGTGCGCCGCGACGGTATGGACACCCTCAAGAAAGCCGAGAAGACCGGCGAAATTTCGCAGGACGAGCATCACGCCCGGGCTGACGATATCCAGAAGGTGACCGACTCGCACATCGGAGACATCGACGCGCTGCTCGCCCAGAAAAGGGGCGAGATCATGCAGGTCTAGAGTCGGTCGGATATGGACGCCGTTTCGCCCTTAGCGATCGTTCAGGCGCCGCCACGCCACATCGCGATCATCATGGACGGCAATGGCCGCTGGGCGAAGGCCCGCGGCCTGCCGCGCACGGTCGGCCACAGGCATGGCGTCGATGCCGTACGCCGGACCGTAAAGGCGGCGGTCGCCAACGGCATCCGATACCTGACGCTCTACGGGTTCTCGTCCGAGAACTGGAACCGTCCACCGGCCGAGGTCAGGGAACTGATGGAACTGCTGCGCCACTATCTGCGCAGCGAAATCGCCGAGTTGCACGAACAGGGCGTCCGGCTTCGATTCATCGGCGACAGGTCGCGCCTGCCGGCGGATATCATTGCGCAGATCGATCATGCCGAAAGGCATACCGCCGGCAATAATGTCATTACGCTGGTCATCGCCCTCAGCTACGGCAGCCGGGACGAAATTTTGGGCGCCGCCCGCCGGATGGCCACCAGGATTGCGCGGGGCGATCTCGATCCGGACGCAATCGGGCAGGAGGAATTTTCCCGCCATTTGCTGACCAGCGATATCCCGGATCCGGATCTTGTTATCCGGACCAGCGGCGAGCAGCGCTTGAGCAATTTCCTGCTCTGGCAATCGGCCTACGCCGAACTTGTATTCACAAAATGCCTGTGGCCGGATTTCGATGCCGATACACTGCAGGACGCGGTATCGGAATACTGTCAGCGGGAGCGCCGTTATGGCGCTGTCGGCTGATCGGGCCGCCGCGGCGGAACCGACCATCGCTTCCCCGGCAAGGGTGGATGCGTTGAGAGGATCGGGTGAGGTTCTGGCCCGTGTACTGTCCGCGATCTGCCTGTCGGGCCTTCTGGTTGCCTGCCTTTATCTCGGCTGGCCCTTCTTCCATCTGCTGGTTTTCGCCGCTGCCGGGCTGATGGCCTGGGAATGGGCTGGACTGTGCGGCCGGGGGAAGGTCGCGCGGGGCGGTTATGCGCTGATTGCCGTCTGCCTCGTCGTCGTAGGGCTGGTCTCGTTCGCCTTGTCAATCGAGGCGTCATTGGTTCTGATTCTGGGAGCGCCGGCGACTGCATTGCTGGTACGCCCCGAGCGCCCGTCGGATGCCTTTTGGATGGGCGCCGGCGTGTTTTACATCGGCGGCGCGGCCTGGGCCGCTGTCGCCCTTTTTGACATGTTCCGGGACGGAGCGTGGGCCGTCGCCTGGATTTTCTGGGTGGTCGCGTTCACCGATATCGGCGCCTTCCTGGCCGGCCGGGCGGTCGGCGGGCGCAAACTCGCGCCGCGGCTGAGCCCGAACAAGACCTGGTCCGGTTTTTTCGGCGGGCTGGCTTTTGCCGCTCTGGCCGGGCTGCTGTTCGCCCTGGCCGCCGACCGGCCGGCGGCCGGCTTCCACGTCGCTGCGGCGGTTGTCGTAAGCCTGGTGGCGCAGGCCGGCGACCTGTTCGAATCGCGGCTCAAGCGCCAGTTCGACGCTAAGGATTCCGGAAAGTCGATACCGGGACACGGCGGATTGTTGGATCGTATCGACGGCGTCGTTCCGGCCATGATCCTGGTCGCCGTGGCGGCTTCGCTGCGCGGCGGCGTGGAAACGCCATGGCTTTAGGTGGCCCCCATCCCGCCTCGAGCGGCAGTGCTTCGGCAGTTAACGACGGGCCCCGGCGCATCACAATTCTCGGCTCGACCGGTTCGATCGGACAGAGCACGCTGGATCTGGTTGCCCGCCAACCGGAGCATTTCGCGATCGAGGCGCTCACCGCCCACCGAAATGTCGAGCTTCTGATCCAGCAGGCGCTGAAGACCGATGCGTGTCTGGCGGCAATTGGCGACCCGGCGCTCTATGGCGCCCTCAAGGACGGACTCGCCGGGACCGGTATCGCGGTGGCGGCAGGGAGGGAGGCGATCGCCGAAGCGGCAGCCCGTCCGGTTGACTGGGTTATGGCCGGCATCGTCGGCGCCGCCGGGCTGGAGCCGACCCTGCGAGCGATCCGGCAGGGCACGATCGTAGCGTTGGCCAACAAGGAAAGCCTGGTCTGCGCCGGCGATTTTGTTCAGGCCGAGGTGCAGCGCTGCGGCGCGACCCTGTTGCCGGTCGATTCAGAACACAACGCAATCTTCCAGGTTTTCGATTACGACCAACCCGAACGGGTGGCTCGCATTGTGCTGACGGCGTCCGGCGGTCCGTTCCTGAACTGGACCCGCGAACGGATGGCGGCGGCGACCCCGGCCGAGGCTGTCGCCCACCCGAACTGGGACATGGGCGCCAAGATATCCGTCGATTCGGCGACGTTGATGAACAAGGGCCTTGAGGTGATCGAGGCCTGGCACCTGTTTCCCGTGGAGAAGGACCAGATCGCCATCGTGGTGCATCCGCAATCGGTCGTCCATTCCATGGTCGACTACGTCGATGGATCGACGCTGGCCCAGATGGGCACGCCGGACATGCGCACGCCTATCGCCTATGCCATGGCCTGGCCGAAACGCATGGTATCGCCCTCCGCAAGGCTGGATCTGCCGGCGGCCGGGCCGCTCACATTCGAAGCGCCCGATCTCGACAGGTTTCCGGCCCTGGCGCTGTCCCGTGCAGCGTTGGACGCCGGTGGCGCGGCTCCGGCGGTGCTCAATGCTGCCAACGAAATTGCCGTTGCCGCCTTTCTGGACGGGCGGATCGCCTTTCTCGAAATCGCCGAAACCGTCGAGGAGACCCTCTCGCGCGGGCCGCAACACGAGATACGCTCGATCGACGATGTTCTCGGAGTCGACCGGGCGGCGCGGCGGATCGCCCATGAGTTGACGATGCGGTGAGGTGAGTCGGTTTTGGTCCCTGTGGGCGCTAGATATTCGACGACGCCAAATATTTGCGCTTGGTTCGTTCGGTCCGAGGGGCCGGTCAGGAGAAGAAATCCACATGATCGCGACCCCTTCCGATCCGGTCGGTTGCTGACGGCGCACTTCGACTTCCTGCTCAAGACTTACGAACGATGGAATTCATCTCAGTCCTCTGGAACTACATCCTTCCGTTCCTGATTTTGTTCACGCTGCTCGTCTTCGTTCACGAGATGGGGCACTACACGATTGCGCGCCGCAACGGCGTGCGGGTTGAGATATTTTCCATCGGATTCGGGCCGGAACTGTTCGGCAGGGACGACCGGGCGGGAACACGCTGGAAGTTCTGCGCGATTCCGCTGGGCGGTTACGTCAAGATGTTCGGCGATGCCGACGCAACCAGCCGGCCGGGCGAAGCGGTGGAACGGCTGACGCCCGAACAACGCAAGGTGAGCTTCTACCACAAGAGCGTGGGACAGCGCGCCGCTATCGTCTTCGCCGGTCCGGCGGTCAATTACGTCTTCGCGGTCCTGATCCTGGCGCTGCTGTTCATGACCGCCGGCCAGCGTCATACGCCAGCCGTTGTGGGCGCGGTCATCCCCGGCGGGGCGGCTGAAAAAGCCGGCCTGCGCATCGGCGATACAGTCGTTCGATTCGCCGGTCGCTCCATAGACCGCTTTGAAGAGGTCGAACAGATCGCGCTGCTGCATCCCGGCCAGACGCTGCGGATCGTCGTCCGTCGCGATGGCGGCGAGCGCGCTTTCGCGTTAGCGCCGGAACCGCGAACCGTCCACGACAGACACGGTAACGCCGAAGTCTATGGAGTGCTCGGCGCCGTGCGGATGGTGGCGCCGGTTGTCGGGCGAGTCCTCGAGGATTCAGCCGCAGCGGCAGCCGGGCTGAGAAGGGGCGACCGGATCGTCGCCATCGACGGCACGCGGGTTTCGACCTTCCAGGAAGTTCGTACCGTCGTTATGGCCGGGCCGGACAGGCCGATGAAATTGCAGGTACTGAGGGACGGTCGCCAGGCCGGCCTGGCGATCGTGCCGCGAAAATATACCTATACAGACAACACCGGCGCTACCCGGACGATCGGCCGGATCGGCATCGGCGTCGCGCCACCGCCAATGAAGCGCCACGGTCCCGTCGCGGCACTATGGGCGGCGGTCGGCGAAACCTGGTCGCTGACCGTAACCACGGCAACGGCCATCGGCCAGATGTTTGCGGGAGAGCGGAAATTCAGGGATATCGGCGGACCTCTGCGCATTGCCGAGATGTCCGGCGACATGGCGCAGATCGGTCTGTATGCGTTCGTCTGGTTCATGGCGGCGATTTCGCTGTCCCTGTGCCTGATCAATCTGCTGCCGGTGCCGATGCTCGACGGCGGGCATCTTCTGTACTACGGGATCGAAGCAATTCGCGGTAAACCATTGGGTGAAAAGGCGCAGGAATATGGTTTCCGAATTGGGATGGCTTTGGTATTAACGCTCATGGTCGTTGTCACCTGGAACGATCTGCTCCGCCTGTTCGGAGCGCACGGTTCGTAGACCTATGGAATAGCGCGGTCGCCGGCGAAGCGGTTGGCGGTCGTGTTGACTTGTGACCGAAGGGGATTGTCGTGCGGATACTTACGGTGTTGTTGCTGGGTGCAGCGCTGCTTGCCGGAGTCGTACAGGCGACCTCTGTCAGCCCCGCAACCGCCCAGGTGCGCGGCGGCACGATCCGAAACATAGTTGTCGAGGGAGCGCGGCGCATCGATCCCCAGTCGATTGCGGGGTATCTGGCCATCAAGCAGGGTGAACCCTTCGATCGGGCAAAAATCGATTCCTCGCTTAAGTCGCTTTTCGCCAGCGGCTTGTTCCGCGATGTGTCGATCCGCCGGCGAGGCCGGGATCTCGTCATTCGCGTGGTCGAAAATCCGATCGTCAACCGGGTCGCCTTCGAGGGCAATTCCAAGATCGACGACGGCGATTTGAACTCCACTGCGAATATCAGCCCGCGAAGCGTTTATTCGCGCGCCAGGGTCGAAGAGGCGGTCCGGCGTATGCTGGCCGCCTACCGCGCCGCCGGCCGTTATGCGGCTGCGGTGACGCCCAAGGTCATCCCACGTTCGCAAAACCGGGTCGATGTCGTCTTCGAAATCGATGAGGGCGCCAAGACACTGGTCCGCCGAATCAGCTTTATCGGCAATACCAATTATTCCGACGCCGCGCTGCGCGATGCGATTATCACCAAGGAGACGGCTTTCTGGCGCTTCCTCGGCCAGTCGGACATTTACGATCCGGCGAAGCTCGAAGCGGACAAGGAAGTGCTGCGCCGGTTCTATCTGGACCGCGGCTTCGCAGAATTTCAGGTTCTGTCTGCCGTCGCCGAACTGGCCCCCGACCGGGAAGGATTCTTCATTACTATCACGGTGCGTGAAGGCGCCCGTTTCCGGTTCGGCAAAATGACGGTGGATTCCCGGCTCAGGCGAATCGATTCCAGTCAGTTGAGCGCTGCTGTCAAGATGCAGACAGGCGACCGGTATAACGCCGAGAAGATCCAGCGATCGATCGTCGCTCTTACCGATGTCGCAGGCACTCACGGCTATGCATTCGCCAAGGTCGCTCCTCAGGTCAAGCTGAACCCGGAAAAGGCGACGGTCGACGTCACCTTCACGATCGAGAGGGGGCGCCGGGTCTTTATCGAGCGGATTGAAATCGTGGGAAATGTCCGGACTCGCGATTCGGTGATTCGGCGCGAGATCCTGGTTTCCGAAGGAGACGCGTTCAATACCAGCAAGATAGGCCAGTCGCGGCGAAGGCTGGTCAACACCGGATACTTCGAATCGGTCATATTCGAACGCAAGGAAGGTTCGGGACCGGATCGGGTGCGGCTGAATATCGTCGTTGTAGAGCGCGCTACGGGCCAACTTTCGGTGGGTGGCGGATTTTCCACGCGAGATGGTCCGCTCGGCCAGCTCGGCGTGCAGGAAAGCAACTTCCTGGGACGAGGCTACGATGTCCGTTTGTCGGGCCAGTTGTCCCTGCGGTCCTCGCAGATAGACGCCAGCTTTACCGACAAGCATTTCCTCGGGCGCGACGTCTCCTTCGGTGTCGACCTGTTCAGGCTAACGCGCGGGTTTCAGGACAACTTCTCGCAGAGTTCCGATATCCAGGTAGAAACCCTGGGCGGCCGGGTCCGGTTTGGCTATCCACTGGCGGAAGATGTACGCCAGAGCATGTTCTATGAACTGTCGAACCGCCGCGTGACGGGTGCGACAACGCAAAGCTCTGTTTTCCTCCAGAACGAATCCGGCAGTACAACGAAATCTGCAGTCGGCACCAACATTACCTGGGATACCCGGGACAACCGTTTCGAACCGACTGACGGCTATGTGGTCGGCGGCGGTTTGACCGCCGCCGGACTCGGCGGAACGGAGAAATTCTACAAGCTTTCGGCCCGAGCCGGCCATTGGACTTCGTTGACTCCCGGTCTCGTGCTGGCGCTGTCCGGTGAAGCCGGCCATGTTGGCGGATTCGGCCAGGACGTTCGCTTGGGCGAGCGGTTTTTCCTCGGCGGGAACAGGCTTCGCGGTTTTGAATATGGCGGAGTCGGACCGCGCGACCGGGCCGTAGACGTCTCGCTCGGCGCGAAGAATTACTGGCTGATGACGGCCGAATTGAGTTTTCCGCTCGGCCTGCCAAAGGAGTTGGGCATCAAGGGACGGGTGTTCACCGATACAGGCAGCGCTTTCGGCTTTGACGCCAGCGGACCTGCACTGATCGACGATGCCACTCCACGAATTTCGGCAGGTGCCGGGCTATCCTGGCGTTCGCCGCTCGGGCCGCTGCGGTTGGATTTCGGTTTCCCGCTCGTGAGCCAATCCCATGATCGCCGCCGCATGTTCAATTTCAGTTTCGGGACCAGGTTCTAGATCATGAGAAAATGCGCCCTGTTGGGACTGGCCGTCGTTGCTGCGCTCGGTACGTTGTCGGCCTCTCACGCGCAGACATCGAGGCCGGTGACCAAGATCGGCATCGTCAATGTGCAGGACGTGCAGCGTCGATCGCGCGCCATGATCGCAGTCCGCCAATCGATCGAAGCCTTGCGCAAGAAGTACAACAAGAACTTCGACGCCAGCCAAAAGGAAATGCAGTCAGAATACGACCGGCTGCGTAAAGACAAGGAAATGTCGCGTGGCGAGTATGAGCGGCGGGTTCGTTCCCTTCAGGCCGATCTTGTGAAGCTGCGGCGTCAAAGCCGGGCGCGAAGCGACGCGTTGGGCGTGGCGTCCGAAAAGGTGTTTAACAAGTTCCGTCAGGAAGTGGTTCTGGTCGTGAAATCATTGGCGGTCGAGGATGGTTTGACCCTGGTTCTGAATCAGGTCACTCTGATCCACGCAGCACCGCAGTATGACATTACCGACAAGGTGGTCGAGCGACTGAACAAGCGTCTGCCAAAACTGGAGCTGACCTATAAGGATCCGGTTGGCAGTGCGGAAGAAGAAGTAAAGAAACGCCGCGAGAAAGCGCAAAAAAAGAAAAAATAGCCGGTGCTGCGTTTCGGTGTAAGCCTTTGACATTACAGGCCCATGACGGTCGCGGCGAACCGGTGACGACAGTGTCCGACGAAACGCTTCCCTCGATCCTCGATATCAAGCGCATTCTGGAGGTGCTGCCGCACCGCTATCCGTTCCTCATGGTCGATCGGATGGAAGATGTGGTGCGCGGCGAAAGCGCCGTAGGAATCAAGAATGTGTCGATCAACGAACCGTTCTTCCAGGGCCACTTCCCCGGCTCTCCGGTGATGCCGGGTGTGTTGATGATCGAAGCGATGGCGCAGGCCGCGGGGATTCTGGTCATAGAGACGCTGGGCTCGGAAATGGAAGGGAAGCTCGTCTATTTTATGTCGGTTGAAAGCGCGCGCTTTCGCAAGCCCGTGCGCCCCGGAGACCGGATGCATATCCATGTGCACAAGCGACATGCCCGTCGTCTTGTGTGGAAGTTCGACGGCGCATGCAAGGTGGACGGCGAGGTGGTGGCCGAAGCGACCTACACCGCGATGATCGTCGACGATGACACCTGAGCGGCGGCGCCGGGATGTCCGATATCCATCCGACTGCCATCGTCGATCCGTCCGCCACGCTGGCGGACACGGTCCGCGTGGGCCCCTACGCCACGATCGGCGCGCATGTCACGCTTGCCGACCGCTGCACGGTGATGCAGCACGCAGTTGTGGAAGGCCATACGAGCGTGGGCCACGGCACGGTGATCTATCCCCATGCCTGTGTGGGATTACCGCCCCAGGATACGAGCTACAGGGGTGAACCGACCCGGCTCGTCGTCGGCAGCAACAACGTCATTCGCGAGCACGCCACCCTGCATACGGGAACGTCGAAAGGCCACGGTATAACGAGAGTCGGCGACAATTGCCTCTTCATGGTGAACACACATGTCGCGCACGACTGCACCATCGGCAACAATGTAATCCTGGCCAACAACGCCGTGATGGGCGGCCACGTCACCATCGGCGACTATGCCATCCTTGGCGGTAACTCGGCGATTCAGCAATTCGCCAGGGTTGGTCGTCACGCCATGATGGGCGGCATGTCGGCGTCGGAGGCCGATATCATCCCTTATGGCCTGGTCATCGGCGTACGTGACGGCCTTTCGGGCCTGAACCTCATCGGCCTGCGCCGGCGCGGCTATACGCGGGACCAGATCCACGAACTGCGCCGCGCCTACCGGTTGCTGTTCGCGGCGGAAGGTACCCTGACAGAGCGCACCAACGACGTGGCTGAGATGTTCAACGGCAGCGCGGCGGTGCGGGAGATCGTGGACTTTATCCGCGCGGATCCGGCGCGGCCGATCTGCCAGCCACCGGCAACTCGTGGCTGAGCCGGCGGCCGATACGCTCGCCATCATTGCCGGCGGCGGAGATATACCGGCGCTCGCCATCGAGGCCTGCGAAAGGGCGGGCAGGCCCTTTTTCGTCTTCGCGCTCGAAGGGCACGCCGATCATCCGGCCGTCTTCGCCGCGCCGCACGAGGTCGTCCGGATCGGCGCCGCATCGTATTTCGAAAAGCGGGCGCGAGAGGAGGGCGTCAGGGACATCGTCATGGTTGGCCGGGTTCGCCGGCCGGCCCTCCGAGAGATCCGCCCCGACGCGAAAGCGGCCGCCTTCGTCGCTCGGGTCGCGATGAAATCGCTGGGCGACGACGGCCTGCTGCGGGCGGTCGCCGACGAACTGGAACGTTTCGGTTTCCGGGTGGTCGCCATCCAGGATGTCGTAGCCGGCCTGCTTGCGCCCGCCGGCACGCTGAGTCGCGCGCAGCCGGATCGCGACGCGCAACGGGATATTGCTCGCGGGATCGAGATCGCCGGTTCCCTGGGCAGCCTGGATGTGGGTCAGGCTGTTGTCGTGCAGCAGTCCCTTGTCCTCGGTGTGGAAGCCATAGAGGGTACGGACGCCCTGCTCGAACGCTGCGCGGGGCTCAAGCGCAGCGGGCCGGGCGGAGTTCTGGTCAAGATCCGGAAAGTCAGGCAGGACCGTCGCCTCGACCTGCCGACGGTCGGCACGGCGACGGTGGAAAAGGCTGCTGCTGCCGGCCTGCGCGGCATTGCCGTTGAGGCAGGCGCGACGCTTCTGGTGAACCGGGATGCAATTGTGGCGGCGGCTGACAAGGCGGGGCTTTTTCTGGTCGGGCTGACTCTGGACGGCGGTGAGACAGATGCCGGGAAGACTCACTGATCCCGGCCGGTTCGCCGGCAGCCGTCCCCTCATCTACTTCATCGTGGGCGAGCCGTCCGGCGACCAGATTGGCGGTCATCTGATCCGCGCGCTGAAAGAGCAGACTGACGGAGCCGTCGAGTTTGGCGGAATCGGCGGTCCGGCGATGGCTGCGGCCGGGCTGGAGAGCTTGTTTCCCATCGATCTGTTCTCGGTCATGGGTCTGGACTATGTGCCCCGACTGTGCAGCATCCTGCGGCGCATGAAGCAGCTTGAGCGGGACATCGCCCTTCGCTGTCCGGACTGCGTGGTTACGATCGATGCCCAGGCCCTGTCCGGGCATATGGGTCGCCGCCTCGCCCGGCGCGGCGAGACGCTGGTTCATTATGTGGCGCCGACGGTGTGGGCGTGGCGCCCGGGCCGCGCGCAGGTGATCGCGCGGCGTCTCACCCATTTGCTGACCATCTTTCCGTTCGAGGCGTCGTGGTTCGAACCGCTCGGCCTGCCGGTCACTTTCGTCGGCCACCCGGCCGCCGAGCCCGATCCGCCGGATCCGGCCACCGTGGCGGAATTTCGCCAGCGTCACGCCGGCGCCGGACCGGTCCTGTGCCTGCTGCCGGGCAGCCGGCGCAAGGAGGTTCGCCGGCAACTTCCGATATACCGCGCCGTGATCGAGCGACTGAAGGACGGCGGTCCGCCGCCTGTCTGTCTGATGCCTACCGTGGAGTCTGTCCGGAAACTGGCGACCGCCTTGACGGCGGATTGGCCGGCGCCGCTCATCCCGCTGCCGGCCGACGACACCAAATACCTGGCGTTCCTGGCGGCCGATGCCGCGCTGGCGGCGTCCGGCACCGTCACCGTGGAACTGGCGATTGCCGGCACGCCGACCGTGGTGACGTACAATCTGCCCTGGCTGGAGGGCAAGCTCGCCCGTCTCCTTGTGAACACGCCTCTCGTTTCGGCGGTCAACATCGCTGCCGGAGAGGCGATCATGCCGGAACTCCTACTTGAACAATGCCGGCCGGAGCCGATCGCCAATGCGCTGGCGCCGCTGTTGCGCGATCCGGCGTTGCGCCGTGCGCAGGCGACGCGTATTCGTGCTGTCGCGCAGACGCTGTCCGTGCCCGGCCGCAAGCCCAGCGAGATAGCAGCCGACGCCATCCTAAGAATCATTCTGGAAAAATCCTGCGATGAGTGACGAGAGCCCCGCTTTCCGCATGCTGCACACCATGTTGCGGGTGCGCGATCTGGACAAGTCCATCGCTTTCTACACCGACCATCTGGGAATGCATCTGCTGCGCCGTCGGGATTTTCCGGGCGGTCGATTCACGCTTGCTTTCGTCGGCTATGGCGAAGAATCCGCCAATACCGTTCTGGAACTGACCCACAACTGGGACCAGGAAGAGCCCTACGATCTCGGCACGGGTTACGGTCACATCGCGCTCGGTGTCCCGGACATCTACGGCACATGCGACAAGCTCGAAGCTGCCGGTGTCGCCATTCCGCGCCCGCCGGGTCCGATGAAGCACAGCACGACGGTGATCGCTTTTGTCGAAGACCCTGACGGCTACAAGGTCGAATTGATCGAGCGGTAGGGCCGGCGGATCGTCGGCGCTGCCTGCGCAGCCGGTGGCTAAAAATTATACGTCAGGTTCACGGCCACGAAGCTGTCGCGCCTGGTCTGGTGGACGATCGTGTCCGCCCTGTCGACCTGGAGCAGAAGGACCGCCTCGGCCTTCACCGAGACGGCGTCGGTGAGCCGCCGGTTGAACTCGATGTTCAGGGTTCGGGTGCGATAGTCCAGATCGAGCAGCGCTCCGACGATGAATTCCGCGCCCTGGACGTCGTTGAGTGCGAGGCGCGCGCCGAGGAACAGGTCGTTCTGATACTGGTTGGTCGCCCGTTGGCGCCGCCCGTCGAGCATCCATTCTGCGAGCAGGCTGAGGTCGGCGTCCGATTCGAAGATGCCGTTGAAGGTGTATTCGCCGCCGACGACGAAGGAAGCATAGGCTTCCTTCTTGCCGAGGTCGGTAAGATCGGCGGGGTTGCGGACGGTGTTGCGGGCGCCCTGGCGATAGATCGCCTCCAGCTTCAACAGCCAGGCCTCGACGGTGAGCTGGGCGTCGAGTCCGAACTGCCGGATCTGTTCGTAGTGCGGCGCCAGTACAAAACTTGTGAGACTGAGCGGCTCGATCCGCATGACCGGTTCCCGGCTGGTGCCGTCGAACACGCTGAGGCCGAGATCGAGCGGCCCGAAGGTGTGACTGTAGCGGGCCGCGAAATCGAGATGCCATTCCCCGGCGCCGCTCTCGTAGGTCGCGAGGTCGTTGTCGATTCGCAACATTGGGCGCAAGCGGCCTGCGCGGCCCGGGAAGGTGCGCTGCCGATGATAAGAAATCAGGAAGAACTCCGCCGCGCCCCAGTCACCGGACAGCGTGAGATGGGCCATCGGCTGGCCCAGCTTGGTCTTCTCGTTCGGATGGTCGACCAGATCGGTCTGGTTGACGATATCGACCAGATGGCGCAATTCGGCGACGCCCCAGAACACCCGGTCGATGCCGAGGCGCAGTTCCCATTCGCCCTCGCCCATCGGGCCGTTCACCAGCAGATAGGCTTCGCGCAGGTCGGCATGAGTGCGGGCCGGATCGGCGGCGTCGTAGCGGAAAAACGGAACCAGGGTGAAGCTCGTCGATTCCGCGACCTGGAGATAGAGCTTGGGCTCGGCGACCAGCCCGGCGTTATAGCCGCGCTGGCCGTCAAAGGCGGCGGTTTGCGGAAACCAGCGGCTCTCCACCGCCACACGCCCGGAGATTTCGTGTTCGGCAACGGCAGTCGCCGTTCCGGCGGCGAAGGCAAGGAGCGCAAGCGCAATCCGGACTGCGCTCCGGCCGGTCCGCCGAAGGTCGGCGGGCATTGGCATCAGCGCACCCGTTTGAGGCCGGTCCGGGTGAACTCGCGCGCCTTGAGGTCGGCGCCGAACCTGTAGTCCGACCACAGCATGACGGTGCTCTTGCCGGTCAGGTGGTTGACCATCGTCATCTCGCCGGCGCGCCAGAAGCGCTTCAGGTACTGCTTGTATTTCGCGAAGGTCAGCGTCTTCAGATGCGCGTTCTTGCGGTCGTAGAAGGCGATCTTCCAGGCGCGCAATTCCGTCTTGTCGCGCCACACGATCTGGCGCCGGTAGGCCGAGCGCTTCGCCGTCGGCACCTGCTCGACCACCGTGCACGCGAGCTTGCCGCACGCCTCGTCGCGCAGATACTTGTAGGTGTATTTCCCGACTTCCTGGGCGCCCAGATCCTCGTAGGAGAACTCGGAGCCCATGAACGAGCCCGAGCGGTTCGACGAACTGATGCGTTTCACCCTTTTGAGCGCCGGCAGATAGAGCCACTGGTCGTCGGCCTTCTTCTTGTGGGCGTGGATCAGGAAGGCGGTGCCCTTGACGCTGCGCGGCCGGTCGAACACGAACAGGCTCCGGTTGCCGGCATCCTCGGTCTCGAGAACCTTGATCCGGAGCTGGCGCCGGCTCTCCCGCCCCTGCTTGTTGCGCAGCACCATGGTCTGGCTGGCGGTGAAATTGCCGAAGCCCTTGTCGCGGTCGTAGGCGTCCTTGGCGATCTTGAGGCCGGCCTCCCCGGGCGAGGCGGCGCCCGCGGGCTGAACTCCGGTGAGCGGCACCGAAGTCAGCAGCAGAACAGCCGGAAGTTTCGATAGGGTCGGATGGAGGCGGATCATGTGTTTTTCCGATCGATAGCCATCAACAGCAGCGGATGAAGCTGGAAACCGGCGCCCCGGCACCGAACCGCTGCCGGCAACGCGACGGTCGGCTGCAATGCCGCGCCCGGCAACCAGAATACCGCCGCCCGATCGGCCGGAGTCCGGGATACTTCCGGAAAGACGAGTCGGTCCAGAGAAATTCAGTATGCAGGTGGAACCCTATTGCCGCGCTGCCGCATGTGCAAGTGGCTTCAACCGGTTCCCGATCGCGCTGCCCGACCGCCGCCGATCGGGCGGGCAGACCCGAAAGAATGATGGACAGGAGAGGTTGGAGGCTGGAATACTGCAAAGGGATGCTCCTGTCGTTGGAGTTCACTTGACTATGTACTGCCGCCTCCTGCGAAATTCCTTTCCTAATGCTGTGCTCTGTTATGGTCGCCAAGTAAGGGACTCGGGAACGCGAACAGAATGTGCTGATTTCGAATTCCGGGCCAAAGCCGGCAAGATGATATGAATTTGGAATCCTCCATAGCGCTCGTAATGGGTCGGCGATGGCTGACCATTTTACTTTCGTTGATCGTGATGATCGCTCTCGCCACCGGCGCAATGTTCATCGTAAATGTTGACGTCGACGTTCGAAATCATTTCAGCAAACAAGACCCGCACATTGTTGCGCTCGAACAGCTTGAAGACACCTACGCCCTCTCGGATGCGGCGCTCGTTACCGTAGCGCCGCGCAACGGCACCGTTTTCACAAGGGAAGCGCTTGTTGCCATAGAAGATCTGACCGAGCGACTCTGGCATACGCCCTACGTCACCCGCGTCGATTCAATTGCAAACTATTCGCACAGCGAGGGCCGCGAAGACGAACTTATTGTCGAACGCTTGATCGACAACGCCGGTTCCCTTGGCGACAGCGACATACAACGAATTGGAAAAATTGCGCTCGAATCCGAGGAAGTTGCCGGGCGCCTTGTTTCCCGGGACGGTCAGGTCGCCGGGCTGGTCGTCAGCGTTGCGCTTCCCGAAAATCGACAGCCGGCGAGAGTAGAGATCGTCGACTTTCTCAATGAAACGCTTGCCGCGGCCCGGACGAAACATTCGAACATCGATTACCACCTGACAGGTGAAATCGTCCTCAATCGCGCCATGCGCGACGCGATCAACGACGACATGGGCGTTCTCGCGCCGCTCGCGCTTGTCACGATGCTGCTCGTCGCCATAGTCCTGCTCCGCTCGATGTGGGGAACCGTTGCGATCGTCGTGATGCTGGTCGCCGTTTTCCTGTCCGCGCTGGGCTTCATCGGCTGGGCCGGGATGAAGCTGTACGGAGAGAGCGGCGCGGCATTGTTCGTCCTGATGGCGGTCACCGTCGCGCACACCGTCCATATCATCGAGGCCATGATGGCGGGGTTGCGCCAGGGCATGGATCGCAAACAGGCGGCGACCCACTCCCTGCAAGTCAATGCGTGGCCCGTTTTCCTGACGTCGCTGACAACCGCGATCGGTTTCCTCAGCCTGAATTTTGCGGAAATGCCGCCGTTTCGGGTCATGGGGAACATGGTGGCGTTCGGCGCCATGTGCGCCTTCGTGTATTCGGTAACGCTTCTGCCGGTATTTCTGTCGTTTGTTCCCCTGCGCGCCCGGCCCGTGCGCGACGGACACTTGGATTTCTTCGATCGCCTCGGGCGGTTTGTCGTTTCCCACCGCACAACGCTTCTATGGTCTTTCGGTGTCGTGACGGTTGTGCTCATCGCCGGAATCTCGCGGATCGAGCTCAAGGAAAACTGGCTCGAACTGCTCGACGAAAGCTATGAGTTCCGGCAATCGACGGATTTCGTGAGCGAGAAGTTCGCAGGCGTGGAAACCTACGAATACTCGCTCAATTCCGGGCGCGAGGGCGGCGTGACCGATGTCGAATACCTGCGCCGCGTCGAGGCGTTTGCGCAATGGTACCGGGCGCAGCCTGAAGTTGCCCACGTCTTTGCCATTTCCGACATCATGAAGCGGCTGAACAAGAACCTGCACGGCGACAAACAGGAATTTTACGCTATTCCGGACAATTCCGATCTCGCTGCGCAGTATCTGCTGCTCTACGAGTTTTCTTTGCCGGAAGGCCGCGACCTGAACAATCTCATCGACGTCGGACGCGCGGCGACGCGGGTAACGGTCACGCTCAAGAGCCTGTCCACCAACGAGAAGATCGCGCTCGACGAACGCGCGCGCGCCTGGTTCCGGGATAACGCCCCCGGCCTGGAAACCGGCGCCACCGGCGTCTCGGTCGTCGGCGCCAATTCGATCCAGCGGAATATAGAAGGCATGTTGCGCGGCACCATCGTGGCGATGGCGATCGTCTCCCTGCTCCTGCTTTTCGTTTTCAGGAGTGTGCGGCTCGGCCTGATCAGCCTGATACCCAATTTCGTTCCGGCCGCCATGGCGATGGGTTTGTGGGGGTATGCGGTCGGAGCGGTCGGGAACGCCGCGGCAGTCGTCACCGCGATCGCGTTCGGCATCATCGTGGACGACACGATCCATTTCATGACAAAGTATGTCGGAGCCAGGAAGCGCGGCCTGCTGCCGTCGGAGTCCGTACAATCCGCCTTTCGCTCGGTCGGCAAGGCGTTGGTGACGACGACCATCGTGTTCGGATTGGGATTCCTGGTGTTCGGCGCGTCGGGGATGACCACCAATCAGGCGCTCGGCATGCTCGTGGGAATGACGGTCGTCATCGCATTACTGGCGGATTTCCTTTTCCTCCCGCCGCTGCTCATGGCCCTCGACGGGACCAGGGAAACGACCGCGCAGATCAGGGAACGGCTCAGGCAGCCGATCCGGTGAGTCCGGCAGCCTGACGACCTTCCTACTATCCGGATTCATTCAGAAGTTCGCGCCATGCAACTCCGCAGATTATCCGACGGGCTGAAGGCCGCGTACCGCGGGTCGAACGTGGTCCGCCGCGTGCAGCGTTTCGACGGATGGACCGACCGGGCCTTCGCGGAAGATTCCGGCGCGGCGGGCTACGACCACACCGAAACCGTCAAGGAATATTACGACCTCTGCAGCGAGTTCATGATCTTCGGCTGGGGCGAATCCCTTCATTTCGCGCCGCTGTCGCCCCGGGAAAACCTGGAGGACGCCAAGATCCGGCATCAGCAGCTGATGATTGCCAAGCTGGAGCTGCAGGAGGGCATGACGGTCGTCGATATCGGTTGCGGGGTCGGCGGCCCGATGCGCCGCGTCGCCCGTGAGGCCGGTGTCAGGGTGACTGGGGTCAACAGCAGTGAATTCCAACTGGAAAAGGCGAAATCGTTCGACCTTGAGGCAGGGACCGGCGGCATCGTCGATTACATCGCGTGCAGCTTTATGGACATGAACGCCATCGAGGACGCCGCCTTCGACCGGGGCTATGCGATCGAATCGACGTGCCATGCGCCGGACAAGGTGGGCGCGTTCGCCGAGATTTACCGCGTGCTGAAACCCGGGGCCCTTTTCTGGGGTCAGGAAATGTGCATGACGGGCAGGTTCGATCCCGACGACAGCCGGCACCGGGCCGTCAAGCGGGAACTGATGCGCGGCATCGCGCTCAAGGAGATCGCGACGACGGATGAGGTTGACCGGGCCCTCGAAACCGCTGGGTTCAAGGTCATCGAGGGGATGGACCTGGCCGTCGGGGAGAACGGCCCGATCACGCCGTGGTATCGGCCCATGGAGACCCGGCGCGGAACGGTCGGCAACGCTTTGCGCCGGACTCCGCTGGGCCGCAAGGCGTTCCTCGCGGCGTCCATGCTGGCCGAGAAGGCGGGGGTTTTCCCGAAGGGTTCAACAGAGGTCGTCCGGCTGCTGGATCGAACCGCCGACGCCTATATCGCCAGCGGCAGGACCGGGATTTTCACCCCGCTGTATTGTTTTCTGGCGCGCAAACCCCTTTAACCCGGATGTCCCCGCGCGCCTGTGGCGCATCAGACGGGCAGTCCGCGCCTCTGTTCCGCAATACGGAACTTCAGCCGTTTGCTCGGTTTCATCGACGGAAGCGGACTGAACCGGAGCGCATAGTCGGCGGGGGACACCTCGAAGGTGAAGTGGTGCGCGATCATCAGCAGGTTGACGGCCAGTTGCAGATCCATCCACCGGTTGCCAAGGCAGGTATGCGTGCCCAGCCCATAGGGCGCATAGCCGGGATCGCGGTGCTCGCTGCGCTCCGGCAGGTAACGGTCGATATCGAATGAGAAGGGATCCGGGAAGACATCTTCCATATAGTGCGAAGCCGTCTGGGCGATATAGACCCGCGACCCGACCGGCAGTTCATATCCCTCGACCACACAGGAGTTCATGATATCCCGCATGGACATCGGTACGATCGGGTACATGCGCAGGCATTCCATGAGGAATCGGTGCGTGTACTCGATCGCCGACGGGGTGAAATCTTCGCTGTCCGGATCGCCGTCCTCGAACAGGGCATCGGCTTCGCTCCGGATCTTTTCGTAATGCTCGGGCTGCGACGCCATGGCGTAAACCGCAAAGCTGAACGCATCGCCGAGATAGACGCTGGCTACCAGCGCGGCGGACAGGGCGAAACGCAGGTTCGATTCCGGCATCAGCTGCGGGTCGCTCGCGTGCAGGCTCAGCCAGTCGTCTGCAAGGTTCCGCGGGCAACCGGCCCGCTGGGCAGGGGTATGGACGCTTTGGATCCGTTCCATCAACGTGTCGACGGCTTTGGCCCGGCGTTTCATGCCCGGGGTAGACAGCATGAATTTGGGCAGGGCCCTCACGATGTGGGTGGTGAGTGCACGCTCCTTGAACGTCATCAGATCGTCAATGAGATCCTGAGAATCGACGCCGATGAAGAGAGGCGAGAGTTGCGCGTTGACCATTCGCCGGCACAGGCTCGTCGCGGGGTAGGATTCGCCGACCTTCCAATCCGCCATGAATTTGCGGGCATAGTCATAAACCTGGTCCAACTGCCCGCACAGCCGCCCGCGCGAATACGCCGGTCCCATGGCCTTGCGAAGGCGAAAATGATCGGCGCCGTCCAGCGAAGGCATGACGCCGGACGCCCCGTAGACTTTCTCGAAGTCGGCAAAATAGTCCTTGGCCCTCAGATACATCCGCCCGTGCCGATGTACCCAGCGGTTTGTCTCCGGCCCGCCGAGAAAGATCATGGGTTTCGCAAACGGCGGACGGATCTCGAACACCGGGCCGTATTCTTTTGTGAGGTCCGCAAAGATGGCGGGAATGTTGCCGTGCCGCACATGACGATTGAACAGCAATCGACGCAGCGAAACCCGCGGAATTTGCTTGTTCAGCGCCGAACGCCGAAGCAGCGGGCTGGCGATGGTGTGTTCGACTGCATCGGCGATGGAACGGCCGATCAGGTCCATCTTGCAGATCAGTTCGATGCGCCCTTCGGCTTCGTCGTCGAGTTCGAATATGAAGCGAAACACGTCGCAGGTATTGACGAGGCAAACGACGATGACGTCCCTCGGATCGGGGATCGTGTCGGTAAAGATACACTCGCTGATACGCGTCTTGATGAACTGGCCGGCAGTCCCTTCCCTGGAGTTGCCGAGCACGTCCGTATGCCAGTTCGTGGGCGCGAGCGTCCAGAAATCGCCGTCGTGGTGATGGAGAATCTTCAGTTCGACCAGACGGTCGAGCGTCATATCGATGATCGACTCTGCATGAACGGCGAGCCGTTCGATCCAGTACTGGGCGTTGTGCTGAACCGGCTCGTCTGCGATTTCCTTCAGTACGGGATCCAGAACCGGATTGCCCGTCTCCGTCGGGTCGACGAGGAGCAGCGCTTCGATGTCGGTGTCGATGCGCGACAGGAGGGAGAGTTCCGCGAGCACCGAACCGATGACGGCGCAGTTCAATTCCCAGCCATGGACCTGGTGAAAGTAGCCGGTCTCCTCATTGAGGAGCATCAGGATGAGCTCTTCCGGCAGGCTCAGCGATTGCGTCGTCAATCCCTCGACAGAATCGGGCATCGGCCATGGCCTCCTTCGGTCCGGAGCGGCGCGAATTTCGCGATCGGGGCATTCGCAAGCCGCCGATAGTCCGCATCCGGGGATTTGAACTGCCGTCGGCGTTCAATTCCAAGACTGAATGTCAGGTCCGGATAGACGGCCGTCAAGTCCGCGGAAATTGAATTGTCCGCGTCGATGGCTTCGCTGCCGAAGGCGATTCCGCATTTTGCGGACCGGCGCAACGATCTCTTCAGGCCAGGCCTCCACGAACTTTTCCCGGCTCTTGCAGCGCCTCGCGCCGTTCAGCGGGTGCGAGGGTCCGGCTGACGTTCTGTGCCGGCGGAAAGCCGGTCCGCCGCTCGGGCGTCGCAAAGCTGGCCGTCCGGATAGAATTGCTCGCAATAACGCCGGTATTTGCCGATCTCGCCATCCGAACGGCATAGCATCGGGCGGGGCCGGTATTGTTTCCGGCCCCAGATCACGACGTCCTGCAACACGTCGTGCTTCTGGGCCGCCATGATGATCTTGTTCATTATCCGGGTGCGCAGGCGCGGCGGAAGAAACCGCATCCCGATGATCGGCCGCTTCGGCCGGCGCAACTGCCGCACCTGGCTGACGAGAGTCATTTCGACGAGTTCGCCATCGATCGGCGTCGCAAGCACCCACAAACGGGTATCCATGCCGATGGCATGTTCTCGCACCTCGACGAAGGAATAGCCGAGTCCGTGTACATGGGTGACGGCGGAAACATCGTAGGTGAAGATCTTGATCCCGGCGACAGTCTGGGTTCGCCTGAAATCGAAACAACTCTTGAGCCAGGCCCCGTCGACCGATATCGAACCGACCCCTTTCACGCTGTCGTAGCCGTGCACATAACGCAAATGTCCGAGATCCACGGAGTTTTCGGTCGTTTCCTGGGGATGTCCCGGGAACCGGACGCTCCAGAATTCCATTTCACTCCAGTCGGTTCCGCTTGGCGGCGCGGGAATGTCCCACTGCGGCGGCCGTCCGCCGCTGCCCCGCCAGGCGAAGACCAGGCCCTCGACTTCGCGTGTCTCGAATACATTGAGCCTGGCCGACCTGGGCGCAGGCGCATAGGGCGTCGCGACGCATTGGCCGGTAATGTCGTATTCGAATCCATGAAAGGGGCAGACCAGGCAACCGTTGCGCACCCGGCCGCCGGCCTCGGGCGCCAGATCGGAGCCGAGATGAGGGCAGACCGCTTCGGCGACGCAGACTTTCCCGTCGCCGTCGGACCAGACGACGATCCGTTCGCCGAGCCAGGTTTTCCGGGCCAACCCTTCTTTCTCTATCGCTTTGCGGCTGGCGATAAAATACCAGCCTTCCGGAAATGGAGAAAGCGAGGCTACGCCGCTATTTTTGTCTGGATTCACTTTCATTTGCTACGGACTCACCCGGGTCCGATGACTGCGGTTTCGCTTGGCGAACAGCCGGCTCGATGGCAGCGGTATTCGGCCTCTTACGGTATCGGGCGGCGAAGGGCAATGGATGCCGCGCGCGGGATGAAGACTGCCATCGCCCGCGGCCGACCGCTCCGACATTTCCGGTCAGGTCATGGATTCAGCCTTGATCGACCACGGCAACCAGATTTTCTGCACTTGTTGGACGATCTGGTAGAGCACAACGCTCATCAGCGCCAAGGCCACGACCGAGGCGATCGCCTGGGCTAGATCGAAATTGGTGGTCGCGGACACTATGAGGAAGCCGAGACCTCTTTGCGAGGTAATGAATTCTCCGACAACGGCGCCGATTACAGATAAGGTAATTCCGATTTTGAGGCCGCTGAATATGAACGGCGCGGCATGCGGCATGCGGATGGTCAGGAGTTCCGTCCCGAACGACGCGCCGGTCGATTTGCTGAGGTCAAGATATTCCCGCGGCGTATCGAGAATTCCGGTCGCGGTAGCAACCATGATGGGGAAGAAACACACCATCAGCGTGATAACGAGACGCGATTCAAGACCGGTTCCGAACATGACCACGATAATCGGCGCGACTGCAATAACGGGTACGGCATTGGCAAATACGAGGAGCGGATAAACCGCCTCGGAGACGGTCTTGTTGATCGAGAGGCCGACACCCAAGGGATGTCGAGAAAAGGTGTAAGAATACGCCCTTTATACCTCAACGAATTTGAAGAGTTGGTCACACTTCAGAAATCTCTCGAACCGACTGTCATGAAACGCGCAATCGAAATTGGCGATTCAACTATTGCCGCTACAGCGAAGAAAAAATAAAAAGAATGGAGAAACTCATTCGGCGCCACCAAAATTCTAAACGCTCATTGGGAATTTTTCAGAACGATATACGAAGCTTCCCGCTTGGTTCGAACTATGGAGGTTATCGAGACAAACTGGTGCTTTGTTGAGCGCTTTCACAGACATTCTTGGGAGTATTCTGGTGAAGTTAAATCAATGGACCTCAACCACAAACAACGCATTCTTGACCTGTTCGCGAAAAAAGACGCTGAAAATGCCGTGATCGCCCTGGATCGATGCATCGATTGGGGAGCGTCGATTGTGCGCGGCAAGCTTTCCGCTTCGACCTTGAGCGCCCTAGAGCCGGACGGGACCCGGCGATGAACCGGGAGCGCGGCACGGCGCCCGTTATCTCGCTTCGGTCGTTGGCTTAGTTTCGATCCTGCGTGGCACCCGGTCGCCTGTCGTCAGCGCAGAGCAGCGTAAACCGCCGGGTAGCCGCCGCCCGCCCTACCGCGCGCCTAGCGGCACGAAAGGCCGGCGGGCTTCGCCGGTGTAGAGCTGGCGCGGACGGCCGATCTTCTGGACCGGATCCTCGATCATTTCCTTCCACTGGGCGATCCAGCCTACCGTGCGGGCGAGCGCGAACAGCACGGTGAACATGGAAGTCGGGAAACCCATGGCCTGCAACAGAATGCCGGAATAGAAATCGACGTTCGGGAACAGCTTGCGTTTCTGGAAATACTCGTCTTCCCGGGCGATCCGCTCCAGCTCCAGGGCCAGTTCGAGCAGCGGCTCGTTGCGCACGCCCAGCTCGTCGAGCACCGAATCGGTCGAATCCTTGAGCACCGCCGCGCGCGGATCGTAATTCTTGTAGACCCGGTGCCCGAAACCCATCAGGCGGAAGGGATCGTCCTTGTCCCGGGCGCGCTTGAGAAATTCCGGGATCCGGTCCTTGCTGCCGATCTCCCTGAGCATGTTCAGGACGGCTTCGTTCGCGCCGCCATGGGCCGGTCCCCACAGCGAGGCGATACCGGCGGCGATACAGGCGAACGGGTTGGCGCCGGATGATCCGGCGAGCCGCACGGTGGAGGTCGAGGCGTTCTGTTCGTGGTCGGCGTGCAGGATGAAGATGCGGTCCATGGCGCGGGCCAGGACCGGCGATACGCGCAGGTCAGCGCACGGCACGTTGAAGGTCATGTGCAGGAAGTTTTCTGCGTAGCGAAGGTCGTTGCGCGGATACATGAAGGGCTGGCCGATCGAATATTTGTAGGCCATCGCCGCGATGGTCGGCATTTTAGCGATCAGCCGGTGCGAGGCGACCATCCGCTGGTACGGATCGTCGATATCGGTGCTGTCGTGATAGAAGGCCGACATGGCGCCGACGACGCCCACCATGATCGCCATGGGATGCGCATCGCGGCGAAAGCCGCTGAAGAAAGTGCGCATCTGCTCGTGCACCATCGTGTGCATCGTGATGGTCTGTTCGAAATCCTCCTTCTCGGCCCTGTCCGGCAGATGGCCGTAGAGCAGCAGGAAGCAGACCTCCAGAAAGTCGCTGTGCTCGGCAAGGTCCTCAATGGCGTAGCCGCGGTGCAGCAACACGCCTTCGTCCCCGTCGATATAGGTGATCTTCGATTCGCAACTGCCGGTAGCGGTGAAGCCCGGGTCGTAGGTGAACATGCCCAAGTCGCTGTACAGCCGGCGGATATCGGCGACACGCGGTCCTTCCGTTCCCTGGCGCACCGGCAATTCGAGCGTTTTTCCGGTTACGTTGTCGGTGACGGTAAGAGTCTGCGTCGCGGCGGCGCCGGCTGTCTTGGACGTATCGTTCATGATGCTCCTGACATTCTGTGTACGATTGCGCCCGGCGCACCCGCACGGGCAATCAGGATCTCCCCGCGCCAGACCCCGGCCGGGCCGTGGTGCAGCGCAACATTATCCGGAAAATAGACCGTCCGGCCCCCTTGGGCAAATGCAACCTCTATCAGGGTTCGCCGGCACGCAAGGAAAGCCGGATCAGACGACCGTCGGTTCGAGGATGTCGTCGATCCTTCCAAGGCTCTCCGACTTGCCGAGAACGCCCAGGACCTCGAAAATGCCGGGCGAAACCGTCCTGCCGGTGAGCGCGGCGCGCAGCGGTTGGGCGATCTTGCCCAGTTTTTCCCCGGCCGCGTCGGCGGTTGCCCGGATTGCGGCCTCGGTGCTCTCGGCTGTCCAACCTTCGACTTCGGCAAGTGTCTCGCGGGCGAGCGCAAGCTTTGCTTTGCCTGCACCGTCGAGCAGTTTCGCAGCCTTCGCGTCCGGCTCCAGCGGGCGGGACCGACAGTAGAACAGGGCGGAATCGGCCAGGTCGACCAGCGACTTTGCCCGTTCCTTCAGGCCGGGCAGGCCCGCATTCAGCCGGGTGCGCTGCGTATCCGTCAGCCGGCTTGCCAAACGTCCGGCAATCAGGGGCTCGACCATCCCGGCGAGCCGATCGTCTGTCATTGCCCGGATATAGTGGGCGCTGAGGCTGGTCAGTCGCGCAATGTCGAAGCGGGCGGGGGACTTGCCGATGTTGGCAAGATCGAACCACGCCGCGGCCTGCGCCATGGAGAAAATCTCGTCGTCGCCGTGGCTCCAGCCGAGCCGGGCGAGATAGTTGCACACCGCTTCGGCCGGAAATCCCATGTCCCGATACGCTTCCACGCCCAGCGCGCCGTGCCGCTTGGAAAGTTTGGCGCCGTCCGGCCCATGGATCAGAGGGATGTGGGCAAAGGCCGGCACAGCCCAGCCCATGGCCCGGTATATCAGGCTCTGGCGGAAAGCATTGGTCAGGTGGTCGTCGCCGCGCACGATATGGGTGACGTCCATGTCATGATCGTCGACGACGACCGATAGCATGTAGGTCGGTGTGCCGTCGGCGCGCAGCAGCACCATGTCGTCGAGCTGGTCGTTATGCACGGTCACACGGCCCTGGACCGCGTCGTCGATGACGGATTCGCCGTCCAGCGGCGCGCGCAGCCGCAAAACCGGCGCGGCGCCCTCGGGCGCATCGGCCGGGTCCCGGTCGCGCCAGGTGCCGTCGTAAAGCCGTCCGCTGCCCCATTTGCGCGCCGCCTCCCGCATCGCCGCCAGTTCTTCCGGGCTGCAATAGCAGCGATAGGCATTGCCGGCGTCGAGCAGTGCGAGGGCAACCTCGGCGTGCCGTTCGGCGCGGGCGGACTGGTAGACCGGCGCGCCGTCCCATTCCAGGCCGAGCCAGTCCAGGCCGTCCAGAATCGCCTGTCTGGCCGCGTCGGTCGAGCGTGCCCGGTCGGTATCCTCGATACGCAGCAGGAACCGTCCGCCATGCCGCCGCGCGAAGAGCCAGTTGAACAGGGCGGTCCGGGCGCCGCCGATATGGAGGAAGCCCGTCGGCGAAGGGGCAAAACGGGTAACGACAGTCATCGGGGCTTCATGTAGATTTCACGGCTACGGCCAGAGCGCCGGGCTTCGGGCGGGCCAGCGCGACGAAACAGGCCGGACGGGTGCGTCGCATAGCACAGCCTCTGTTGCCATGCACGCGCCCGAAAAGAACGGACGAGTCGAGGAGTGCGCCCGATCGTGGGCCGGATCAGGCATTCGGTCGAGTTCTTGCGCTGGCCGCCGGCGGCGGTCGGGCGGCTGCGCTGTGGCGCCGAATATTTCTCGCGGGGAATGGCGGCACGGCTGGCCGACGAGCAGGAGCGCTGGCTGCTCTGGGCGCCGGGCGCCGTCGGCCTGGGCGTCTATCTCTATTTCGCCGGGACGGCCGAACCTTCGCTGTTCACCGCACTGGCGCTGCCCGCGTTGGCTGCTGTCGCATCGGTCGCAGCGTGGCGCCGGCCGGCTTGGCGATTCGCCGGGCTTCTGCTCCTGCTCTGTGCAACCGGTTATGCAGCGGGCGCTGTGCGGACACACAGCGTCGAGGCGCCGGCGATAGGCCGAAAGATCGGCCCCGTAACCGTGATCGGCCGTGTGCTCGCCGTCGATCCGCGCCAGCACGGTGTCCGGATCGTTCTCGGCGATCTCACAGTCGGGCGGTTGTCGGCTGCCGATACGCCGGCGCGGGTGCGCCTTACCGTACGCGTCGGCGCAGCCACGCTCCGGCCCGGTCAGGTCGTGACAATGCGCGCCGTACTGCTGCCGGTTAGACCGCCGGTCGCGCCCGGCGCCGCAGATTTCCAGCGCCGCGCCTTTTTCGAACGCATTGGCGCCAGCGGGTATGTCATCACCGCGCCCGCTGTGATCGAGGAGGCCGACGGCGGTTGGTTCGGTGCCAGGATCGAGCGCGCGCGCGATACCGCGATGCGGCGGATTGCGGCGGTGCTTCCCGGCGATGCCGGCGGCGTTGCGATAGCCCTGCTGACCGGGCACCGGGGCGGCATCTCGCCCGCGACCATGGCTGCGATCCGCAATGCCGGCCTGGCGCATCTGCTGGCGATTTCGGGCCTGCATATCGGCATGGTCGCCGGCCTTGTCTTCTTCGCTCTGTGGTTTGGGCTGGCGCTCGTGCCCGGCGCGGCCCTGCACTGGCCGACGCGAAAATTCGCGGCGGTCGGCGCGCTGGCGGTGGCAGCGGCCTATCTGCTGCTGACCGGCGCGACGATCCCGACCCAGCGCGCATTCCTGATGCTGGCGGTGGTGATGGCCGGCGTACTGATCGGCCGGGTTGCGATCTCTATGCGGCTGGTCGCGGCAGCGGCCGCGGTATTGCTGCTGATTTCACCGGAAAGCCTGCCGACGCCGAGCTTCCAGATGTCCTTCGCCGCGGTTGTGGCGTTGGTCGCGGCCTACGAAGCCTGGTCGGGCTGGCGGTTAAGAGCGCAGGCGCCACGCCTGCCCCGGCCGGTGCGTGCGCTGGTCGGCATCGGTGCGACGAGTCTGATCGCCGGCGCGGCGACCGGACCGTTCGCCCTGTTCCATTTCCAGAGACTGGCGATGTACGGCCTCGCCGCCAACCTGGCTGCTGTACCCATCGTCTCCTTCTTCGTTCTGCCGATGGGCCTGCTGGCGTTGTTCGCCATGCCGTTCGGGCTGGAGGCGGGTCCGCTCTGGCTGATGGCCCAGGGCATCGATCTGATGCTGTGGGTGGCGCACGGCGTCTCCGGTCTGCCGGGCGCACTGGCGCTGGCGCCTGCGCCACTGGCCTGGGGCATGGCGCTGATCGTCGCTGGCGGCCTCTGGCTGGCGATATGGCAGCGGCCATGGCGGGTCGCCGGTGTTGCCGCTATCGCCTTCGGCCTCGCCAGCAGCCTGTTCGCCGCCCGGCCGGATATCCTGATCTCGCCGGAAGGCCAGCTTGTCGCCACCCGTTCCTCCGACGGGGCACTCGCCATGTCGTCGGCGCGGCGCGGCCGGTTCATTGCAAAGGTCTGGCGGGAGGGCGAGGCGCAGCGCCATGCCCGTTTCTGGCATAGCGACCGGCTGAGCCGGGTGCGCTGCGACGCGCTGGGCTGCATCTACCGCCTCGACGGCCGACTGGTCGCCTTCCCGGCCGAACCGGCGGCCCTGGCGGAGGATTGCGGCCGGGCCTTTATGATCGTGGCCGACTTCGAAGTGCGACGGAGATGCCCTGCCGTCCGCTGGGCTATCGACCGGCGGGCGCTGATCCGAAACGGCAGCCACACAATTCGCTTGTCCGGCGGCCGGATCCTGATCCGCTCCGACCGGGACGTCCGCGGCGATCGGCCGTGGGTCATTCGTCCGCCCTTGCCGGCCCTCCGGCTGCGCCTCGCGCACCGCCGCGCCGTTGCCGATTCGGGGCAGTAGGGAAATTGCCCATTCCCCTTGCCGCCTTACGCCGCTAAGCAGGCGCCATGCGCAGAACGATCTCCTCCGGCTCGCGTCTGGAAGCCGACTATGCCTATTCCCGCGCCGTCGTCGACGGGGACTGGGTGTTTGTCGCCGGCACGACCGGCATGAACTACGACACCGGCGAAATGTCCGACGATGTCGTCGAGCAGGCGGAGCAGACCTTCCGCAACATCGAACGGGTGCTGGACGAGGCCGGCGCTTCGATCGACGATACCGCCCGGGTGCAATACACGGTGACCGACCGGGCGGACATGGCCGCAGTCGCCCCGGTGCTGGCCAGATGGTTCGGCGCGGCGCGCCCGGCGGCGACCGCCGTGATCGCCGGTCTGATCGATCCGCGCATGAAAATCGAGATCGAAGTCACCGTCCGGAGGAAGACCGCTTCATGACAGCCCCATTGTCCAATGTCCTCATCACCGGCGCCGGCCGCGGCATCGGCCTGGAATTTGCCCGACGATTTGCCGACGACGGCGCGCATGTTCATGCAACCGTGCGCGATCTCGCCAGGGCCGACGGCCTGCGTGCGCTCGGCGCTTCGGCGACGATCCACACCTGCGACGTTACCTCGGACGCACATGTGGATGCCCTGGCCGACCTGTTGGGCGATACGCCCATCGACGTTCTGATCAACAATGCCGGCATTCTGCTGGGCCGCGGCGAAACCTTCGACACGCTGGATGTCGGCGACCTGGAGGAAACGCTGCGAGTCAATACGGTGGCGCCGGTGCGGGTGATGAAGGCGCTGGCCGGCAACGTCGCACGCTCGCAACGCAAGCTGATCGTCAACATCTCGAGCCGGATGGGTTCGATCAGCGAAGCAAGCGGCAACAATTATTCCTACCGTACTTCCAAGGCCGCCCTGAATATGGCGATGAAGATCCTTTCGAACGACCTGAAAGGCAGCGGCATCACGGCAATCGTCGTCCATCCGGGGTGGGTGCAGACCGATATGGGCGGTCCCTCGGCATCCCTGACAGTCGGACAGAGCGTCGATGGATTGATGAAGGTGATCGGCAAGGTCGGCCTGCGCGATACCGGCAGCTTTATCAACTACGATGGCAGCCGGATTCCGTGGTAGCGGCGCCCTTCGATACGCTCCGGACTTGAGCCGGGGCTACTCAGGGTGAGGGCGAGTTTTTTACCGTGAAAGAAACCCCAAATCCTCATCCCGAGTAGGCGCGCCAGCGCCGTATCGAGGGACCGGCAGGCAGAAAGACCATGCTGACCGACGACCAGATCATGATCCGGGATACCGCCCGGCAATTCGCGCAGGAACGGCTGGCTCCGGGCGCGGCGGAGCGCGACAGCACCGGTGAGACGCCGCGCGGCCTACTCGCCGAGATGGGTGCGCTCGGCTTCATGGGAATGACAATCCCCGAGGAATGGGGCGGCGCGGGCGCCGACACCGTCGCCTACGTTCTGGCGATGGAGGAGATCGCGGGCGGCGACGGCGGCATCTCGACCGTCATGAGCGTCAACAATTCTCCGGTCGCCGCGGCGCTGCACGGCTACGGTTCGACGGAGCAGAAGGAACGCTTCCTGAAGCCGCTGGCGCGCGGCGAGATCAATGCGGCCTTCTCGCTGACCGAGCCCCAGGCCGGCTCCGACGCCTCTAACCTCAAGACCCGCGCCGAGAAGCGGGGCAACAAATACGTCCTGAACGGCGCCAAGCAGTTCATCACCTCGGGCGCGACGGCCGACATCAACCTGATGTTCGCGGTGACCGACCCGGCGGCCGGCAAGCGCGGCATCAGCGCCTTCATCGTGCCGACCGACACACCGGGCTACACGGTCGTGCGCAAGGAGGAGAAACTGGGCCAGCGCTCGTCCGACACCTGCGCACTCAACCTGGAGGACATGGAGGCGACGCCCGACCTGCTGGTCGGGCAGGAGGGCGAGGGCTACCGGATCGCGCTCGCCAACCTGGAAGCCGGCCGCATCGGCGTTGCGGCGCAGGCCGTCGGCATGGCGAGGGCGGCCTACGAAAGCGCTGTTTCCTACGCCAGGGAGCGGGTCTCGTTCGGCCAGCCGATCATCGAGCATCAGGCGGTCGCCTTCCGGCTCGCCGACATGGCGACGCGGATCGAGGCGGCGCACCAGATGGCCCTCAATGTTGCGCGCCTCAAGGATGCCGGCCGGCCTTGCCTGAAGCAAGCCGCCATGGCCAAGCTGTTCGCCAGCGAGATCGCCGAGCAGGTCTGTTCCGACGCCATCCAGATCCACGGCGGCTACGGCTACCTGCAGGATTTCCCGGTCGAGCGCATCTGGCGCGACGTCCGGGTGTGCCAGATCTACGAGGGCACCAGCGACGTCCAGAAAATGATCATAAGCCGCGCCATTGCAGCGGAGTAGGGCGTGGCGTGGGGTGCGGATGCGCCGGGCGCATAGCGGATCTGTAATGTCCGTGATAGAGCATCGCCGACGTTCCGCCACCGAGAGCGCCCCTTGACCGAGTCTCCCGCCGCACAGGCTGCCGGCGCCTCCGAGTTTCCGCACTACAAGCGCAATGTCGGCCTGCTGTTCGTCTGCTGGGCGCTGACCAGCACGTCGATGATGCTGCTGGTGACGGTGTCTGCGCTGGTCGGCGCCAGCCTGGCGGAAAACAAGGCGCTGCTGGCGCTGCCTATCGCGATCCAGTGGTATGCCTCGGCGTTCTTCACGATTCCCGCCTCCTTCATCATGGCGCGGATCGGCCGGCGCAACGGCTTCCTGCTGGCGGTCACTGCCATGACTGTCGGCGCGGGCCTGTCCCTGCTGGCGGTCTACGAGGGCAGTTTCGCACTGTTCTGCTTCGCCAGCCTGGTGGTCGGCTTCGCCACCGGATTCCAGTGGTACTACCGCTTCGCCGCGGCGGAGGTGGTGCCGGATTTCTTCCGCAGCCGGGCGATTTCCCTGGTCCTGGCCGGCGGTGTCGTCGCGGCGATCGTCGGCCCGACCCTGGCACGATTTTCGGTCGACTGGCTGGCGCCGGTAAATTTTGCCGGCGCCTATCTCGCGGCCATCGTCATTCAGGCCATGATCATGACGATCCTGCTGACCGTGCAGATACCCAGGCCGCCCCGGATGGCGCTGCGCGGCGGCCGTCCGCTGGTCGAGATCGCCCGGCAGCCGAAATTCATGCTGGCGGTCGCCGGCGGCGTGATCGGCTACGGCGTCATGGTGCTGCTGATGTCGGTCACGCCGAAAGCGATGGAGATGTGCGGCCTGAGTTTCGCCGAGGCGACCCATGTCATTCAGTGGCACATTCTGGGCATGTATGTCCCGGCCTTCTTCACCGGCCATCTGATCAAGCGCTACGGCGCCCAGCGCATCATGCTGATCGGCGGGCTGCTCAACATTGTCTGTCTCGCGATCGCGACCGTGGATATCGCCTTCGAGAATTTCCTGGTTTCGTTGCTCCTGCTCGGCGTCGGCTGGAACTTCCTCTATACAGGGGCCACCACGCTGCTGACCGAGACCTACACCCTGGCCGAGCGCGCCAAAACCCAGGCTTTGAACGAATTCCTCGTGTTCGGCTTCGTCGCGACGGCGACCTTCTTCTCCGGCGTGACCCTGCATGTCTACGGCTGGCAGAACCTGGCGATCGGCGTGCTGCCGCTGCTGCTGATCGTCCTCGCCGCCACCGTTTGGCTCATGATGCTGTCCCAGCGAGAGGCAGCCGCCAAGGCGTGAAACTGGATGGCCGGGCGCCAGTCTGGGCGGCAACGGAGACCGTTCCCATTCGCCGCTACCGCCGGCCGGGGACCTGTTCTAAAACGGGCCGTCTTTCCCAAGCGGGCCGGCGCCGTGGCGGTCATCCGTTCCAACCTGAATACCCGTACCGAGCAGTTCCGGGCGAACGATGCGCACAACCGGGCGTTGGTGGCCGACCTGCGTGAGACCGTCGCAGCGGTCAAGCAGGGCGGGCCGGAGCGCGCGCGCGAGCGCCATCTGGCGCGCGGCAAGCTGTTGCCGCGGGACCGGGTGCGCACCCTGACCGACCCGGGCTCGCCGTTTCTGGAACTCAGCCAGCTCGCCGCCCACGGTATGTATGGCGGCGACGTGCCGGCCGCCGGGATCATCACCGGGATCGGCAGGGTCTCCGGCCGGGAATGCGTCATCGTCTGCAACGACGCGACGGTGAAGGGCGGCAGCTATCACCCGATCACGGTGAAAAAGCATGTCCGGGCCCAGGAGATCGCGCTCCAGAACCGGCTGCCTTGCCTCTATCTGGTCGATTCCGGCGGCGGCAACCTGCCGACCCAGGACGAGGTCTTCCCGGATCGGGACCATTTCGGGCGGATATTCTACAACCAGGCCAACCTGTCGGCCCTCGGCATCCCGCAGCTCGCCGTCGTCATGGGCTCCTGCACCGCTGGTGGCGCCTATCAGCCGGCGATGTCCGACCAGGCCATCATCGTCAAGGGGCAGGGCACGATCTTTCTTGGCGGCCCGCCGCTGGTCAAGGCCGCGACCGGCGAGGTGGTCAGCGCTGAGGACCTCGGCGGCGCCGACGTTCATTCCCGCACTTCCGGCGTCACCGACTATTACGCGCATAACGATCACCATGCCCTGGCAATGGCGCGGCGCATCGTGGCCGACCTGAACATTCCCAAACCGCTGACGACCACACTCAGCCAACCGGCCGAGCCGCTCTACGACCCCGGGGAACTGTATGGCCTGATCCCGGACGACGTGAAGAAGCCCTACGAGGTGCGTGAGGTTATCGCCCGGATCGTCGACGGCAGCGATCTTGACGAATTCAAGCAGCTCTATGGCACGCAGCTGGTCTGCGGCTTCGCGCGTATCTGGGGCTATCCGGTCGGCATCGTCGCCAACAACGGCATTCTCTATTCCGAGGAAGCGCTTAAGGCCGCGCATTTCATCGAACTGTGCAGCCAGCGCGGCATCCCCTTGATATTTCTCCAGAATATCGCCGGCTTCATGGTCGGACAGAAATACGAGGCGGGCGGAATCGCCAAGGACGGCGCCAAGATGGTTACTGCGGTCGCAACGACGAAGGTGCCGAAATTCACGCTGATCATCGGCGGCAGCTACGGCGCCGGCAACTACGGCATGTGCGGCCGGGCCTATTCGCCCCGGTTCCTCTGGATGTGGCCGAACGGGCGCATTTCGATCATGGGCGGCGAGCAGGCGGCAAGCGTTTTGTCGACTATCCGGCGCGATGCCATCGAGGCCGGCGGCGGGAACTGGCCGGCCGAGGAGGAGGACGCCTTCAAGGCGCCGATCCGCGAGCAGTACGAGCGACAGGGCCATCCGTACTACGCTTCGGCGCGTCTGTGGGACGACGGGGTGATCGATCCCGTCGATACGCGCATGACTCTGGCGCTCGCCCTTTCGGCCGCCCTGAACGCGCCGGTCGAAGACACGCGCTTCGGCATTTTCCGCATGTAGGAGAAACGGTGAATGAGTGAAAAGAAGACCGTCCTGACCGAAATCGACAGCCGCGGCGTTGCCCGGATCGTGCTGAACCGGCCCGAGGTCCGCAACGCGATGAATGCGGCGTTTATCCGCGACCTGACCGAAGCGGTCGAGACGGTGGGCACGGACGACAATGTGCGGCTGGTCGTTCTGACCGGGCAGGGCAAAGGATTCTGCGCCGGCGCCGATCTCGCCTGGATGCGCCGGACGGCGGAATATTCCGTTGAAGAGAACTATGCCGACAGCGGCCGGCTCGGCCAAATGCTGAAGCTGCTGAACGGTCTGCCCAAGCCGGTGCTCGGCCTGATCAACGGTCATGCCTTCGGCGGCGGCGTCGGCCTGGTCGCGTGCTGCGATATCGCCATCGCCAGTTCGGCGGCGAAATTCTCGCTCTCGGAAGTCCGGCTCGGCCTGACCCCGGCGACCATCAGCCCCTATGTCGTACGCAAGATCGGCCAGACCCATTCACGGCGGTATTTCCTGACCGCCGAGGTCTTCGATGCCGCGCGGGCCGAGGAGATCGGCCTTGTGCACATGGTCGCCGGACCGGAGGCGCTGGCGGCGAAAGGGCAGGAATTTGTCGATCTGCTGCTGCTCGGCGGGCCGAAGGCACAGGCGATCAGCAAGGACCTGATCTTCCGGGTCAGCGACCGCGAGATCGACAAGGAGTTGATCGACTGGACTTCGCGCCTGATCGCCGACATCCGCGCAACCGAAGAGGGCAAGGAAGGCGCGAGCGCCTTTTTGGAAAAGCGCAAGCCGGCCTGGCAGGTCGCGGACTGACGGCGCCGGTGGCATGTTCGACCGAATCCTGATCGCCAACCGGGGAGAGATCGCCTGCCGGGTGATTCGCACGGCGCGCCGGATGGGTGTGAGCGCCGTGGCGGTCTATTCGGACGCCGATGCCGGCGCCCAGCATGTATTGCAGGCCGATGAGGCGGTCCGGATCGGGCCAGCGCCGGCGGCGGAGAGCTATCTGCGCGGCGAGCGGATCGTCGAGGCAGCGCTTGAGACCGGGGCGCAGGCGATTCATCCGGGCTACGGGTTCCTTTCCGAAAACGCGGACTTTGCCGAGGCGTGCGCAGCGGCCGGGGTAAAGTTCATCGGCCCGCCTGCCGGTGCAATCCGGGCGATGGGATCCAAAAGCGCTGCCAAGGCCTTGATGGAAGAGGCGAAAGTTCCGATCGTACCGGGCTATCACGGCGATGCACAGGACGCGATAAAACTGCAGGAGCGGGCCGCCGAAATCGGCTTTCCGGTGTTGATCAAGGCTTCGGCCGGCGGCGGCGGCAAGGGGATGCGCCGGGTCGACCGGGCGGAGGATTTCGCCGCCGCCCTCGAATCGGCGCAGCGCGAGGCGGCCGGCGCATTCGGCGATGACCGTATGCTGATCGAGAAATTCGTCGAGTCGCCGCGCCACATAGAAATTCAGATTTTCGCCGACAGCCACGGCAACGCGGTCCATTTGTTCGAGCGCGACTGTTCGATCCAGCGGCGGCACCAGAAAGTGGTCGAGGAAGCGCCGGCGCCGGGTATGACTGAAACACAACGGGCGGAGATGGGCGCGACGGCCGTCAACGCGGCCCGGGCCATCGGTTATGAAGGGGCGGGCACCGTCGAGTTCATCGTCGGTGCCGGCGGCGACTACCATTTCATGGAGATGAACACCCGATTGCAGGTCGAGCACCCGGTGACGGAAATGATTACCGGGCAGGACCTGGTGGAATGGCAGATGCGGGTGGCCGCAGGGGAGCCGCTGGCGCTTGCTCAGGAAGATCTGGCCATCGCCGGCCATGCCATCGAAGTGCGCCTGTATGCCGAAGATCCGGACCGGGACTTCCTTCCCCGGACCGGCACGCTCAAGCGGTTGCGGCTGCCCACCGGCGCTGGCATCCGCTGTGATTCCGGCGTTACCGAAGGCGACAGCGTGACGGCGCATTACGATCCGATGATCGCCAAGCTGATCGCCTGGAGCGCGGACGGCCGCGCGGCCGCCCTGCGCCGGATAGAGCGGGCGTTGGCGCAGACAGAAATTGTCGGTCTTGAGAACAATCGCGATTATCTTCAGCGGGTTATCGGCCATTCTGCATTTGTCGAAGGGCACTTCGATACCAGCTTTATCGAGACTCATCGTGAAGCCATCCAGCCGTCCGATGCCCCGCTCCCCGAGGACGCGTTGGCTTGCGCTGCACTGGCCATCGAACTCGACCGGCAGGAAAAGGCCGCTGCTGCAGCCGCGGCCTCGACCGATCCCTGGTCGCCCTGGCATCTGGTCAACGGCTGGCGGCTGAACCATTCCGGCCGGCACGACATCCGGCTGGTGCAGGGCGATACCGGCCATGTCATCCCGGTTGCGTACGGGCCGGCAGACTATGTCCTCAACCTGGCGTCCGGTCCGGTCCGGTGTGCGGTCGAAAGAGACGGTGACCGGTTACGGGTGCAGATTGGGCATCGTCGCATCGCCGCCGGCGCTTATGTCGATGCCGAAACCGTCGCCGTGTGGATCGACGGTCGCCGGACGGCTTTCGACCGGGTCGATCCGCTCGCCGACGTGGCGGACCGGGAGGAGATCGAAGACCGGCTGGTCGCGCCGATGTCCGGCAAGGTTATCCGGGTGATCGCCGAAGCCGGCGCCGAGGTGGAGGCCGGCGAGCCCATCCTTGTGCTGGAGGCGATGAAGATGGAACAGACGATCGTTGCGCCTGGCGACGGCATTGTCGGCGCAGTCCATTTCCGTGCCGGCGACCAGGTCGAGGAAGGCGCGCAACTGGTGGATTTCGAACGGAAGGAGTCCTGAGCGATGGGTGCTGCGAACGGACGGGGAGACCGCTATGTCCGGGTTCAGGAGGTCGGGGCGCGCGACGGGTTGCAGAACGAATCCCGGACGGTGCCCACCGGTATCAAGGTCGACCTGATCGAGCGGCTGGCCCGTGCCGGCCTGCCGGCGGTCGAAGCCGGGGCTTTCGTGTCACCCAAATGGGTGCCGCAGATGGCCGATTCAGAAGAGGTCTTTCGTCGGATCGAGCGCTGGGACGGCGTAAGCTATCCGGCGCTGACGCCGAATATGAAAGGTTTTTCCCGGGCTGTTGCCGTCGGCGTAACCGAAATCGGGGTGTTCGCTGCCGCTTCCGAAACTTTCTCCCAGCGCAATACGAATTGCACTATCGAGGAGAGCCTGGAGCGGTTTCGCCCGGTCTGTGCAGCGGCGCAGGAGGCCGGTGTCAAGATCCAGGGCTATGTCTCGACAGTCCTGGGCTGTCCCTATGAAGGGGAGATCGATCCCGGCATCGTCGCCAATCTGTGCGGCCGGCTCTACGCGATGGGCTGCTACCGGGTATCGCTGGGCGACACGGTCGGCGTCGGCACGCCGTCCAAGGCCGCGGCCCTGATCGACCGGGTGGCGGAGGCCGTTCCGCTCGACGCCATCGGCATCCATTTTCACGACACTTACGGCCAGGCGCTTGCCAACACGCTGGCCTGCCTGGACCGCGGCGTCCGGGTGGCGGATTCCTCCGTGTCCGGTCTGGGCGGCTGCCCCTACGCGCCGGGGGCCGCTGGCAATCTGGCGACCGAAGACCTTATTTACATGCTGGACGGCCTCGGCATGGAAACCGGCGTCGATCTGGATGCGGTCGCAGAGACCGGCGCCTTTATCACCGGCTGGCTGGGCCGTACGCCGGCGTCGCGGGTTGCCCAGGCCTTTGCGGGAAAGAAGGCGGCCTGAAGGGAGAATGGCGCTCCATCTGCTTAAATTGGCGGTCGGTTGCGCCTCGGTCGAATCCCTGGCCCGCTGGCAGGCCGGTCGCCTCGCGCGCACCGGGTTGCTGTTCCACGAGACCCGCAACTTCCCGCGGCGGGCGGACGAGATCCGCGCCGGCGGCTCGATCTACTGGATCATCAAGGGCTATGTCCGGGTCCGGCAGCGGATTCCCGAACTGGAACGGCGGGCGGATGAAGACCGCGGCCGGTTCTGCCGCCTCCACCTCGATCCCGTGCTGGTGCGCACCGAACTGCAGCCCCGCCGTCCGCATCAGGGCTGGCGTTATCTTGAAGAAGCGGATGCACCGCCGGACGCTCCGGACGGCGCGATACCGGAGGAACCGCCGGCGGAAATGGCGGCCGAATTGCGCAATCTGGGTTTGCTGTAGGCCGGAGCGGTCCGCCTGCGGCGCTTACCTGAACCGTTCCTCGGCGATCGCATCGGCAACATCGCTGGTCGGGCTGCCCTCGGCGTCGGCGCGGGCGAAGATTTCGACTAGAGTGGCGTCGATCCGGTGCAGTTTGGCCCGCGCTTCCTCAATGTCGTAGCCGACGGCAAAGCGCGCCACATCGATCAGGCCGCCAGCGTTGATGACATAGTCCGGCGCATAGAGAATGCCGGCCCGGCGCAGGGCCGTGCCGTGCCGCGCATCATCCAGCACATTGTTGGCCGATCCCGCTACAATAGCGCATTTCAGGCGGGGCAGGGTCTCGTCGTTGACGACGGCGCCCAGGGCGCAGGGCGCAAACAGGTCGCAATCGGTGTCGTAGATGTCGTCGGGGCCGACGGTAATCGCGCCGAAGTCGCGTTCTGCCTTCCGGAGGGCAGCCGGATCGATGTCGGTGACGGTCAGGCGGGCTCCGGCGTCGTGCAGATATTCGCACAGGAAGCGGCCGACATGGCCGACGCCCTGGACGGCGACATGCAGCCCCTCCAGCGACTCCCGGCCGAGCTTGTAACGGACGGCCGCCCGGATACCGATGAAGACACCGTGCGCGGTCGAATTGGAAGGATCGCCGGCGCCGCCGGTCACGCCGACGACATGGTCGGTGACGGTTTTGATCGTATCCATGTCGGCGACCGTCGTACCGACATCTTCGGCAGTTATGTAGCGCCGGTTCAGCCGGTCGACCGCTCGGCCGAACGCTTTCATCAGCGCTTCGGTCTTGTCCCTCTTTGCGTCGCCGACGATAACCGCCTTGCCACCGCCGAGATCGAGACCCGCCATCGCCGCCTTGAAGGTCATGCCGCGCGACAGGCGCAGCGCATCTTCCAGCGCCGCCGCCTCGCCGGGATAGGGCCACATCCGGCAGCCGCCGAGCGCCGGGCCGCGGTTGGTATTGTGGATCGCGACGATGGCGCGCAATCCGGTGGCCTCGTCATGGCTGAAGACAATTTGTTCGTGGCCGGCGAAATCGGGGTGGTCGAAAAGGTTCATGGGTCGGATCGCAGGTTAGGCCGCGCCAAATCGGACCGGCGGCGGGGTGTCCTGTAGCAATGGCGATGCGGCCATGATAGCCGCCTCTCGCGGGCGGGCGAAGAGCCGATCCGACGCCGGAGAACGGGCTCCCCGCGCCACGGTACAACGCATCTATAATGGAGATGGGGACATTGATCGGCAGTGTTGACCAGATTCTCGTCATGGTCACCATCGGCGGCATTGCCGGATGGCTCGCCGCGACCGTCCTGCGGGTCCGGTCCATCGGTATCGTCGGCACCATGATCGTCGGCGTTGTCGGTTCCTTCATCGGCATCGTTCTGTTCCGCGCGATCGACGTCCGGATCGAGGGCTATCAGATCGGCCCGATCCCGATCGGTCACCTGTTTGCCGCCTTTGTCGGCGCCGTTCTTTTGGTAATCCTGCTGCGTCTGTTCCGCTGGCGGCGCTACTAGGCTGTAGTCGACCGGCGGCGGTCCATCGACCCAGCGCCGCCCGCCTGCGAGACTGGACGGTCGCAAGGCGGACTCTTATCTACGAAGCGCAATTCATCAGCGGGACGATCATGGCAAAATCCGTCACGCCGCAGCACAGGGCGCTGTCCGAACCCCGGACCGCCAACGAGGTCGACGCCTTCCTGCAGTCGATGGCGCAGACACCGGCTGCGGCTGCCGGACGGGGGCGGCTGATCTTTGCCATGGACGCCACGGCGAGCCGTGAGCCGACCTGGGATATCGCCTGCGATATTCAGGCCGAAATGTTTGCCGAAACCGATGCGTTGGGCGGTCTGGATGTCCAGCTTGTCTTTTACCGCGGCATTGGCGAATGCCGGTCGACCCAGTGGCTGTCGTCCTCCGCCGATCTGGTCGGCCGGATGGTCAAGGTGCGCTGTCTGGGCGGTCGGACCCAGATCGGGCGCGTCTTCAAACATGCAATCACCGAGTCAAAATCCCATGCGGTCGGCGCGCTCGTGATCGTCGGCGACGCTTTCGAGGAAGCGATCGATCCGGTCTGCGAACTGGCCGGCCGGCTCGGGCTGATGGGCACCAGGGCGTTCCTGTTCCAGGAAGGTGACAATCCGGACGCCACGATGGCCTTCCGCCAGTTCGCGCGTCTGACCGGCGGCGCCTGCTGCCGTTTCGATGCCGGCAGCGCGAAACAACTGCGCGAATTGTTGGCGGCCGTCGCGGTTTATGCGGCCGGCGGGCGCCCGGCGCTCGAGAATTACTCCGCCGGCCGGGACGGCCCGGTCCTGCAGATTACCCGCCAGATCGACGACAGCGGCCGGTAAATGGGCTGGTTCCTCCTCGGCGTCGCGCTGATCGCTGCGGCCATTCTGCTGCTGTTTTCGCTGCCACAGGCCAGTGTCGGGCAACTGGTACGGCTGCTGCGCGGCATTGCGATCGCCTGCGCGACTGTTTTCGGCCTTTTCGGCCTGTTCACCGGGAAGCTGCTCTGGGGTGTGCTCGGTCTCGGGGCCGCCCTGGTCATCTACCTGATGGGCGGCACCATGCCGTGGAATTTCAAGAAGCCGGAAAAGGGCACGTCCGAGGTCGAGACGCCGTGGCTCAAGTTGCAGCTCGATCATACGACCGGCGGGATTACCGGAGATGTGCTGGCCGGCAGCTACGCCGGGTCCAGAGTCGAATCGCTCGATCGCGACGACCTCATGATCCTGCTCGCCGAGTGTGCCCGCGACGATGCCCAGTCTGCCCGCCTTATCGAGGCCTATCTGGACCGCATGTGGCCGGAATGGCGCAACATCAACCGGGGCGGCGGAAGCGGGCCCGGCCCGATGGACCGCGCCGAGGCGCTGTCGGTTCTCGGCCTGGACGAGACCGCCACCGACGACGACATCCGGCGCGCCCATCGAGACCTGATGCGCAAACATCACCCGGATCATGGCGGATCGGACTGGCTTGCCGCCAAGCTCAACCAGGCCAGGGAAGTTCTCCTCGGCGAGTAGAACCTTGCCGATTGACACACCACCCGGCGTGTCTTCGCGCATAATGGCGCGTGGCCAGGCTGGGGAATTCATGCTGCAACGGCGGCCAATTCACACGTGATCGAGGCCATGCAGAAGCCGATCCGTAAAGCCGTATTTCCGGTCGCCGGTCTCGGAACGCGCTTCCTGCCCGCGACCAAGGCGGTGCCCAAGGAGATGCTGCCGGTCGTCGACCGGCCGGTGATCGAATATGCCGTCGCCGAAGCCGCTGCGGCCGGTGTGACGCACATGATTTTCGTCACCGCGAACGGCAAGTCAGCGCTGCAAGAACATTTCGACCGGCACGCCGAACTCGAAGCGGTGCTGAGATCGAAAGGCAAGACGGCGGAACTCAAGCGGCTGGCTGCGATTTTGCCTGACGGAGTGCGCTGCAGCGTTGAGATTCAACCGGCGCCTCTGGGCCTCGGCCATGCCGTCTGGTGCGCCCGGCAAATCGTTGGCGACGAGCCGTTCGCTGTAATCTTGCCCGACGATGTTGTGATGGCCGATACGGGATGCCTCGCACAGATGATTGCCTGCTATACCGCGACCGGCGGCAACCTGCTGGCGGTGCAGGATGTGCCGCCGGACCGGACCGACCGCTACGGCATTCTGGAAGTGGGCAACGACCAAAATTGCCCGGGCGGCCTGGCCGAGATACGCGGTCTGGTCGAGAAGCCCGCGCCGGCGGACGCCCCGTCAACCCTGTCGATCATCGGCCGTTATATCCTCCAACCTGAAATATTTTCCGCCTTGGAAAACGGCGAACCTGGGGCCGGCGGCGAGATCCAGTTGACCGACGCCATCGCCGCGCTGATCGGCCGGCAGCCGGTCCACGGCTTCAGATTCCAGGGCGTGCGCTTCGATTGCGGCGACCGGCAGGGCTGGTTGGCGGCAAATGTCGCCTTCGCGCTGCAACGGCCGGATCTCGAAGGTATTCGCGAAAGACTGCGCCGATTGTTAGAGTCGGACTGATCCGCCATCTGCCGGACTTATCTGCGCCTGACCGGAGACCTTGAATGAAGATAGCCATGATCGGAACCGGTTATGTCGGCCTCGTCTCCGGCGCCGGTTTCTCGGAATTCGGCACTGAAGTGGTCTGCGTCGACAAAAACGCCGCCAAGATCGCCATGCTGCGCAACGGCCAGATGCCGATCTACGAACCCGGCCTCGAGGATCTTGTGGCGCGCAATGTCGAGGCTGGCCGCCTGCGCTTTACGACGGATCTGGAGGCAGCGGTCGACGGAGCCGAAGCCGTGTTCATCGCCGTCGGGACTCCCTCGAGGCGCGGCGACGGCCATGCCGATCTGAGCTATGTCCATGCCGCGGCGCGGGAGATTGCGGCAACGATCCGGGATTACACCGTCGTCGTCACCAAATCGACGGTGCCGGTCGGCACCGGCCGGGAGATCGAAGCGATCGTCCGGCGGGTCAATCCCGATGCGGATTTCGATGTCGCCTCCAACCCGGAATTCCTGCGCGAAGGCTCGGCAATCGTCGATTTCATGCGGCCGGATAGGGTTGTGATCGGCACCGGCAGCAAGCGCGCGCGGGACGTCATGCGCAAACTGTATCGCCCGCTCTATCTGATCGAAACGCCGATCCTGTTCACGCGACGGGAAACCTCGGAACTGATCAAATACGCGGCCAATGCCTTTCTTGCGACCAAGATCACCTTCATCAACGAGATCGCCGATCTCTGCGAGCGGGTAGGCGCGGACGTACATCAAGTCGCCCGCGGCATCGGGCTGGACGGGCGGATCGGCCCGAAGTTCCTGCACCCCGGCCCGGGATACGGCGGATCCTGCTTCCCGAAGGATTCCCTTGCGCTGGTCAAGACCGCCCGGGACAAAGGCGCGCCGCTGCGCATCGTCGAAGCGGTCGCGGACATCAATGACACGCGCAAACGATCGATGGCCCAACGGGTGATTGATGCCTGCGGCGGCGAGGTGAACGGCCGGACCATCGCGATTCTCGGTGTCACCTTCAAACCGAATACCGACGATATGCGGGAAAGTCCGAGCCTGGAAATCGTGCCGATGTTGCAGGAGGCCGGCGCCACCATCCGCGCCTACGATCCCGAAGGCATGGCGGAAGCCGGCCCCTTGCTCCCCGGCGTAAACTGGTGCGATGGCGCCTACGACGCTGTGCTGGACGCCGACGCGGTGGTGATTCTGACGGAATGGAACCAGTTCAGAAATCTGGATCTAGACCGGGTGAAAGCCCTGCTCAAAGCGCCGGTCTTCGTAGATTTCCGCAACATCTACAATCCGCGCGACATGGCCGAAGCCGGCTTCGGCTATACCTCCATCGGACGGCCGCTCGAGGCTGTGACCGGCTGACCGGGTCGTGACTATCGATTTTTTCTTTTACGGCACCTTGAGGGACGAGGTCGTGCGGCGGATCGTGCTCGGACCGGCAGCACTTTCTCTGGTCGCGACACCTGCGATGCTGGCGGGTTATCGCTGCGCGCCGGTCGAGCGCGGCCGATTTCCGGCTATCGTCGCGGAAGAGGGGTCGGTAACGCAAGGTGTGCTGGTGCGGGAAGCACCTCTTGAGGCGGCGGTGCGGACCAGCTATTTCGAGGGCGATGGCGCCGACTACGATATCGTCCGGAAGTCGGTCGCCGTGGGTGACGGTATGCGCGCCGGGGCCTGGGTTTGCGTTGCTGCTTCCGGACTGCAGGTCGAAGCCGGGGAGTGGTGCTTCGAGACCTGGCAACGCCAATGGCGGCCGGCCTTTCTCAGGAATGCAAGGGCGGCGATGGCCGGAGCGGTTCCGGCGGAACTCGGCCGGTATCGCCGGATCTGGCTGGGCCGGCTCAGCCGCGCGCCGGGATTTCGATCGCCAGGCAGTTCAGGCTGCGCCGTTTCAGGATCGAGCACGCCTCGCGGGCCTCGGCGAAAGAGAGGCCGGTGATTCGGGCGCGGTAGATGGATCGGTTGGCCCGATTGCGCCGGGTGAGGATATGGGCGCCGGTGCCGCGGGCAAGACGCCTGGGCAGTACCCTTTTCGCCTGGTCGAGGCCGCGTTGCGCCCGCCGGTATTCGGTGAAGGCGCCGACCTGAATCCCGAATCTGGACTTGGATTTGGTGCGCCGCAGGGCGACGGTGGTCGGCTTGGCCTCAACGACCGTTCTCTTGACGGAAACCGGCACACAATCGATGCCCCGCCGCCGCACGGTTCGACAGGCGCGTTGCGCCTGACGTAGGCCAAAGCCCATCAGCCGGGCGACGTAGAAGGAGCGCTTGCGCCCTTTTGTGCGCACGATTGCGCTGTTCGCCTGGCGCCGATAGCTGCGTGGCAGCGCCCGCATCGCCCGCCGGATCGCGGATTGCGCCTGATGCCTGCGATAGAAGGCGCCGACCTGGACGCCGTGGGCAAAGCGCTTGCGCGTCTTCGATCGTTGGGCCGGCTGCCGGGTCGACGCGGTGCGCGTCGCTGCCATCGCCGACGACGCGAGGGACAAGCCGATCCGCGGTTTGCTCGGGCGCTTCTTCGGCAGCGCCGCTACCTGATGTCGCTTGCCGGTGCGCGCGCCGGCCCTTGCATGGGCCGATCCCGACCCCTGGCCCTTCGTTCGGGCTGGTTTGCCGCCAACGCTGCTGCGCATTGCAATGCGCACATAACCTTTGGGAGTCTTGCGCAAGTAGGCCGAATTGTGCGCCTTGCGCCATCCGCCGGCCAGGAGACGCTTGGTTTTCCAGTAGCGGTGGTTCGATGTACGCGCGCCGAGAACAACCGTAATCAGATGGACGTTTCCGTTGCGGGCACTGGTCACGAGATTGTAGCGCGCCCGCCGCGTATAGCCCGTCTTCATCCCTTCGACATGGGGATGGGATCGCAGAAGCCGGTTCGTATTGCGGAAAGCGCGTCGGCCGAACCGGTAGAAGCGGGTCGCAAAGACTTTGGTGTATTGCGGGTAATGGTGGATCAGGGACCGGGCCAGGATCGCCATATCCCGCGCTGTCGTCCGCTGGCCGCGGGCCGGCAGGCCGGAGGCTGTGCCGAACACCGTACGACGCATGCCGAGCTGACGCGCGCGCTTGGTCATCAGACGGGCGAACCGGCGCTCGCTGCCGGCTATTTTCTCCGCCAGCGCCGATGCGGCGTCGTTGGCCGATTTGATGGCGGTGGCATAGACCAGATCGCGTATCCGAACACGCTGGCCGGTCCGGAAATAGAGTTTCGACGGCTGCCTGGTCGCGGCATAGCGAGAAATCCGCACCCTGGTATTCCAGCCGAATCGCCCGCGCGACATGGCCTCGAAGGTCAGGTACAGCGTCATCAGCTTGCTGAGAGACGCGGGCGGGTGGCTCGCGTTCGCGTTGTGCGACTGAAGCACCAGGCCGCTGCGGGCATTGATCGTAATCGACGATTTTGTAGAGGCCCATGCCGGGCCGCCGGTCGCCATAACGGCCAGGCAGCCGGCCAGACTTATGGCGGCACCGACGCGCCCGACAGAACGCATCTTCCCTCCGGAACGCAGTTTCAGACCGCGCACCGGCTTCGAGGCTGTCAAGCCTGTCGCACCCATGAAGCTGTTCCGGCTCCCAAACGTATTGCACCAGTACGCGGCTTGCCGACCGCCGCACTGGGCAGCGCCTCGACAAGGTTACTCTCCCCGCACTCCGCATCGTTTACGCAGTTATCGGCGGCAATTTCCGCCACGACCTGACGGTCGTCCCTGCGTCCGGCTTGTGTCGCCGACCGGATAGAAATCCTAACATAGACGTGCTTGCTCTGAATGTCAAAACTTCCTTGGCGCGGCCGATTCGGCGAATATCGCAACGGTCCGGTCGGCACGAACCGATATTCGTTCTTCACCGGAGACTTTGCTTTGCCCTATCATTCCCTACCTTAGGGACGGCTGTTGCGCCGGGCCGCCGGCCGGCAACAATAGCGGAAACCGGGGTTCGAAATCGGGCGTGAGCGCTGCGGGATGAGTGGCTTGGAATGAGCGACCAGGAATGAGCGACCAGGAATGAGCGATAGGGATCGCAACGGCGACGACGGTCAAACGGGCGTAATCGTCCGGTCGAAGACGCGCACCAAGAAGCCGGCGCTGTACAAGGTGCTGATGCTGAACGACGACTACACGCCGATGGAGTTCGTCGTACACGTGTTGGAGCGTTACTTCGGCAAGAGCCGGGAGGAGGCGACCCGCATCATGCTGCATGTCCACCAGCGCGGCGTCGGTGTCTGCGGCGTTTATACTTATGAGATTGCGGAGACCAAGGTTAACCAGACCATGGAACTGGCGCGCAAGCACCAGCATCCGCTGCAATGCACGCTGGAGAAAGAGTAACCGCCTGAGGGGCGACCGCCCCGCCGGGTAGAAAACCGAAAGAGATACCGAGCGAAACGGAAAGCGGGCGCGATGCTCTCATCGAATCTGGAAAGAAGCCTCCATCGGGCGCTGGCGCTGGCCAACGAACGCAGCCACGAGTTCGCGACGCTGGAGCACCTGCTGCTGTCGCTGGTCGAGGACCAGGATGCGCTCTCGGTTCTGCGCGCCTGCAACGTGGATGTCGACAAGCTGCGCGCCGAAGTATCCGACTATGTCGACAACGAACTGACCGGCCTCGTTACAGAGCGCGACGAAGACGCCAAGCCGACGGCGGGATTCCAGCGTGTCCTGCAGCGCGCCGCGATTCACGTCCAGTCGTCCGGCCGCGAGGAAGTGACCGGCGCCAACGTCATCGTCGCCATGTTCGCCGAGCGCGAATCGCACGCGGTCTATTTCCTGCAGGAGCAGGACATGACGCGCTTCGACGCCGTCAACTACATCTCGCACGGCATCGCCAAGGTGCCGGGCGAGGAAGGCGTGCGGACGCCGGAGGGCGCCGACGAGGAAGCCGGCGGCGAATCGGTCGTCAAGCAGGGGACGGAGGCGCTGGCCGCCTATTGCGTCGATCTGAACGCCAAGGCGGAGGACGGCCGGATCGACCCCCTGATCGGGCGGGAGGCCGAGGTCGAGCGCACGGTCCAGATCCTGTGCCGGCGGACCAAGAACAACCCGCTCTATGTCGGCGAACCGGGCGTCGGCAAGACCGCGATCGCCGAAGGCCTCGCGCGCCGGATCGTCAACGGCGAAGTTCCGGAAGTGCTGGGCGAATCGACGATCTACGCCCTCGATATGGGCGCGCTGCTCGCCGGCACCCGCTATCGCGGCGATTTCGAGGAGCGGTTGAAGGCGGTCCTAAAGGAGCTGGAGAACACGCCGGGCGCCGTTCTGTTCATCGACGAAATCCACACGGTAATCGGCGCCGGCGCCACCAGCGGCGGCTCGATGGATGCATCGAACCTGCTCAAGCCGGCGCTGCAGAGCGGCGGGCTGCGCTGCATCGGCTCGACGACCTACAAGGAGTTCCGCAACTATTTCGAGAAGGACAGGGCGCTCGTCCGCCGCTTCCAGAAGATCGACATCCACGAGCCGTCGATCAAGGATTCGGTCAAGATCCTGCGCGGCCTGAAGCCGTATTACGAAGAGCATCACAGCGTCCGCTACACCGGCGATGCGCTGACGGCCGCGGTCGACCTGTCGGCCCGCTACATCCACGACCGCAAGCTGCCGGACAAGGCGATCGACGTGATCGACGAAGTCGGCGCGGCGCAGAATCTCGTCGCGCCGTCGAAGCGCAAGAAGACGATCACCGTGCGCGATATCGAGGATGTGGTCGCCAAGATCGCGCGCATCCCGCCCAAGAATGTCTCGCGCGACGACAAGGAAACGCTGCGCAACCTGGAGCGCGACCTCAAGCGGATGGTGTTCGGCCAGGACAAGGCCATCGATGCGCTGGTCGCCGCGATCAAGCTGGCCCGGGCCGGCCTGCGCGAGCCCGAGAAGCCGATCGGCAACTATCTGTTCTCCGGCCCGACCGGCGTCGGCAAGACCGAGGTCGCGCGCCAGCTCGCCATGACGCTGGGCGTCGAGCTGGTCCGCTTCGACATGTCGGAATATATGGAGCGCCACAGCGTCTCGCGCCTGATCGGCGCGCCGCCCGGCTATGTCGGCTTCGACCAGGGCGGCCTGATGACCGACGCCATCGACCAGAATCCCTATGCGGTGATGCTGCTGGACGAGATCGAGAAGGCGCATCCCGATCTGTTCAACGTGCTGCTGCAGATCATGGATCACGGCAAGCTGACCGACCACAACGGCAAGCAGATCGATTTCCGCAACGTCATCCTGATCATGACGACCAACGCCGGCGCGTCGGACCTGGCAAAGTCGGCGATCGGCTTCGGGCGCACCGTGCGCGAAGGCGACGACAAGGAAGCCATCGACCGGATGTTCTCGCCGGAATTCCGCAACCGGCTCGACGCGACCATCGGCTTCGCCAGCCTGCCGCCGGAGATCGTGCGCCGGGTCGTCGACAAGTTCGTCATGCAGCTCGAGGAACAGCTTGCCGACCGCGGCGTGACCATCGAACTGGACGACGCTGCGCGCGCCTGGCTGGCCGAAAAGGGCTACGATCCCAGGATGGGCGCCCGGCCGCTGGCGCGCCAGATCCAGGAGCATCTCAAGAAGCCGCTGTCCGAAGAACTGCTGTTCGGCGCGCTCGACAAGGGCGGCTCGGTGCTGGTCTCGCTCAAGGACGGCAAGCTCGATTTCAAGGCCCTCAAGAGCCCGGCCGGGCGCAAGAAAGGCGGCAGGAAGAAGATCGCCGGCAAGACTGCGGCGTCCGGAGCGGACGAACCGGCAGTCGAATCCGAAGACGCCTGATCCGCAGCAAGCGCAATACGTCCCTCGATACGGCCCTTCGGGCCTACTCGGGATGAGGGACTTTGAATCTTTCGCCAATTCTAAACGAATCTCTCCTCACCCTGAGTAGCCGCGAAGCGGCGTATCGAAGGGCCGGTCGCGGTCGGGCCGACCGGTGAGGGACGCAACAGCGCTCATGCCTCATCCGCCGCCTTCCAGCCGGTAGGGCGAATGGCGCGACATGATCCGCATCTCGTGCAGGATCGCCGCGCTTTCGCGCTCCAGGAAATTTTCGACCGCGTTGCGGAAACCCTTGTCGCCGATCCAGTGGGCGCTCCAGGTCTCGACCGGCAGATAACCGCGCTGGACCTTGTGCGGCCCCTGCGTGCCGGCCTCGACGCGCTGCAGGCCTCGTGAAATGGCGAATTCGACGGCCTGGTAGTAGCAGGTCTCGAAATGCAGGAACCTGATGTCGGCGGCGCAACCCCAGTTGCGGCCGTAGAGCGCGTCGGCGCCGATGAAATTGAGCGCGCCGGCGACCGGCGCGCCATCCTCCGTTGCCCAGATCAGCGCCACCTTGTCCGGCATCCGCTCCTGCAACAGGCGGAAAAACCGCCGGGTCAGATAGGGATAGCCCCATTTGCGGTCGTAGGTGTCGGTGTAGAAGCGGTGGAACACGTCCCAGTGCTCGCTGCGCAGATCGTCGCCGGTGAGCGCGCGGACATCGATGCCGGCGGCGGCCACGGCGGCCCGTTCCTTGCGGATCGCCTTGCGCTTGCGCGAGGCCAGCGCGCCGAGAAAGTCGTTGAAATCCCGATAGTCCCGGTTGTGCCAGTGATACTGGAACGCGCGGCGCTTGAGCAGACCGAGCTCGCCGGCCAGCGCCGCTTCCGCCTCGGTCGGAAAGGTGATGTGCAGGTTGGTGACGCCGATCCGCCCGGCGATGCGCACCAGCGCGTCGATCAGGGTGCGCTGCAGGTCGCGCCGGCGCGGCCCCGGCGGCACCAGCAGGCGCGGCCCGGTCACCGGCGTGAAAGGCACCGCGACGATCAACTTGGGATAATAGCGCCCGCCGGCGCGCTCGTAGGCGTCGGCCCAGCCCCAGTCGAAGACGTATTCGCCCTGGGAATGGTTCTTGAGATACATCGGCGCGACGCCCAGGACGGCGCCGGCCGTATCCTCCAGCACGGCATGCTGGGGCAGCCAGCCGGCCTCGGCCCCGACCGAGCCGCTTTCCTCCAGCGCGTTCAGGAACTCCCACGAAACGAAGGGGTTGCCCGCGCCGGCGCAGCGGTCCCACACCGCCCGGTCGATCCGCGCCACGGCGTCGACGGTGCGGACGGCGAAGGTCTCCGAAGCGTCAGGCATGGCGGGCAGGTCTGGCGATGTCGGGAAATGTCATGGAATGTCATGGTCCGTCATGCACCGGCCGGCGCCGGTCGCGGCGCAGTCGCTTGCGGGGCGTCCGCCGTATTGCTCCAGTATGTGTCATGAAATGTCATGATCTGCCAGAAAATTGGATTCGTCATGCAATTACAATGACTTAAGCAAGAACCATCCTTATCGGTCTTCATATCGCAAGCTGATTCAAGTCAACTCCTGACCCCGCATGTCCCCCGAATTCGCCCGAATTGCGGGGGATGCTTCCGATCCGGCGCGGGCGACGGTAGCGCCGGGCGGCGGATGCCGCAATGCGGTGTCCCGTTTGCGTCCCGCCGGACGCCCGCACTACGCGTCCGGTCCCGCGGTCGGGGCATACCGCCACGGCTCCGGCACATGGCGGGGCACGAGGTCGCGCCAGCCGCCCTCTGCCAGCGCCCTGGCCTTGGGGATCCAGCGCCGGATCTGGGAGCGCATCCAGCCGTCGGGCGTCCACTCTTCGGCGACCCTCGCCTCAACGAGATATTTTGATCGCTGCTCTGCCCGGTAGTGCCGACCAGCGTCCCTTCACTGGTGGCCGGCACCGTCACCGTCACCGTCACCGTGGTCACCGCCGCAATGCCCTGGATAGCGATCTGCCAGGAGGCTGCTTCGCTTAGCCATGCAACATCGGTGCCCCTCAGCCTCCTGAGGCCCGTGTTTGCGAGGCTCCATCCGTCGGCCGCCCCCGAATCCTCGTTGTCCGAGCCCGTTTTCTTAATCGCTACAAGATTAGGAGCAGCCGTCGTGTCAAGAACGACGAAATACGTCGTCCCGGAGGCGAGATCGATGTCCCCGGTGTAGGTGACGGTGCTGCCGGACACCGAGCCGTATGAAAGCGTGCCCAGCGAGTCGCCCGGCCGGTTGTTCGAGTTCGAAGCATGGATGCTTATCGTGTGCGAGCTCGCTGGCGCGACCGTACTGACGTACGGGACCCTCAGGCTCGTCAGCTTGTAGCCTTGGGTGTTGCTGCCGGTGGTAAATGCTTGAGCATGGTCATCGCTGAAACCACGGGTCAAATCGAAGCTCTGCCCGGTATTGCCGACCAGCGTCCCCGGCACAGGAGCAGCAACCGCCGGCGTGCCGGCCGCCTCGACGTCCACCTTGGCCGCTAGCCCGGTCTGCTCAAGCCCGGTGAACGACGCCGCGTCGTTGCCCGCCGGGTCGCGGATCGGGTTCGTGCCCTTGGTGTAGGACACGTCCGCCTCGGTGTAGGTGACGTCGCCCCCTTGGTCCCCGGGCTCCTTCGCCAGGTCCACCGTCAGCAACACCGTCTTGTCCTCGATCGCGACGGCGTTCGGGGTCACCGCGGCGTTCGAGTCCAGCTTCACGCCGAAGTCGGTGGTTGCCGGCACCGAGTCCGGGTCCAGCGCCTCGTCGTAATAGAGCGCCACCCGGAACCCGTCCGGGTTCTTGCTCGTCTGCGCGACCGCGGCCTGCATCAGTTCCGGGACGGCGGTGTCGTACACCGTCTCGATCTTGAACCCCAGGAACGACGCCACGTAGGTGTCGTCCCCGTCGGCCTTGAGGGAGGGCGTCGGCGGCTCGTAGGTGACCTGCGCCGTCGCGTTCGGGGGCACCGCCTCGGCCAGCGTGACCGTGACCGTCGAGCCCGAGATGGCCACGTTCGCCTGCGTGCCCGCGATGCTGCTCTGCTCGCCGTCTCGGTCCGAAAACACGACCGTGAAATTCTCCCCGGACTCCGTGGCGGTATCGTCGAGCGCCTTGTCGAAGACGATCTTCAGCTTCGTCCCCGCCACGCTCGCCGACTGCGGCTGCGGCGCTGAAACTACCGCAGCGCCGTCGATGGCGATCTGCCAGGCGTCCAAGGGAAATTTCCAAGCTTCGCCCGATGTCCAAGTCGCGCGGTTGTCCCGGAGGCTCCACCCGTCGGCCTTACCCGCATCCTCGTTGCCCGAGTTCGTTAGCCGAAGTTTTGGACCGGAAGGAGTGGCCAGCGGGTCGAAGAAGACGAAGTAATTCGTCCTGGGGTCAAGGTCGATGCCCCCGTCCGATGCCGTGTAGGTGACGGTGGTGCCGGACACCGAACCGTATGAAAGAGTGGCCAGCTCGTCGCCTATAAGGTTGCCAGTGTTCGTAGAAAAAATCTTGATGTCGTGCGAACTCGCTGCCGGGGCCGAACCGGCGTACGGGACCGTCACGCTGGTCAGCTTGTAGCCGAGGCTGTTGCTGCCGGTGGTGAACAATTGGCGGACATGGAGGGTGAAGTCTTGGGTCCCGTCGTTGCTCTGCCCGGTATTGCCGACCAGCGTCCCTTTCGGTCCCGTCACCGCCGTAGTTACCGCAGCGCCGTTGATGGCGATCTGCCAGGAGGCGGTGCGCGATTGCCAATCGCCGACGAATAGCCTGGCGCTGGTGTCCGCGAGGGTCCACCCGTCGGCCGCCCCCGAATCCTCGTTGTCCGAGTTCGTTAACCGCATAGTTATGCCGGAAGGATTAGATACCGGGTTAAGGACGACGGCATACGTCGTCCCGGCGTCGAGGTCGATGCCCCCCTCCGGTGCGTTGTAGGTGACGGTGGTGCCGGACACCGAGCCATAGGTAAGCGCGCCCAGGCTACCGGCCGGCACGCCGGTAACAGTCCAACGGGCAATATACATGCCGTGTGAAGCCGATCCCGGAACCCCACCGCTGTATGGGACCGTCACGCTGGTCAGCTTGTAGCCACCGGTATTACTGCCGGTGGTGAACGCCTGGCCGGTTTGGCGGGTGAAGTCGAAATCTCCGTCCTTGCTCTGCCCGGTATTGCCGACCAGCGTCCCTTTCGCTCCTGTCACCGCGACCCCGTCGAGGGCGTTCTTCACCACGAGGTCCACGAACGCCGGCGCCATGTTGCCGGAGGTGTCCTCGAGCGGCCCCTTGTTGTCGTTCAGCTTGTAGCTCAGCGTGATCGTCTCGCCCGCGCGGGCCGCCGTGCCCAGCGTCAGCTCGAGCGTGCGATTGCCGGTGTCGCCCGACCACATGGCGACCGAGCTCGGGTGCGCCAACGCGGCGAAGAGCGAGGCCGTGCGCCTCGCGCTCAAACGCATGCACCGCCGGAAGGGCCGTCGGCAGGACCAGGCGGTGGGGCTCACCTGGCCGCTGCGCAACCGCCTGCTGGACATGGCGGGCGAGAGGCTCATCGACGACCGCAACCGCGCGCTGCTCGCGGTGGCCTATGACGGCATGCTGCGCCGGAGCGAGCTCTCAGCCCTGCAAGTACCCGATTTGCTTGAGGAAATGGACGGCGGCGCGACCCTGCTGGTGCGCCGCAGCAAAACCGACCAGGAGGGCGAGGGCGAGATCGTCTGGATCGCGCCGGACAGCCTGGCGCTGGTCTGCGTCTGGCTCGAACGGAGCGGCGTCGCGGACGGCTCCCTGTTCCGCTCGGTCGGCAAGGGCGGGCGGATCGGCGGGCCGCTGCCGCCCGGCCAGGTGCCGCGCATCTTCAAGGCGATGGCGCGCGATGCGGACCTTTCAGCCAGCGCGGTCGGCGGCCTGTCGGGGCACAGCACGCGGGTCGGCGCGGCCCAGGACATGATCGGCGCCGGCATCGAAATGCCGGCGATCCTCCATGCCGGGCGCTGGAAGTCGACCGCCATGGTGAGCCGCTACGGCGCGCGCCTGCAGGCCTGCCGGAGCGGCGCCGCGCGGCTCGCAAGACTGCAGGGGCGCGCATGAAAGCGCGGGGGTATGGCGGAACCGGGCTCCGGCGCTATCATGACGCATCGGCGTGGACGGCCCTGAAACCGGGGCTGGAGGCGTTCTGGAGGGGAAATGGAAGCTCGTCGGACCGGGATTCAAAAACAACTATCGAGCGCAATAATTCTGGATGCCGGCATGCCCGGCGGGTGCGGCGAAGGAGCTTGCAAAACGCGAAAAGTGGGGGTATTCCAAGGGACAGCGGCTATCGGCTCGTAAGGCCGGCGTCCGGAGCGCCACGCCGGACAATGCGGTTTAGGGGACGATAGCAGTCGATAGTAAGAGCTATCGAGCGCAATCCCGATCCGGAGCGCCCCGGAGCCCGCACCCGGCAGACCGGCGCACCTGTCCGAATATCTCCGTCTTGTTGCCGTCCGCGCTGCCTCCGCGCGGCGGTCTGGCGTTGCGGCCGCCCGATGCCGGCCCGAATCCTCTTCCCGGACATGACAACGCCGCGCACGGAAGGCCGGGCGCGGCGCAAATATTCGCTCGGACATCCGGTCCCGGACGCCGCCGCCGGGACCCGGCGGCGCGGGCCCGCAGGGCCGGAGCGCACGAAGCAACCTGCCCGGGACCGCGCCTGGCGCCAGCGGCGACCGATGATGCCCGCCCGCCGGGCGCCGCATCGCGCCGCAAGGGCCGTCTTTGGGAACGGAGCTGTCGGCAAGGATCGCGGCCATCGATCCACTCCCCGTCGCACCGCGCGGGCCGGGACCGGCCCTCACCGGCCGGGCCACCGGGCCACAACGGTTTCCTCATCGTGAAAGCGTATTTGGGCCCGAACGCCTGCAAAATCCTCCAATGTTGGGGTATCGCGGCCATGTCGGCAGCGCCGGCTGCCGGCGGCCCCTCAGCGCCGCGGCAGGGCGTCCGCCGCCAGGACGTGGCGCACCAGCGCGACCTGCCCCGATATGCCGAGCTTGCGGTAGACCCGCTTGACCATCCAGCGCACGTAGAGCTCGGTCCAGCCCTC
>Ga0209754_1000186_pt1 | contig 98472 bp, 92 predicted proteins | sample MesohylBB_FD_187295 | JGI IMG/M metagenome (GOLD analysis project Ga0209754, IMG submission 187295) | Host-associated microbial community of the marine sponge Aplysina aerophoba from Gulf of Piran - sponge mesohyl, lysed by bead beating... | ecosystem: Host-associated > Porifera > Sponge >... | reverse complement strand
GGGGGGGGGGGGGGGGACAGACATAGCTGCACCAGATTGTACGACACGTAGCGTGGGCTTATGTAATTGGGGTGCAGCGCCTCATTACAATGGCGGCTACGGGCTCCACCCGATGATCTGCTCCACCGCGGGCGGCGAGCCGCTGAGGACCACCCAGCGGCCCGGAGAAGACCCGGAGACGACAAATCAGGGCTAAACGCTCTCAACCAAGGTTTAGTCGATCTTCCAGGGGTTTTGGAGCTACTCTAAATCTACTCTAAATAATTTAGAGTAGACGCGAGCAGAATTCAGTCAGTCGTCACACCGACGGGGCAGGACACGCCGGTGCCGCCTAGGCCGCAGTAGCCGTTGGGGACTTTGGCCAAGTACTGCTGGTGGTAGTCCTCGGCGTAGTAGAAGGGCGGGGCGGCGATGATCTCGGTGGTTATCTCTCCGTAGCCGGCGTCTTGCAGCCGAGCGCCGAACTGCTCCCGGCTCGCCTCGGCGGCCACCTTCTGGTCGTCGTCGAAGCAATAGATGCCGGAGCGGTACTGGGTGCCCACGTCGTTGCCCTGGCGCATTCCCTGGGTGGGGTCGTGGTTCTCCCAGAACAGCGCCAGCATCTGCTCGTAGCTGGTGGCCTCAGGGTCGAACACGGCCAGCACCACTTCGTTGTGCCCGGTGAAGCCAGAACAGACCTCCTGGTAGGAGGGGTTGGGGGTGAATCCTGCGGCGTAGCCCACCGCGGTGGTGAACACGCCCGGTGCCTGCCAGAACACCCGCTCCGCCCCCCAGAAGCAGCCCATGCCCACCACGATCTGCTGCATCCCGTCAGGGAAAGGCGGCTTCAGCGGATTGCCGTTCACGAAGTGGAGTTCCGGCACCGGCATCTCTTCGTCCCGACCGGGCAGCGCATCAGCCGGCTCCACCATCAACGACTTCTTCATCCCGAACAAGGCCATGCCTCGAAGTGTAGAGGCTGCCGCAGGCAATGCCTTCCGGTTGCAGAATCGGTTTGCACGGAGATACGACCGGAATCGACAAACTGTTGAGGTAGTTTGGCTGCATTGAGACTGCATAGTCTTGCCATCGCGTCTCAAACGAAGAATGTCACTATGACGACCAGCTGATGAGGAGTACGGGGTGAAACGAGCAAAGAGGACAATGCGGAAGGCGTCAACGGCTGGGGTGGTCGTCGCCCTATTGGCCGGGATACTGGCCTTTGGCGGCGCTGGAGCGGCCTCAGCCCAAGAGCCGGTCGTGATCAGCGAAGAGGTAACCACCCAAGAAGAGCCGAGCTGTGTGACCGTCGATCTGGGCATGCTGGACAGCACTCCGGGCAGTTCGTTGGAGGCGAGCGGTCGCTGGAGTACCGAAGACTGCGATTCGCGATTCCGTAGCAACAGCGACGCTCACACCTACCGGTTCGAGATCGCTGAGACCGGGCGAATCAGAGTCGACTTGACGTCCCCCGATGCCGATTCCTACGTCTACCTGCTCAACGAGGAGGGGAACCGGATAACCGAGGATGATGATGGCGGCGTGGGAGCCCTCGACGCTCGCATCGAAAGGGAGCTACAGGCAGGCGTCTACCTTGTCGAGGCCACCACCACCGCGGGCCGGGTCCGGGGGGCGGCTGATTTCGAGGTTGTCGTCACGCAGGTCGCCACCTGCGATCCGCAAGTTCTGGGCGCTTTGACGCCCGACCAGGACATCGAGGTGACGGGCCTTTGGACCCCCGAGTCCTGCCAGTCGATCTTCCTTACCGGACACCCCTCCAACTACTTCGTGTTCACCCTGCCAGAAGGGGCAAGGGTGCGCGTCGATCTGACATCCGAGGTTGGCGATCCCGTGCTCATCGTGGCGCCGATCGTCGCCCTGCGGTCGGTGGTTCCCGGCCAAGTCGCCCACAACGATGACGCCGGCGGCACCCGCAACTCCCGCATCGAGCAGTACCTTCCGCCTGATGTCTACGGGATCGAGGCAACCACCTTCCGGACCAGAGACCTTCAGGGCCCGCTGATCGATTTCACCCTCACCCTCACCATCGTGGAGGAGGAGGCATATCAAACCAGTCCCCTGCTGAAGATCGAAGAGATCGACATCCCCACTCAGGTGGTGGTCGGCGATCCCCTGCCGGTGAATTTCCGCATCGGCAACGTGGGCGGTGACGACTTCCCTGACCAGGCCAGCTACGCCATCTCGTATGCAATCGGCCCCCGGGTGTACGACCGCTCCGGACCATTGTTGTCTCGTCTCTGGCCTGCCGGCGCCTCGTATCACACCAACGAGGAGACAGCCAGCACAACAAGCGCGGCGTCGTCGCAAGTGGCCCCGCACTCGGTGACATTCCGCAGTCCTGGTCCTACATGGGTGTTCACCGCGGTCATAGCGTTCGACGGCAACGAGGATGAGCTCGGATTCCACGGCCTCTGGCACGACCTCATGGTGCTGAGCCATCCGACCTACGACCCCGTGCTGGTGGAAGTGGACGGCATGGTCTACTCGGTGTCGGCCGCGCTCGCCGAGGTGGTTCAAGGCGAAGAAGAGGAAGAGGAGATCGAAGAGGGAACGGTGGTCACCACGGTTACTTCTGTGGACGACCCCGAAGCTGAAATCGACCTCGAGACTGAGGAGAAGGCCCAGTACGCAGCTGGGGTTCGCACCCAACTGCTCGACGGCATCTTCGACCGACCGGCGATCGCGGGACTGCCAGAAGCGGATGACCCGGCTTCGGTCACGGTGGCGGGCCCCTCATCGAGCGGGCTCCTCCAGACGGCTGCGCCGCGGTACCAGGCTCTGGTCCAAGCTTCAGGACTGTTCGAAACCTTGGCCGCCGGGGAGGCGATCAGCCCGGTAGCCGTCGAGGATCTTGTGCTCACCCTGGTCGACGGGGCATCAGGGACCTATGCATCTCTGGCCGAGTCTTGGCGCGCGCTCTTGGAGCAGGTCGGCAGCGGCGGAGCGTTGTCATTCGAAGAGGCATCGTCCGTCCACGCCCAGTTGGCCTACGTCGAACACGTCATCGCCCCGATAGTGTCGGCTGGAGAGTTCGTGGCCTCGGCCCGCACTGCCGAGTTGGGCTGGGATGATCCAGAAGTCCAGGCCATGCTGTCCGCCCAGCCGAGCTGCTACACCGGCGAAGACCCGCTGAACGACCCGCTGGCGCTTGCCGGCATCGAAGACGCCGATGCGCTGGTGGAACTCGATGCCGAATTGAGGGCCGCCCTGTTCGCCTACAGCGTTGCGATCGACAATGCGCTGTGCGCTATCGAGAACGTGGATGCTGCCAACTCCCGGTTCCTCGAGCGCCTGGGCCTCGACCACAACGAGGAGCTGCTGGCATCGATCGAACCCGAGTCGCTTCCTGATCCGGAGCCGGAGGAGGAAGAGGATCCGACCCACCGCCTGCGCATCCTGGCCCGCCTCGGCGAGGACGGCCGCATCGAGCACGGTGTGGAACTCTTCAGTGGTTTCGAGATTCTGCCCGAGAGGCGCTACCTGCCCTCCGACACGACGGTCGGCATGTGGTACTCCACCCAGGATGTTGAGCTCGACGGCGTCTCCATCGGCCAGATCCGGGCCCGCCGCCTGGCCGACGGCCGGATTGAACTGGGATTCCGCAACGCCGATGGCGACGACGTCTCCCCCGACGTCGCCTACCTGTCCGCCGACCTCGACGAGGGCGTGTGGTACCGCACCAGCCTGATCGACATCCCCAAGCCACCTGAGCCCGCAGAGGACGACGAAGAAGCCGAATGACGGCCCGTTTGACCGGCCAGAGCGTTGACCGTGTCGAAGGACCTCGTCTGCTGCGCGGCGAAGGCCGCTTCGTGGGCAACATCCGCCACCCCGACCTTCTTCACATCGCCTTCGTGCGCAGCCCGGTGGGACACGCCGACATCCTGGGCATCGACATCGAGGCGGCAGAGAACACCCCCGGCGTGGTGGCGGTGCTCACGGCCGACCACTTTGAGGGGGTGGTGGCCCCTATCGCCGTCGCCGGCCCCCCCGAGCTGGCCGTAACGCCCTTTACCGCGCTGGCCCGCGACCGGGTTCGCACTGTAGGCGAGCCCATCGCAGTGGTGGTTGGCCGAACCAGGGCCGCGGCGGCCGACGGCGCAGCCGCGGTCGGGGTGGACTTCCGCCCCCGGCCCGCAGTGGTGGACATGCACCAGGCCGCCACCGACGGCGCTCCGCTGCTGTTCGAGGAGCTGGGCACAAACGTGGTGTACGAGACCGAGCAGTCGTGGGGCGCCGACATCGACGAGACCCTTGCCCAAGCCGACCATGTGTTCACCCGAACTTTCACCCAGCATCGCTTCGGCCATGCTCCCCTCGAAGGCCGGGTGATGGTGGCGTCGTTCAGCCCCTCTGACGGCCAACTCGACCTACAGATAGCTACCAAACGCCCCCATGCGGTGAAGCTGAACCTGGCCAATCTGCTGGGCCTGCCCTTCGGCAGCATCCGGGTGCGCACCGGCGACATCGGCGGGGCGTTCGGCTCCAAGGGCCAGGTGGGGCGAGAGACGATCTGCACTGCCGCGGCCGCCGTGTTGTTGGGCGGCACCGTGCAGTGGGCCGAAGACCGGACCGAGAACCTCCAGATGGCCGGACATGGCCGCGAGGAGGACCTCATCGTGGAGGTCGCCTTAACGAGCGACGGCACCCTGCTGGGCATCCGAGCCGACATGACCATGGACCAGGGGGCATATCCCATGCCGCCCTATCCGTCGTCGCTGTTCTGCAACCTGGTGAAGATGCTCATCCCCAACGCCTACCGACTGGAGGCGTATGCATTCCGGGGCCGGGTGGTGGCCACCAACAAGTGCAGCTACATCGCCTACCGGGGGCCGTGGGCGGCGGAGACCTGGGTGCGGGAGAGGATGCTGGACGAGATTGCCGCCGAGCTGGGCCTCGACCGGGTGGAGATCCGCCGTCGCAACCTCATCGACGAGGATCAGCCCACCAAGATGATCACCGGCCCCACCGTGTCGGGCATTACCGCCCGCCAGACGCTGGACCGGGCCGTAGAGATGATGGACTTGGAGGGCTTCGCCGCTGAGCAAGCCGCGGCCCGAGCTGATGGACGGCTACTGGGCCTGGGTTTCGCTACCTTCATCGAGATCGCCCCCGGTCCGCCCGACTTCGCCCAGTCGGCCGGTTTCGACCTGCGGGGAGAACTGGCGTCGGCCCGCCTTGAGCCAACGGGCGACTTGACCATCTCCAGCTCCCAGTCGCCCCACGGACAAGGCCACGAGACCACCATCGCCCAAGTGGCCGCCGACGAGCTGGGGGTGGGCCTCGACCGGGTGCGGATCGTGTTCGGCGACACCGATTCCACCCCGTTCACCGTGCTGGGCACCGGCGGCAGCCGGGCCTCGATGATGGGCGCCGGCGCGGCCCGGGCGGCCGCCGCCGAGGTCAAGCAAAAGGTGCTGGCCATTGCCGCCGAGCGTCTGGAGGCCAATCCCGCCGACTTGGAGATCGTCGACGGCAACATCTCGGTGCGGGGAACACCCGGCCGCTCCGTCCCCCTGGCCGGCATCGCCCAGCAGGCCTGGTTCGCGCCGTCTTCTTTGCCCGACGGCATGGACCAGGGCATCGAGGCAACGGTGGAGTACCGGACGCCGCCGGGCGGATGGGCATCGGCCACCCACTGCTGCTGGGTGGAGATCGATGTGGAAACCGGGGAGATCGCCATTCCCCGCTACGTGGTGGTGGAGGACTGCGGAGAGATTATTCACCCCGACATCGTGGACGGCCAGATCCAAGGTGGGGTGGCCCAGGGCATCGCGGCGGTGCTGTTCGAACGCCACTTCTACGACCATGACGGCAACCTGCTCACATCCTCGCTGGCCGATTACCTGGTGCCCTCAGCCGCCGAGATACCCGTGATCGAAGTAGAGCACCTGGAAGTCGAGCCCCTGCACGATGCCGACTGGCGGGGAGTGGGCGAAGGCGGCCTCATCGGCGCCCCCGCCGCCATTACCAACGCAGTGGCCGATGCCGTCCGCCACCTGGGTATCGGCGTCACCGAGCAACACCTACCTCCCCAACGGATGCGCCAACTCCTGACCACCGCCAAGGGCTGACTCCGGCCATCCAACCCTCCCTATGGGACCGAACCCGCGGTTGGCGGTAGGCTCAGCGGCCTACCGAGGTATGAAACCAGAGTCCATAGGGGGATATTGATGGCTGTCGCACCGGAGAAGATCCGCAACGTCGCGCTGGTGGGGTCGCAGGGGTCGGGAAAGACGACACTGGCGGAGGCGCTGCTGTACCGGGCCGGCATCATCGACCGCACCGGCCGGGTGGAGGAAGGCACCACAGTGTGCGACTTCAGCCCCGAGGAGAAGACCGCCGCCCATAGCCAGTCGCTCGCCCTGGCCAGCTTCGAATGGCATGGCCACAAGATCAACCTGCTCGACACCCCCGGCGCACCCGACTTTGCCGGCGAGCTGCACGCTGCTCTCCAGGTGGCCGACTTGCTGGTCTTTGTGATCGACGCGTCCAGCGGCGTGGACCACCGGGCCACTGCCATCTGGCGTCAAGCCGCCGACGCCGGGCTGCCCCGCATCGTGTTCGTGAACAAGCTCGACCGGGAGCACGCCAGCTTTGAGAACGTTCTCACCGAGCTGCAAGACGCGTTCGGTGCCGGCGTTGCCCCGCTGGAGCTGCCCATCGGCTCGGGCCCCGAATTCCACGGCATTGCCGACCTGCTCACCGACAAGGCCTACATCTACGACAGCGGCTCCGCGGAGGAAGCCGAGATCCCCACGGAGATGGAGGACCAAGAGGCCGAAGTCCACGAGCAATTGGTTGAGGGCATTGTGGTGGCCGACGACGACATGCTGGAGCAATATCTGGACGGCAATGTCCCCAGCCCTGCGGAGCTAGAAGAGGTGCTCAGCCGCGGCGTGGCCGACGGGTCGGTGTTCCCCGTGGTATGCGGCTCGGCCACCGGCCCCATCGCGGTGGACCGACTGGCCAATTTCCTGGTGGAGATCGGACCTCCCCCCACCACCCGTGCCATGACCGTGACCATGAGCGACATCGACTCTGAACCGGCTTGCGATCCCAACGGCGACCAGCTGGCCTGCGTGTTCAAGACCATCAGCGACGACTATGTGGGCCAGATTTCGCTGTTCCGGGTGTTGTCGGGCACCATCCGCCGAGACGACAACCTCACCAATTCCACATCCGGCGACAACGAGCGGTTGCGGGGCCTCGTCAGCCTGGTAGGAGGCAAGCAGCAAGACGTCGATTCCATTTCTGCCGGAGACATCGGCGGGGTCACCAAGCTTCAGCAGACCCGCACCGGCGATACCCTCACCAACGCCGGACGGGCCATGGTCCAGCTTGAGCCCTGGCCCGAACCGATATTGGCCTACGGCCTGTTGCCCAAGACTCGGGCCGCAGAAGACAAGCTGGGCACAGGATTGCGAAGGCTGACCGACGAAGACCCGTCCCTGCACTTGGAGCGCAGCGAGGAGACCCACCAAACCCTGCTATGGGGCCTCGGCGAAGCCCATCTACGGCTGGCCATTGCCCGCCTCGACCGCATGGGCATCGAGGTGGAGACCGAGGACTTGCGGGTCCCCTATCGCCAGACCGTCACCGGCAACGGCGACGCCGAGGGCAAGCACAAGAAGCAATCGGGCGGGCACGGCCAGTTCGGAGTGGCCTATGTGCGCATCGAGCCCCTTCCCCGGGGAAGCGGCTTCGAATATGTGGATGCTGTCAGCGGCGGCGCCATCCCCCGGTCGTACATCCCCGCCGTAGAGGCGGGCATCCGCGACGCCATGGCCGATGGGGGGGAATTGGGCTTCCCCATCGTGGACGTCAAAGCCACGGTGTACGACGGCAAGCACCACTCGGTGGACTCCTCGGAGTTCAGCTTCAACATGGCCGGCAAGCTGGCCTTCAACGCCGCCTTCGCCCAAGCCAACCCGGTGGTGCTGGAACCAATGGCCAGGGTGGAGATCACCGTTGCCCCCGAATATCAGGGCGACGTGATGGGCGACTTGTCGTCTCGCCGAGGCCAAGTGCAGGGCACTGATGCCGGACCGTGGGGCGAGCAGGTAATACACGCCATCGTTCCCGAGGCCGAGTTGGTGCGCTATGCCATTGAGCTGCGGTCGCTTACCGGCGGCCGGGCCCGGTTCAAGGCCGAGCGGGTGGCCTACGAGATCCTGAGCGGCGCCCTCCCCGAAGCAGCCACGGCATAGGCCGGTAGACTGGAACGATGCCCGAGCCGTCCGAAACCGAGGATCTGGAGGCGGGGTCCCAGCAAGAGAGCGCTGATGCCGAGGATTTGGAGTTCCAGTGGAGTGATCCCCGGGACTACCAGCCGCCAGATGGGATTATGCGCAAAGCCGCCGGAACCTCGGCCGGTTCAGCTATCGGCGCAGCCATGGTGGCTTTGGGCGAGATCTTGGAGCCGGAGAAGACTCGAGTGGAGATCCAGCAGGAAGACGACGAGCCTGAGCCCGATCTGCCCTTCACCATCGACTTCGGCGACCTGCCCCCGCTGACCTAGAGGTCCGCGAACCCGGCGACCACCGGGCGGAGAAGGCAGACACCGATGCTATGGCCGCGGCCAGCACGAAGATGGCGAAGAAACGCTCCGGGGAATCGCTCGAGCCCATCACGGTGATCATGATGGTGATGCCGGTGGCCGCCCCGATGTGACCAATCATCTGCAACGAACCTGAGGCTACTCCCAGATCGGCGTCGTCCACCGAGTTGGCCACCCCGGCTACCGCCGCAGGCCTGATAGTCCCTTGGCCCACCCCGGCCACGAACAGCAGCACGATCACCGCGGCCAGCCAGCCGGCCAGAATGGATACCCCGGTTCCGGCCAGAGCCACCGACATGATGATCGCCCCAGCCGTCATGATCGTCCGCCCCCCGATTCGGGATTCCACCCGCCCGGCGTACCATGCCCCCACGCTGAACCCCACCGGTCGGGCAATGAGAGCCGCCGAGATGCGGCTGACCTCGGTGATGCCGAACGCCCCCTCCAGCATGAACGGGGCCACGACGAGCGTGCCCATGTAGGCCATGTGGCCGAGGAAAGTGACCAGATTGGGGACCACGAACCCGCGGCGGTGCAGGAAATCAAGGGGGAATAGCGGGTCGACAGTCCTGCGCTCGACGGCGGCGAACATCGCGATGGCCAGAGGTCCGACCACCAGCCCGGCCAACACCAGAGGGTGAGTCCAGCCCCATTCTGGACCCCGGTTGATGGCCATGAGCAGGCCGGCCACCGCCACGCCCAAACTGGCGGCACCGCTGACGTCGAAGCGCACCTCGGGCTTGCGAGCGGTTTCGGGCAAGAGTGGGATTGCGGCCAGCAATGCGAGCAGAGACGGCACCGACTGGATGTAGAAGATGGTCCGCCAGCCGAAGGCATCCACCATGAACCCGCCAAAGGCCACACCTATAGCCGGTGACAAGGCGGTGACCGCCGACCAGTAGCCCAATGCCACCGCCCGTTCTCGCCGGGCGAACACCGTCATGATGATGGCCATCGATGCCGGGAGCGTGGCCGCCCCGATGAACTGGCCCAGGGTCCGCATCGCCACCAGCGAACCCACATTCCACGACAACCCGGTCAGCACCGCGAAGCCAGTGGCCATCGCATAGCCCCACAGATACAGCCTCCGGTGCCCGTATAGGTCGCCGACCTTTCCGGCAATGGGAGTGCCCACCGCCATCGCGATCAATGGAGCCGTCTGCACCCAGCTCACTGCGCTCTCAGACGTTCCGAGATCTATGGCGATCTCGGGCAGCGATGCCGACAGCACCGTGATCGGGAAACTGATCGAGGCGATGCCGGCCATGGTGAGCCCGAGCACCGCCCAGCGATAGTTGGACCAATCCTGAAACCGCTGGCGCCGCTCAGCGTGTGCAGATCCGGTGCTCACCCCCTGGACGGAGGGCCGGCATTGGGGCCGAGCTTGGCTCGCAGATCGTCCTCGACGGCTTTGATGAGCTCTCCGGCATGCTGGTCGCGCAGTTCGGCCAACCGGGGCGCCCCGGCGGCCGCCTCGGCGTCCCACTCGTCGGCGAATCGGCCCGAGGTGATGTCGTCGGCCAGCTCTCGCATTGTGGCTGCCACGTCCACCTGGTCGAACCGGCCCCGTCGGGAGAGCTGGCCGTACTGGCTGGCCGGGGAGTGGTGGTCGAGTTGGGCCACAAAGCCGGTCTCCCGCAACAGCCGGTAATTTCTCTCCACCTCCCCGGAATAGAACAGCTCGGTGGTGATCGCCTCCAGCGGGATGCCCAGCTCCAGCATCACCAACACAAATGCCGTGTTTACATGGGTCAGCACCGGCGACAGCAACTGCTCCACCGCCAAGTCCAGCACCGCCTCCTGTTGGGGGGTCATGGCGATGGCCCCTTGCCTCAGCCCGCCAATGGCCTGGGCCACGGCCAGCGTCCGGGCCTGAGCGGTTCCGGTGGCGTCATGGTGCACGCCCACCGCAGTGATGAATCCGACCCCTTCCTCATAGCAGCGCCGCACTTCGGGGCCCAGCATCCGGGGGGCGACCATGGCGATGTCGCCGTCGGGAGCGAACCGGTCGAAGGCCAGGGTATAGCCGCTGGCCACGACGGTGAGCGCCTCGGGTCGGCCGGTCAGCCCCAGATGGGGAATGGCGTCATCAGGCACCAGCACGCACACCACGTCGGCTGCCGAGGCATCAGCGATCTCCCCGGCCTCGAACCCGTCGGCGATAGCCTGCTCCCGGCTCTCATCGGCCCGCACATGCACCGACACCGACACGCCGGAGTCCCGCAGGTTCAGCGCCCAGGGCCGGCCCTGGTTGCCGTAGCCCACCACCGCAACCTGCTGACCCTCTAGGGCAGCGAGATCAGCGTCTTGCTCATAGAAGAACTCAGTCATAGCCCCACACTCCCAAATCAACGGTCAGTCAGCCGAAGCGGACCTGCACCTCGGCCGGGATTGTGTCAACATTTGCCATGAGCTCGGCTGCCCCATCCACCGCCCCATTGGAGGCTCGGACAGTCATCGATCCCGATGTCTGGGCCGATCCCTACTCATTTTTCGAGCAGTTGCGCCGAGAGCACCCGGTGTGGCTTGTGCCAGGGCTCGAAATGGCTTTCGTGGCCTCCCACGGCCTCATCGTGGACGCCCTTCGCCGGATCGACGACTTCTCCAGCCACCTCGATGTGTTGCTGGCCACCGGCGAAGACGGCAATCCCATGCTGTTTCGCACCGAGGAGTTCGGCGAGGGAACCACCACCCTGGCCACCGCCGACCCGCCCGAGCACACTATGCATCGCAGCGTGGTTTTCCCCGAGCTGGTGGCTCGTCGCATGGAAGCCATGCGACCCGAGATCGAGGCTTTTATCGGCGAGCAGTTCGAAAATGCCCGATCTCAAGGCACCAGGGTGGAGTGGGCCAACACCGTGGCTCATCCCGTTCCCGCTCGGGTAATTGGGCGATTGATCGGGCTGCCCGACGAGGACTGGCCCAATGTCATGAGGTGGGCTCTCCACGGCGGCCTGCTGCTGGCTGGCTTCCACACCCCGAAAGCCATGAACGCCATCTCCCAAGAAAACTCCGATGCGAGCCGCTTCTTGTACGCCAAGCTCGCCGAAGCCGGCAACGACCCGGGTGACGACCTAGTCGGGGTGTGCGCCAAGGCAGTGGCAAGCGGCGATCTGAATAGAGGCGAAGCCATCGGCACTCTCACGGTACTTCTCGGCGCAGGCGGCGAATCCACTGCATCGCTGATCGGCAACGCGGTGCGAATGCTGGCCGCCGATTCCGCTCTGCAAGAGCAAATCCGTGCCGACCACAGCCTCATCGAGAACTTCATCGAGGAGGCCGTGCGACTGGAGTCACCGTTCCGAGGCCACTACCGCCAGGTCAAGCGCGATTGCGAATTGGGAGGCGTCACCCTCCCCGCCGGCACCACCGCGTTCTTGCTTTGGTCTTCGGCCAACCGCGATCCCGCAGAACACGACCGCCCCGACGAGGTAGTTCTGGACCGTCGCATACCCCGCAGCCACTTGTCCTTCGGCCGGGGCATTCACCACTGCGTGGGCGCTCCACTAGCCCGCTTGGAGACCTTCTGCTCGTTGGAGCGGCTGCTCCAGGAGACCTCATGGTTCTCCCTGGCCAGCGACGATCCTCCCCGCTGGGAAAAGAGCATGTTCATCCGCCGCCACGAGCACCTGCCCTTGGACGTTACCTGGAACTAGCGGGCGGTCAATGGCGCGAGCAGTGCGCCGCTCACAGGGGTTTTCGGACCAAAAAACAGTACAGCGGCGTGAAGATGCCGGCCTTGCCTCCAGCTACATAGGCGTTGGCCGTACGGTCCATCAGCTTGATTACATCCGCGGCACCCTTGGGGAATACTCCGATCACCTCGGCCACTCTTGTTGCCCCGAAGAGCGCCTTGCGGCCTAGCGGTGTCCTGCGCAGGGCATTGCCCAGAGTATTGCGTTGACTGGCCATCGGCTGATACCACGGAGTGGTCATATCATCCTCGCCAACGGCGTGGTCCTCTGCCTCAAGTATTTGAAATCCCACCGCGGCGAGGGCTTTGTTCACCTCGTCCGTAGTCGCGATGTCATTGAGCGCTATGCCGTGCTTGAGCTCTTCCTTGACAGCCCGGTGCCGGTCGTCGTCAGGATCGAACTCGTCAGTCATGCACATTTCCTGACCCCACAAGAGGGCTCCGGGCTTCAGCACACGGAAGATCTCGGCAAATGCGCCCTCCTTGTCCGGTGCATGGCATGTCGACTCAATCGCGTATCCCCGGTCGAAGGTGTTGTCGGCGACGGTGCCCATGTCCATGAAACTGCACGATAGGTACTCAACCATGTGGTCGAGCTCCGCCGCAGCAATCAACGACTTCGCCTTCTCCAACTGGTACTCGCTTCTGTTGACCCCGACAACCTTGACACCGGTGTCGCGGATGACCTGGCGCATTGGGCCGCCGATCCCACAGCCGACATCGATCACATCCATGCCTTCTTGCAGTTCCAGCTTGGAGATCATCAGACGCTGATGTCGGAGCTTGGATTCCTCCAGGCTCTCCTGGGGCGACAGCGGCGCGAAATGGAGCGATTCACCCCAACCGAACACCATGATCTCGGTGCAAAGGTCGTAGTAATCCGTGACGGTCTTGGCGTGGTCGTAGTCAGTCGTGTCGGCATCACCCGATGACGCTCTGTCCATCCATCCGTTGAATTGCTTTACCAGGCTGCGGGCATCTGAACCGCGGTACGCGTCCTTCATCCCGGCGGACAGCTTGTGGAATTGCCTCAGTTGCTTTGAAATCGGGACTTGCATTCCCTACCCAACTAGAAATTCGGGAGCTGAGTGCGCCACAGCAACCAGCAGGTCATAGGGCACTGTAACCGTATGAACGAGCTGTTCTACAAGCGTAGCGTCGGCTGGAATGGCCGGTAGGGTTCCGCATGTGAACGATTTCTCTGGCCGGTCTGGCGGGGCGCTGGTCACCGGGGGCAGCGGGGGCATCGGCGCAGCCATATCCGTGATGCTGGCCCAGCGGGGCAGCCCGGTGGCACTCACCTACCGGTCCAACGCCGAGGCGGCCGAAGAGGTGGCTGCCGCGGTGCGGGCCGCCGGAGTGGATACCCACATGGGAAACCCCGCGCTAGAGGACCCCGAGGCGATGCAGGCATTCGCCGACGAGGCAGCCGAGAGGCTGGGGGGGCTGCACACCGCAGTGAGCGCAGCCGGCCCCCACGTGCCCCAGATGTACCTGTCGCAGACCGATCCCGCCCTGTTCGCCAACCAGATCGAAGCCGATGTGATCGGCGCGTTCAACTTGACCGCCGCAGTGCTCCCCCATCTGCGGGCCGCGGGCGGCAGCATCGTGTACGTAACCACCGCGGCCACCACCGTGTTCCCCAAGCGCGATGCCCTGTCGTCGATCCCCAAGGGCGCAGTGGAGTCGCTCATGCGGGCCGTGGCCGTGGAAGAGGGCCGCTTCGGGGTGCGGTCCAACTGCGTGGGGCCGGGAATGCTGGAAGACGGCATGGCCGCCCGGCTCATGGCCGACGGTGATTTGGACGACCGGGCGCTGGAGGTGGCCCGCACCAACATTCCCCTGGGCCGCTTCGGCAAGGCGGTGGACATCGCCGAGGCCGCCTGTTTCCTCGCCTCCGACGCCGCCAACTACATCAGCGGCCAGAAGCTGGACATCGACGGCGCCTTCACCATCTGACGCTGAACGCCTAGTCCCACTCCTCCACCGTGACCCGGTGCATGAGGCGGCGCTCGATGTAGTCGGGGACGGCGAAGTGCTGGACGGACCGGTTGTCCCAGAAGGCGATGGAGTCGGTGCCCCACCGGAAGCGGCACTGGAACTCGGGGGAGCGCACGTGGTTCAACAAGAACGGCAACAGAACGATGTTCTCGGCTTCGGATACCCCCACCAGGCGGGAAGTGAAGTTGCTGTTCACGAACAGGGCCTTCCGCCCCGTTTCCGGGTGTACCCGCACAACCGGACGGATCAACTCCGGGTATTTGGCCTGCATCGCGTCGAGGTGCTCCTTGGCCAGACCTTCGTCGATGGCCCGGGTGAGGGTATAGGTGAGGTCGTGAGCTGCCTCCAGCCCGTCGACAAGCGTCCGCATCGGCTCAGACAGCTGTTCATAGGCCTTGTACATGTTGGCGAAGCAAGTGTCGCCCCCCACATCGGGCATCTCCACCGCCCTCAGGATGGTGCCGAGTGGTGGTTTGGGCATGTAGGTGTTGTCGCTGTGCCACCGTGCGGCCAATCCCCCCACCGGGGCGACCTGGTCGAGCACGGTGATCTCCGGGTGGGAGTCCAGCTTGGGACCGAACGGTGCCACGTTGATGGGGCCGAACCGCTGGGCGAAGGCCAAGTGCTGATCGGGGGTGATGGCCTGGTCGCGGAAGAACACCACCAAGTGGTCGAGCAAGGCCTGGCGGATAGCGGCCACGGTGTCGTCGTCGAGCTCTTCGCGCAAGTCAACCCCGTGGATCTCCGCACCTATGTCCAAGGTCAGCGGGCGGATATCCAAAGCAGCCATGGCGGTTCTAGTCCTCAAAATCTCCCGCATCGCGGCGGAGTGTGCGGATGGCGTCGTCCAAAGCGCCCAAGGTGTCGGCCGACAGACCGGCCAAGCCGAACTCGATGTCGGCCAGGGCATCGGCCGCCTTGATCACCACTCGGCGCCCCTCATCGGTGATCTCGGCCAAAACGGTTCGGCGGTCCTCTGAGTGGGGCACCCTGCGAACCAGCCCGTCTCGCTCCAATCGATCGATGGCATTGGTGACGCTGGTGGGATGGACCATGAGCCGGTTGCCCATCTTGCCCAGCGGGAGAGACCCGCGGCGAGAGAACTGAAGCAAGGCCAGCGCTTCGAAGCGAGAAAATGTCAGGTCGAACGGGGCCAGAGCCTCGTTGATCCTCCCTATCACCAGCTGGTTGGCGCGGGTGATCGAAGTGGCCGCCGACATTGCGTCAACAGCCCGCCAATCGTTGGCTTCCCAGTTTTTCCGGGCCTCTCCAATGGGGTCGAACGGCAACATCCGCCCGCCACTCTAGGTGAATACCGCTTCGGCCATCGTTGTCGGCAGGTGATCCGTCCACCAACGGATCCAATGGCTACCCTGTGGCCGGTTGCCACACCATGAGGAGCTTTCATGATCGTCGTCGCTGGTTCAGTTTCCGTCCCCCCGGAGAACTCCGAGGCATTCATGGTCGCCGCCGCGGATGTGTCCGCAGCGTCTCGCACCCTCGACGGCAACATCGACTACTGCATCTCGATGCAAACCCCTGGCGTTTTCCGGTTCTTCGAGTGCTGGGAGACCGAAGAAGCCATGATGGCTCAATTCGCCGCCCCCCCTTTCGGCGCGTTCCAGGCCGCGGTCGGCGAGTTGGGCATGTCCGGAATGGATGGACAGAGGTACGAGATCACCTCAGAAGCCCCACTGTTCGGCTAGCCCGATCCCTTCTCCCAGTTCCCCTGTGGCTACGCTGTGACCGCTCATCACCACTTTGAGGAGATCCCATGATCGTCATCGCCGGCACCGGCTCCCTTGCTCCCGAGAACACCGAGGCCTTCATGGCAGCCGCCACCGAGATGGCCGCCGCGTCCCGGGCCGAGGACGGCAACATCGAATACGTCTTCTCGGTGGAAGCGCCGGGCAAGATCCGCTTCTTTGAAATCTGGGAGAGCGAAGAAGCGTTGGGCGCCCACTTCACCGCTCCCCACATCGCCGCGTTCGGCGCGGCCATCAGTGAATTGGGCATCACCGGGATGGACGGCAAGAAGTACCAGGTATCCTCGGTCGCCCCGCTGTTCGGCTAGCCCGTTCAGCCACCCCCTGCCTCGGGGCGGTGGGAAAAATCAGGCAGACTGAACACGGTGGAGGACTATTTCCAGCAACTGGTGCGCTCTTGGCGCAGCGTCACCTCCCGGACGGTACGCGAGGCCGTGGCCGTGCTGTTGCTGCTGATCGTGGTGTTCGGCTCGGGATTCTCCGCGCTCACCACCTACGCCGATGTGGTGGTGTTCAACGAGGACCGCTTCGCTGAAGAGCTCGACGGGATCTTCCTCGACGAGGACGTCCACAACGTGGTTTCGACGTCATTTGTGGCCACCACGGTAGAGATGGCTGATCTGCCGGTGATCCCCGCCGGCTCGGCGGGTGCCCAGCAGGTCATCCAACAAGAGGTACCGGCAGTGGTGGGCCAGTTGCTCGCCGATGAGGCCAACGCGCGGCTGCTGGAGCGGATAATTCGACAGGCCCACAGCGATGTGTTGGCCGTGATGGGCGGCACTTTGGTGGCCAACCCACCCGTCCGCAGCGTCGAAGTCGACCTGGAACCCATTTTCAATCAGATGCTGGCGGAGATCGCCGCCAACGAGGAACTTGCCTTTTTGGACAGCGTGAACCCTCCAGCCGACGCCGGCGTGGTGACCGTGCTCCAGCGCGCCGAACCCGGCGACCGGTTCTGGGAGTTCCTCGGCCAGCTCCAAGACCGGCGGTCATCCACCATCACGCTGATCTTGCTGTGCGGCATCGGGTCGCTGTTGATATCGCCGTCTCGTACTCGGGTGGTGTGGAGCATCGGCACCGGGATCGTGGCCATGGCCGGCATCCTGGGAGTGGGGATCTACGGCACCCGAGCGCTGTTGGCCGTGCTGATCGACAACACCGACACCGTCCGGGCCGCCCAGGCCATCCACGATGCCCTGTTAGGAGACCTAGGCGGTCGGCTGATGGACATGGCCCTCATCGGAGTGCTGATGATCGTGATCGGTGCCGTTCTCGGCTGGATCTGGCGCCGCTTCGGCCCCACACCCCCTGAGGAGAAGGCCTTAGCCGTCCCCGACGCCAACCCGACTATCTGACGACAGCCGGCTACGACCCGCTGAACTCCGCCTTGCCGGGGCCGCTCTCCAGGAAGCTGGCCACGCCTATGTGGGCGTCGTCGGTGCCGAAGCAGGCGGCGAAGGCCTCTACCTCCACCTCTAGGGCATCATCGAGGGACAGGAAGTAGCCGTCGAGGATGGCTTTCTTGGCCAGGGTGATGGCGGCGGGACCTGAGGCGTAGCGGGCGGCCAGCTTCACCGCTTCGTCGTAAAGCTCATCGTCGGGATGGAGGGCTGAGGCCAGTCCGATGGTCACCGCCTCTTCGGCCTTCACCATGCGCCCGCTGTAGATCAGCTCCTTGGCCTTGGTTATGCCCACCAGGCGACTCAGCCTCTGAGTGCCTCCCCCGCCGGGGATGAGGCCCAGCAGAATCTCCGGCTGGCCCAGCACTGCGCTTTCGCCCACCAGACGGAACTCGGCGGCCATGGCCAGCTCGCAGCCTCCGCCGAGGGCGTAGCCGTTGATGGCACAGATGGTGATTTGGGGGAGAGACTCAAGCGCTCGGAATGCGTCATTGATCCGCTGGCTCAGGTCTCGTGCGTCTTCGGTGCTCATCCCAGAGAACTCGGTGATGTCGGCACCGGCCGCAAACACCTTGGGCCCACCCCAGATCACCACCGCTCGGATGTCGCCGCGCCCGGCCAGCTCGTCGGCGGCCTTGTGAAGCTCGGACACGACCTGCGCGTTCAAAGCATTTACCTTGGGACGGTCCAGCCGCAGGGTGGCAACCCCATCGGCCGCACCGGTCTCAATCCGCACAAATTCGCCCATGACCACGCTCCTTGCTGTTCGGACCCGCCAACCGTATTCGCCCCGCATGGCGGGTACTCAGTCATCCCGAAATGGCACACTCAGGAGATGTGGGCCGAAACCATCGGGGCGTCGGGCAGGCGGTTTTCGGACCGTCCGGCCCTGGTGGCGGAGGAGGGTTGGTCGGTCAGCTTCGCCCAGTTCGACCGTCTAACCGACGAGGTGGCCGCTGGCCTCGCCCGCCGAGGCGTAAGCCACGGCGAGGTGGTGGCCCTGCTGGTGCCGTCGTCGGTGGACTACGTCGTGCTGTACGGGGCGCTGGCCAAGCTGGGGGCCATCACCGCGGGGGTGAGCAGCCGCCTACCGGCACCGGAGCGCACTGTGTTGGTGAGCGAAGTGGCTGGGGCCGACCGGGCCATCGCCACCGCCGCCATGGCCGACGGGATGGCCCTCGACATCGACGTGATCGAAGTCGCTTTGGCCGACGGGCCGGGGTCGGTGTGCGCCGGTCTCCGGGTGCGCGACGAAGCTCCGACGCCGTTGCCCCCCGACGGCGACCGCCCGGTGGCGGTGGTGTTCACCTCGGGAACCACCGGGGTGCCCAAAGGGGCCACGTTCACCAACCAGATCCTGGCCGACATCGCGGTGGTGGACACCGGCAACGGCTGGGGGGAGGGCGGCCCCATCACCTCCAACACCCAGATGGCCCACATCGGGGTGATGGGCAAAGTGCCAGCCCAGTTCGCGGTGGGCACCACCCTGCACGTGATCGACAAGTGGAGCGCCACCGCGGTGTTGGAAGCTGTATCCCGTTACCGGATGCCCGCGATGGGCGGCGTGGCCCCGCAGATAGCCCTCATGCTTCGCCACCCCGACTTCGATCAGTACGACTTCTCGGCCGTCAAGCTCGTAGTCACTGGCGGGGCCCCTTCACCCCCCAATGTGATCGAGGAGGCTCGGCGGCGGTTCGGGGCCGACTGGACCCAGCGGTACGCCTGCACCGAGGCCGGCGGGATTGGAACCTTCACCTGGATCGACGCCCCTATGGAAGAGATGCTCTACACCGTGGGCCGGCCTCGACCCGGGATCAAGGTGGAGGTGCGCGACCCCGACAGCGATTTGGCCGTGCCCCCCGGGACAGTGGGAGAGGTGTGCTTTCGGTCCCCCACGGTGATGGCCGGGTACTGGCGCAATCCCGCGGCCACCGCCGAGGCGCTGCGAGGCCGCTGGCTCTACACCGGAGACCAGGGCTGGATCGACGACACCGGCTGCCTGCGCCTGGTGGGCCGCCGGGGCGAGGGCTATCACCGGGGCGGCTATGTGGTGTTCCCGGTGGAGGCCGAGAAAGTGCTGGCCTGGCACCCCAAAGTGGCCGGTGTGTGCATGGTGCCCCGGCCCGATGAGGTGATGGGCGCCGTCGGAGTGGCCGTGGTGATCCCCGCTGACCCCACCGACCCACCCACCCTGGAAGAGCTACGCGCCTTCGGCCAGGAGCACATCGCGGTCTACAAGCTCCCCGAGCACCTCCGCCTCACCGAAGCCTTCCCCATGACCCCGATGTCCAAGATTGACAGAACTGCTTTGGAAGCGGCGGAAACCTAGCGCGGTTCCTTCGGCAGACCCAGCACGCCTTCTCCGACGGCGTTTTTCATTACCTCATCGGTGCCGCCGCCGATGCGGATGGCGCATGCTCCAAGCAGCAACTGCTTCCAGGAGTAGGTGCCCCATTCGCCGGTGTCGGCGCATATGCGGGGTCCGAGCAGGCGGGCAATCATCGACGCCGCCCAGTTCATGTGCCGGGCGGTGGCGTACTTGGCCGCTGCTGGGGCCAGTGGAGGTCGTCGGTTGGCGTTCCACTCCACCAGCCTGTACCCGATGTAGAGGCGGGCCAGGTCTTGGCGCACCACCGGGTCGTCGGCCAGGCCGAAGTGCTGGGCCAACTGCACGACTTTCTCCGGGGCGGCCAGTCCCACCAGCCCGCTGCCGCCGTAGCCCGCGCCCCTCGAGCCGATCGAAGCCCGCTCGGATTGCAACGAGGTGCGGAACACCGACCAGCCAGCGTTGATGTCGCCCACCCGATGGTGGTCGCTGATGCGGGCGTCGTCGAAGAAGACCTCGTTGAACTCCGCCCCGCCCGTCATTTGCCGCAACGGCCGCACGTCAGTGCCTGGGGTGTCGAGCGGGTAGATGAAAGCGGTGATGCCCTGGTGCTTGGGGGCGTTCGGGTTGGTGCGGGCCAGCAACAGGCCGATGTCGGAGAAGTGAGCCCGGGAGCTCCATACTTTCTGGCCGCTGATCACCCACTCTTCGCCGTCGGCGGTGGCCCGGGTGCTGAGGGAGGCCAAGTCTGACCCGGCCCCCGGCTCGCTCAGCAACTGGCAGGCCAAGATTTCCCCCCGGTGCAACTGGGCCAGATACCGCTCCTTCAGCCATTCAGAGCCGTGGGCCAAGATGGTGGGGGACACCACTCCCAGCGAGCTGCCGAACATGGACTGCGACGGCACCTGGTAACCAGCCTCCAAGTCGAGGTAGACCCGCTCATACTCCGGACCCAGGCCCCGTCCGCCGTACTGCGGAGGCCCGGTGATCCACCCGAAACCCGCCTCCCACATTTTGGCCCGCCACTGTTGGGCAGCTACGACCGCGGCCTCCTCTTCCGCTGCGCTCTTCTCGGCGTAAACGGTGATCTCGTCGGAGCCGACTCCCCAGGTGAACTCGTCGCGCACAGCCCGCTCGGCATTGGCGTTCAAGAACGCCCGAGCTTCAGCGGCGAACTCTGCCAGGGTCGGCGTCACACCATGAGTTTGGCCGTTGGAAATGTCTTAGAGGAAGGTCGGGCTCCGACGGAGTTTTCCACAACCAGCATCCTTGCCCCCTAAAGGAATCAGATGCAGTTTCAGACCAGGCAATATGAAGCGGATACCGGCTCATCGAGCCGGATAGGAGAAACCGGGGGTATCACATGTTGTCATCATTGAATGCCATGCAACGCGGGGGCGTGTACATCTTGTCTGGTGGGGTGATTTCCGCCGTCGGCAGGGGCATGAAACCAGGGATTGTCGTAGACAGCGTGGACTGGAACGACATCGACGGACTGGTTGACGCGATGCGTGACAACGAAGTTCTCACCCATGTCTCCGCGGTCTTGTACGCCTTCGGTCTGATGTTCGTCATCACCGGCCTCAACAGCGTGAGGAGCTTTGTGACCGACAAAGGCCTAGTGGGAGACATGGTTCGCGGCGGGACGCTGCTGGGAATGCTCTCCCTCTTTATCATGGCCCTGATCGAGGGGTTTGACCACATGACGATCAGAGTGCTGAACGACGGCATCGGCAGCGACAGCAGGGTGCTAGCGGAGGCTATGCAATCGGTCAAGCTCGGAGTCGTCTTGATCGCTTGGCCCGTGCTCTACGCATCAATCGGAGTTGCCGGCGTAGGCGGAACACGCCTGCTGCCTGGAGGGCTTCATCGAGGCATACAGGCCATCGCCTCACTCTTCATGTTGGTTACCGCAGTGCTCCTCCTCATGGCGGCGGCAGTGGATTCCAACGACTTCTGGAACGCGGTCAGCCTCATCACCTCCATCGTCTTGGCAATCTGGATCATTACGTTGAGCCATGCGTCTTACAAGGGCAAGGTGTCTGCTTCGACGTCCTAATTGAATAGCCACATAGGCCGTGTCCCGCCGGTGATGGTCGCTTCCGGGTTCTATTTCCCCGAGGCGCCCCGCTGGCGGGACGGCCACTTGTGGTTTTCCGATGTCTTCGGTGGCCTGGTCTATTCCTGGGATCCCGAAACCGGTGAAATAGCCGAACATGCCCAGGTGCCACGGCGCCCATCAGGGCTGGGCTGGACCCCCGATGGCCAACTGCTAGTGGTGTCCACTCTGGACCGCACGCTGTGGCGAGCCGACGGGACCACCGTCGCTGATCTCAACCCGGTTTCAGACTCCAAGATCAACGACATGGTGGTAGACACCGACGGCACCGCCTACATCGGCAACGATGGCTTCGACCTAGAGGCCCGGGCCCCGGAGCAGCCCGCCCAGATTTTGCGGGTGAGCCCCACCGGAGAGGTGTCGGTGGCCGCCGACGGGCTGCGCTTTGCCAACGGCATGGTCATCACTCCCCGGCGTCGGCTGATCGTGGCCGAGACCTGGGGTCGGCGACTGACCTCGTTCGCGGTAGACGACGACGGCTCGTTGGGCGACCGGCTGCTGTTCGCCGAGCTGGGCGCCGGGTCGCCCGACGGCATCTGCTTGGCTCCTGACGGCCAGGTGTGGGTGGCCGACCCCATGGGCCGCCGGGTGCTGCTGATTGCCGAAGGTGGCACCGTGGACCAAGTCTTCAACTTCCCCGGTTGCCGACCCACTGCTTGCGTGCTGGACGACACCGGCAGCCATCTCTACGTGTGCACCGCACCCAGCATCGACCCGGCCAAAGTCCAAGCCCGCCCTGGCGGCGAGATCGTGGCGATAGACCTTGGGTGACTGATGCAAACCCCAACTAACTCTTCGGTCTCTGAGTCATCGGGGTGTCTGATCGACTAAGCAAGGCGCCATGACAGCGCTGATCTCCATCAATCTCCGCACGTTCGCCGCCGCCGACCCGGGTCCGGGGGGCTGGCAGCCCGTGCTGGATCTGGCCAAAGCGGCCGATGCCGCCGGGGTGGACAAAGTGGTGGTCAGCGACCACGTGGTTTTCGGCGAGAACCTGGAGGCCTACGGCGAGCCCGGATTGGGGGGCATGGCGGGGGGCCGCCAGCCCACCGGACCCGACGGTCACTGGCTGGAGCCCACCACGGTGCTGACCGCGCTGGGGGCCATCACCAGCAACCTCCGGCTGGGCAACAACATCTTGTTGGCCGCGCTGCGCCGCCCGGTGATCCTGGCAAAGTCGCTGGCCACCCTCGACGTGCTCACCGGCGGCCGCGTTGACCTGGGCGTGGGCGTGGGATGGCAGGCCGAGGAATACGAGGCCGCCGGGCTGGACTTCGCCGAGCGGGGCGCCCAGCTCGACCACACCCTGGCGGTGTGCCAGGCCCTGTGGGGCTCCTGTCCAGCCGACTTCAGCGACGACCAGCTCGAGTTCTCCCGCATCTACATGCAGCCCCAACCGGTGCAGCCCGGCGGGGTGCCCGTTTGGGTGAGCGGCACCGTCAATCACAGGGCCATGCGCCGCCTAGCCCGCTTCGGCGCCGGCTGGATCCCCTGGGGCGACTACATGGGCGGCGACATGGCTTCCCACATCGACCAGATGCGGGAGGCAGTGGCCGGTTTCGACCGCGACTCGTCCGGCATCGGGGTGGTGGGCACTCTCCCGATCGTGCGCACCGATGACGGCGTGGACCTAGCCGCCACCATGGACAGCGTCCCCGCCCTGGTCGAAGCCGGCGTCACCGACTTCCGAGCCCACCTCCCCATCCCCTCCGACGCCGCCGAGGCCCACGACTACCTAGCCGAAGTAGTAACCGCCTTCCGCCCCGCCGCCGGCCGCTAAGGGGGCTGTGCGTTCAGCTTTCCGCCGACCGAAACTCGGGGTCGCGGTCGATGTAGGGGCGGACGAGGGTTATGAAGATGAGCATGACGGCGGAGAGGGCGGCGCCGGACCAGAGGACTAGGCGGGTGTCGCCGACGGCTAGCAGGCCGGCTACGACGGCGGGACCGCTTACTTGACCGATGCGGATGGCGGTGCCCCAGGCGGCCACCATCACGGCTCGGTGCTCCTCGGGGGCCAGGGAGGCGGCTCGGCTTTGCAGCGGTACTACCACGAGCTGGTCGGCGGCCCCCAGCACCAGCACGGGGGCGATGATCACTGCCAGCGAGGGTGAGAGCGCCATTCCGGTGAGGCAGATCACGAACCCGATGTAGCCGGCCCGGACCATGGTCGAGATGGAATGGCGACCGGCGATTCGTCCCATGCTCAACGCAATCAATCCCGCTGTCACCGCAGGCAGCGACTGAATCACGCCCCGGATCCCGGCTGAGGCTCCGAACTCGTTCTCAAGATGGATGGGCATGGTGGTGATTCCCACGGCGAAGAAGATCAGGAACGTGAACGGAGCCACCATGAGCAGCACACCTACCTCACGCTGCATCAGGTGGGGGCGGGCCTGGCGGAGTTGATGGCGCAGAGGCTGGGGTGTCCGGCGCTCGTCGGGGGGCAACAGAGTGGCTGCGAACAGGGCCAGCACGATGGTGGCGGCGTGCATGGCGAAAGGGCCCCGCCAGCCGAACAGCTCGGTAAGCAGGCCGCCGGCGGCGGGCAACAGCGCCACGCTGAGATTCATGGCCAGGGCGTTCTGGCCGATGATCCGGGTGCGCTCCACCCCCTCGTAGTTGTCGCCGATGATGACCAGCGCCAGGCTCAGAAAGCCTGAGGAGCCCAGGCCCTGGATGAACCGGAAGGTCAAAAGCATGGCCAGGTTGGTTGACGCCATGATGACCAGCCCGGCCAGCCCGAACAGCATCAAACAAGGCACGATGATCCGACGACGGCCGTAGCGGTCGGCGGCCACTCCTATCACCGAGGCCATGAACAGGCCGGGGGCGTGGGCGGTCATCAATATGAACACCGAGGTCTGGTCGGAGATGCCAAAGGCGTCGGCTATGTCGGGGATGGCCGGGGCGATCGAGGCGTTGGGCAGAATCACCGCGGCGCCGATCAGCCACACCACCACGAGCTGTGACCGCCGGAGTCCCACAACTCGACGGTATTGCCCCGCTCCGCCGAGTGGCATGATCAGGGTGTGGAACGCCACCGGGAGCACTACCGGATCGATCGGGAAATCCAGGCATCGCCCGAGTCGGTGTTCGCCGCGCTGCTGGGGTTGATCGGCGGTCCTGACGATGCGCCCACCTACGCCCGGTTGGGCGATCCGCCCCCCCATGGACCGGGCGCGCTGGTGGTGTTCAAGCTCCGGGACTACGAGTTGCACGAAGTGTGCATGGAGCTCGAGACCCCCCGCAGGCGGCGCTACCGCATGGTGTCGGGCGCCCCGGTGGCCCACTACGAGGCGCTCACCGAAGTGGCCCCCAGCGGCAACGGCGACGGAGCGCTGATCACCTGGCAGGGGTGGACTGAGGATTCCGACCCCGTGGTGGCCGCCGACTGGAATCGGCTGGCCCACGAGTCCATCAGCCGGGCGGTGGAAATAGTGGCGGCACGGGCCGAGCAGTCGTGAGCTTCCGCCGAATCGCCCTGCTATTGGTCTTGGTGCTGCTGGCCGCAGGCTGCACCACCAAGACCAAGGAGCTTCCCCAGGGGCCGCCCCGGGAGATCCGCATCATCAACAACGTGGAGGTGGCCGACGACGATCGCACCCTAACCCTCCGCTACTGGGGCACCGAGTGCGAGGAGTTCAGCGACGCCGAGATCGACTACGGCATCACCCAGATGGAGATCGCGGTCTATGCCCTGGTCATCACCGAAGAGTGCCAGCGCTCCGGCCTCCAGCAAACCGTCACCATCACCCTCGACCAGCCTCTAGACAAACGCATCATCATCGACGCCAACACCGACACCGTGGTCTGGGAGCCCTAGTCGGCATCATTCAATCGGCAGGGGTGGGGCTGTGGCTGAGGAGAGGGCATCGTCCGTTGGTTATTGGCGGCAGATCGGCGATGTCTTTGATGAACAGTTCGGGGGTGATGGCACCGTGGACTTGGGGCGGATTTGGGAGGGCGGCGGCGACACTTAGGGCGGCGTGTTGGCCTATGGCGGAGTCGAGGTAGTTGGTGACGACGACTTTGCGGCCTTGGGCGATCCAGCGGCGGGCTGCGGCGTAGGCGGTACGGGGACCGCCCAGGGCCATGGGCTTGACCACTATCACGGAGATCGACTCGGGGACTTGGGCCTCCGCGGTGCCCAGGCTGTCGTCTACCGCCACCGGGATCGGGGATTGCTTTGCGAGTTGGGCCAGGGATTCCATCCCGGACACCGGCTCTTCGACGTACTCGATGTCGTATCGCTCCAGCCGAGCCAACGCCTCAGCCGCTTGGTCTGCGGACCAAGCCCCGTTGGCATCGAGCCGCAGCCGGGCATCCTCCCCCATGGCATTCCTCACTGCGGCTACTGCGGCCACATCGGCCTCGAGATCGGATGCGCCCACCTTCAGCTTCACCGTGCGGTAGCCGTCAACCATTGCGGCCGCGGCCTCTTCGGCACCACTGACCAGAGCGTTGAGCTCCACCGACTGGGCTAACTGCTCGCCCTCCGCCAGCACCTCAGCCTGAGTTCGCCCAGTGCGGTGGGCCTCCATATCGAGTAGGGCCAACTCGATGGCACCATGGGCAAACTGCTCAGAGGGAAGACTCTCAGGATCGGGATCGGCTGCCCACGTTTCCAATGCCCTCCGTGTCGCTGACAGGTCGGCCCCAGGCCACCCGGGCAAGGGCATGGCCTCCCCCCAGCCTGTTACGCGGCCGTCGGATATCTGAACCATCAAGCCATCTCTTTGAGTGATCGTTCCCCGTCCAGTTATCACCGGATGGCGCAGCTCTAAGGAAGACTCGGTCAGTTCGACACGCATTGGATCACCGCGGCTGCGGTTGCGTCGGGGGCTTCTATGTGAGTGGCATGGCCGGCGTCGGGGATCAAGCAGACATCGGCCTGGGGGATGGCTGCGGCCATGTGGTGGGCGATAGCTGCGAATTTAGTGTCGTCTTCGCCGACGACGAGGGCGCAGGGCATGGACAGATCCCCCAAGCGGCAGCCGATGGGGTCGACCGCTCCGGCCCCAATGCCTCGCAGGCTGTGGGCCAAGCCTCTGGGATCGCAGGCCAGCCGCTGGGCCCGAAGCTCGTACCGCTGCTCGACGGACAGCCGCTGGCGCTGGGTGGCGAACAGGGGGCGGTCGGCCCAAAAGTCGGCGAACCACTCGATGCCCTCCGATTCGATCCGGTCGGCCAGGGCCTCGTCGGCGGCGATGCGCTCGGCCCGCTCCTCAGGATCGTCGATACCTGCTCGAGCCCCGATGAGCGCTAGCGCAGTTACCTGCTCGGGATGGGCCAGCGCGACTTGGAGAGCGACCCGGCCGCCCATGGAATAGCCCACCAAGGCGAATCGCTCCAGGTGAGCGGCGGCCGAGACCACTCCGGCCACCGCGGCAGCCATGGTGTAGTCGGCCGGGTTGTCGGAAACCGGCCCTGGGCCGTGGCCAGGCAGGTCGAGCGCCAAGACCGGGCCGGGAAGGCGGCCGGTGAGTGGGGCCATGGCCGCGGCCGATCCGGTGAAGCCGTGGAGGGCCACGGTGGCCGTTTCGGTCATGCCGACAAGTCGGCAAGCAAACGGCGTTGGATCATGGCCGCCTCATGATCGATCGGCACTTCGATCACGGTCACCCCGGTGGCCTTGGCCACGACGTCGGCCAGGTCGTCAGCGCTTTCAGTCCGTGAGTAGTTGACGCCCAGTCCTGTGGCTAGTTCCCCCAAGTCGACCCCGTGGGGGGTGTGGAACAACTCCTCGAAGTGGATGTCGGGGCCGCCGGCGGCCGCCGGGAGCAGCGAGAAGATGCCTCCGCCGTCGTTGTTGGGTACCACCACTGTGAGGTCGGCACCAGAACCAGATGCAGCCATCAGCCCGCCGAGGTCGTGGAGCAGGGCCACGTCGCCGACCAGGGCGGCCACTGGCTGGTCTAAAGCCAAGGCCGCACCCAGAGCCGAGGACACCACTCCGTCGATGCCGTTGGCCCCTCGGTTGACTAGCACCCGGCGGGGCAGAGCGTTGGGAGGCCAGAACGAGGTCGCGTCCCGCACCGGCATGCTGCTGGATGCATATAGCGCCACCTCCGGTGGCAGCGCCCGCAGAAAGGTGGCGGCCAAGAGCGGCTCCAACAGATCAGTGGAGCCCAAGGCCTCCTCCACCCCATTCCAGGCGTCATCGGCCGTTTCGATCCAGCTCACTGCCCAGGCGGCATCAGCCGAGTTCATATGGGCCGAAGCCGCACCTAGCAGCGCCGCCGGATCGGAGGCCAGCGCTTGCGTCCAACCGAACGACGGGTCCTCCCACCGGCGCCGAGGGTCCACCAAAAGCCGATCAGACGCCGGGCAGGACTCCACAAAATCGATGACTGCCCGATTGCTGGGCGGGCCTCCGATGCGCACCAGCACATCGGGGGAGAGCGCACCATGGCCCAGCACCCACTCTGCGCCGTCCAACACCAGCGACCCCCGACCCCGAAGCTGAGATCCGGCGTCGGCCACTATTGGCCACCCGGCCGCCTCGGCAAAGGCGACAATGGCCGCGGCCTCAGCGTCGCCCACATCCAGCGCCCCAGAAACGATCAGTCCCCGACGACCGGCCAGGCGGCTCAGTGCCTCCACGTCGGCGTCAACTAGGGGTCGGACGGGGACGACCGGTCGACCCACCGTTGACGACAAGCGGGGAAGCGGACCCTGGGGCTCCAGCGGCTTGCGGAACGGCCAGTTCAGATGCACCGGACCGGGGTTGGGCCCTGCGCCGGCAGTGGTGGCCGCCCGCACGGCCAAGCGGGCAAAGTAATCGGGCTGTTCCAGATCGCAGGGCACTTCGGAGTACCAACCGACGTGGTCGCCGTACAGCTTCACCTGGTCGATGGTTTGGCCCGCTCCGGCGTCTCGATGCTCAGGCGGGCGATCAGCGGTACAAACCACCAGCGGCACACCACTGTGATGGGCCTCCACCACCGCAGGGAGGTAGTTGGCCGCCGCGGTGCCAGACGTGCACACCAGAGCCACCGGACGGCCTGAAGCCTTGGCCATCCCCAATGCGCAGAACCCGCCCACCCGCTCGTCGAGCTGCACGGTGACCCGCAGGGCTTCCTGGTTTCGGGCGGCAACCGCCAGTGGGGTGGAACGGGACCCGGGCGAAACCACCACGTCGGTCACCCCGCAAGCCGCAAGTTCGGCCCAGAATCGGCCAGTGGCCCGGTAGGCGAGGTCGGTCACGTGACCACATCCAATATCGCGGCCAGCTTGATGTCGGTCTCTACCAGCTCCTGTTCGGGGTCGGACCCGGCCACGATCCCCGCTCCGGCCATCAGCCGCAGCCCGTCAGGACCGATCAGCGCCGATCGCAGGGCCACATAGAACGAACCGCAACCTCGATGGTCGATCCAGCCCACCGGACCGGCGTACCACCCCCGGTCGAGCCCCTCGTGCTCAGCGATCCACTGCTGGGCGAAAGTGCTCGGCGTGCCCCCCACTGCCGGTGAGGGGTGCAGGGCGCCCACCAGCCGCAGGGCCAAACCGGGCTCAGGGGCGATCCGCCCGGTGACCATCGTGCTCAGGTGGTGAATGCCGGGCAGGGTCCGGACCTCAGTTTCGCCGGTGGGATCCAGATCCACCCCGGCCAAGGCCAACCGCGTCCGCAGATACTCCACCACATAGTGGTGCTCGGCCTGCTCCTTGGGATCAGACGCCAACCGCTCGGCGTTGGCAGAATCGCCAGCCGGGCTTAGGCCCCGGGGAGCGGTACCGGCCACCGCGAAGGTTGTGACCACATCATCGGCGAGCTCCACCAGTACCTCGGGGCTGGCCCCCACAAAGCACGACGGCCCCCGGCCGAAGCCGAACACCGCACACGACTCGAAGCGGCTTGACAGTCGGGCCAACAACTCGGCGGGGTCGATGCTGCCCACCGCCTCCACCTCCCGAGCTACCACCACCTTGGCCAATTCCCCGGCGTCAATAGCCTCGGCGGCCTGCTTCACCGCGTCCCGATACGAGGCCCGGGTTCCGTCCTCCACCCGCAGCACCCCGCCTTCGTCCAAATCACCGGCACCAACCGCCGGTCCCCGGTCAACTCTCTCCGGAACCACCAGCCGTCCACTGGGAAACCCCTCCCACGCCCCCGATCCCGGCCGGTCGGCGAACCCAAACCCGGCGAACGCCACATCGCCCTCATCCAACATTTCGGCGGCTGCTGCCGCAGCCGCCTCAAACCGCCAAGGACCATCCACCTCAACGGCCCGAGCCTCTCCCAGACCAATCACTTCGTCGGTGCCAGGGGCTCGCCAGTACACCCGGTCTCCACCCGGCCATGAGGCGAATTCCTCCAACGGCGTCATTGCACCCGCTCCGCCAACCGGGCCGCGGCCCTGCTCAGCAAGGTCCGGCGAAAGTGCTCCCCCACCAAAGCCACCACCTGGGGCACGAGCGCCTCCACCAACGGGGTCAGGTTCTCCAAGTCGTCGCTTTCCAAGCTTTCGGTGCCCATTGCGGCCAAGAACAAGTCCACCGCCTCGTCCACTACCGCCTCCACATTGCGGGCGTGGCGCACCGCCAGACGGGCCAAGTCCGGCACGCTCACCCCAACCGCAACGAGGGCGGCACCCGCTTGCAGCATGGTGACCGCGTCCTCCTTGAACCGCCCAAAACCGTCGGGAGTCAGCAGACCCGCATCGATGGCCAAATCGACCTGCTCGGAAGCCAACCCCGACGCTTCGATCAACTCAGCCCGGCTGAGCCCCTCCTGTTCCACCCCCAAAGCGTAAACGCGTCTCGCCTTCGGCCCCCATTAGGGCCGCCGCTCGAGCCCGCAACTCATGGCGATCAGGCCTCCCTGAGTCCAGCAGCGGCCAATCCTCTTCGCCCACAACAAGAAACCTCTTGGGGATCTTGAAGTTGGCAATTCGGCCCCGACACGCCTCTACCAGGTTGTCCGAAGTCTCGATCGCTCCGTCGTGCAACTCGACGAAGGCAACCACCGCCTCGCCCCACAGTGGATCGGGCACCCCCACCACGATGGCGAACTTCACCGCGTCCAGGTTGTCCTCGCAGAAGATCTCCACCTCTCGCTCCGACACGTTCTCGCCGCCGGTCTTGATCATCAGCTTGTAGCGACCTCGGAAGTACAGGTTCCCGGCCGCATCCATGAAGCCGTAGTCGCCGGAATGGAAAAACCCCTCGTCGTCGAATGCCTCGGCGGTGGCCTCGGGCATGCCCACGTATTCGATGAACGTGCCCCACCCCTGAAAGCAGATCTCGCCGGGCTCGTCGGGAGCGCACCTGTGCCCGGTCTCGGGATCTTTGATCACGAACTCCATCCCCGGCATGGGCCGGCCGTTGGCGTCGTAGCGCACCTTGGGGTCGATCTCGTACCGGGGGGTGATCGACCCCAGCCCGCCCGACTCGGTGGAGCCGTAAACCTGGGCCACCGTCTCCCAGTTCCAGTCACCGAGCACGCTGCGCAAGAAGCTGCCGGAGGCCCCCACGTTGCACTTGCGCACCGAGCTGCGGTCCACCGTGTGGTACTCGGGGGCGTTGCGCATCATGGTCAGCTTGGTGTCGAATGCCCCCATCACGGTGATCTTCGACCGCTCCATCTCCCGCAGCACTTTGCCGGTCTCGTACACCCCCACCAAACACGAAGTCATCCCCACCAGGTGGGGCATGGTCAGGTTCCACACAATGCCCCCGGTGTGGAATACCGGGTTGGAGGCCACAAAACGGTCCTCGGGCACCAGGCCCAACGCATGCTGCAAACCGGTGGCCGCCCCCACCATGCCCCGGTGGGCGATCAGCACCGGCTTGGGGGCCGCGGTGGAGCCCGACGTGAAGATGATGTAGGCCGGGTCGTCGCCTCCCACCCCGCTGGTCGGGCTTAATTCATTGCCGCCGTCGGATCCGTACACCAGATCGCGCTCCGGGGACGGGGCCACCCAACCGCCTTCGTCCAACGGCAGAACCACCGTCTCGGCAATGCTGTCGAACCGGGCAACCACCGGAAACAGGCGGGCCGCCATGTCCGCGTCTCGGAAGCGGTCGACGGTAATCAGAAGTTCCGGCTGGGCCAGGGTGAACAAGTGCTCTAGCTCAGTGGCCATGTACGACGTGTTGATGGGCACCCCAACCGCCCCCAGCCGGGCCAGGGCATAGTGCAGAACCCCCCAGTCGGGACAAGGGTGAAACTGAAACGCCACCCGGGTGCCCCGGCCCACTCCCAGGTCGGCTAGCGCCGCTGCCGCCCGCAGCGACTGTCCAGCCAACTCCTGGTAGGTGATGTGGGTGTCCCCGGTGATGAGGGCATCGTTTTCCGGCACCCTTTGAGCCGTGCGCCGCAACATCTCCCAGGTGGAAAGTTGGGTGTTGACGTTCAGATCGTCAGCCAGCAAGGCGTCGTAGACGGCTTGATCGGGAACAACCTCGGTCTCAGCCATTAGACGTCCGATTCAGCGACACTATGGGCTGGCCCATCGGTGGGACGTTATCCTCTCGCCTCATGCACGGAGGTCTTCGGTTCGGCATATTCCAGGCACCATTCCATGTCCATTGGAAGAACCCGACGGTGCAACTCCAGCGGGATCTGGATTTGTGCGAGTGGCTCGACCACCTCGGATTCGACGAGTACTGGTTCGGCGAGCACCACTCGGGAGGATGGGAGATCATTACCTCCCCCGACCTGATGATCGCGGCCGCCTCCCAGCGCACCTCCCGCATCAAGCTGGGTACCGGGGTGGTGTCGGTGCCCTACCACACCCCGTTCCAGGTGGCCGAGCGCATGGTGCTGCTCGACCACCTGACCAAGGGCCGGGTGATGTTCGGGGTTGGCCCCGGCGCCCTGCCCTCGGACGCCTACATGATGGGCATGGACCCCAGCGAGACCCGGCCCCGAATGGAGCAGGCCTTAGAGGCCATCTGCCATCTGCTGCGCTCCGATGAGCCGCTCACCATGGAGACCCACTGGTTCAAGCTCCGCGAGGCCCGCCTACAGCTCTCCCCCTACTCCGACCCGCTGTTCGACATCTGCATGGCCACTACGGTGTCGCCCAACGGCCCCCGCAGCGCCGGGCAGTTCGGCGGCGCGGTGCTGTCGATGAGCGCCACCACCGACGCTGGCTTCGAGGCGCTGGGCAGTCACTGGGACGTCTGGAACATGAAGGCCGACGAGCACGGGCACACCGCCGATCGGTCCAAGTGGCGCATTGTGGCCCCCATCCACATCGCGGAAACCACCGAGCAGGCGTTCCAAGACGTCGAGCACGGCATCGAGCCGTGGGTGCGATATTTCCGGGAGGTGGTGGCCCTGCCGGGAGCTCCCGACACCGACGACCGCGACGAGTTCGTCCGGGCCATGGTGGACGGCGGCTTCGCAGTGATCGGCACCCCCGACGACGCAGCCGCCCTGGTCGACCGGCTATGGGAGCAGTCGGGCGGATTCGGCGCCCTTCTGGTGTTCGGCAACGACTGGGCCAACCCGGCGGCCACTCGCCGTTCCTACGAGCTGTTGATCGAGGAAGTGGCCCCCCGATACCAGGGTTCGATCCGGCGGCGCACCAGCTCGCACGCCTGGACTTCGGCCAATCGAACCGAGTTCCTGGGTCGGGCCGCCGCGGCCGGACAGGAAGCCCGGGAGCGCCACGAGGCCGAGATCGCGGCAAAGCAGGATCAACGCTAAGCGAATCTCAGTTCCTCAAGGCCTGAGACAGCTACAAGGCCTGCTCAATCCAGCTGGTGTCGCCGGCCTCCCAGGCATTGATGTGGTGGGCCAGGTTCTCGGTGTTGAGGGGGATCTGGGTGAACGCGGGCCAGGAGCGCATCTTGCCCTCCACCGTCAGTGCCAGTCCTCGGGGCACCACCGCTGACTCGACGAATACCCAGTAGATGATGGAGTAGTGGACCCACTTTGGGTCGGGCTCGGTACCGGTGGCTGCGGTGTAGAGGGCGGCTAGTTCGTCCCAGGCAACCAGCATCCCCATCAGCTCGGGATGGCGGCGACGGGACAGGGGATGGCAGAAGAAGCCCAGGTCGAGCAGCGGCGGCCCTACGGCGGCCCGCTCCCAGTCGAGTACTGCCACCAGTTCCTCCCCCCGGAAGGCCAGATTGCCGATGCGGTAGTCGCCGTGGCTGAGCACCGGTGGCGCTTCAGGCATCTCCGAGGCGTGGTCGAGCAGGAACCGAGCCGCGTCTCGCAAGATGGGCACCGGCGCGAATGCGGGGTACACGTCGCGCTCCACGTTGCCCATCCACCGGTTGACCAACGCGACCATCAACTCAGCCCCTGAGGCCCCCAGTGGGCCGGTGACCATCTCGGGCAGCCCGGCCGAGGTCCAGTCAAGCCGATGGAGCTTGCCCATCACATCCACGATCTGCTCGGCCACCTGTCGGCGACCGGCTTCGGTCTGCCACACGAGCCAGTTGTCGAGCTGGGCGAGGTGAGGGAAATCGGCGTCCACGTGGGCCATGGCGAAGAACGGCTCACCGATGAGGCCTGCATCGTCGCACGCCCCCACCATCTCGGGAACCGGGATTCCTGCCGAAGCTGCCGCCTGATGCACCGCCACCTCCTTGTGCACGTCGTAGGGGTCGATGGTGCCGTGCGACGGAGCCCGCTTGATCACCACCCGCTCGCCGCCGTCGAGGTCAACCGTGAACACGTCCCAAGAGAGTCCGCCGGTGCGGGCTTCCACCCCGACCACGCCGCAGCCGAACCAATCCGCCAGCCCAGCGGTTTGCTCAGGGGTAAGCGCGGTCACTGGCGGGTGACGAATTCGATCAGGATGCCGTCGGGGTCGCGCACCGTGAACGCCCTGATCGACGACCGGCCCACCTTCAGCGATTCTGGAGGTCCGAGTATGTCGACCCCGGCCTCCGAAAGTCGCTCATAGAAGGCATCCACATCGTCCACGCCCACCGCGATGCGGGGGATGCCGATGCTCTTCCAAGTGAGCGGCCGGCCCGCATCGGGGGTGTTCCACTCCAGCAGGTCTATGTAAGGGCCCCGGAGGTTGTCGCCGAAGGCCAAAAACGCCGCTCGGTGGCCGGTGTCGCCGGTCTCCCCCTGGCTCTCCATGAACTCGCTGCGATCCTTGGCCGACTCGTCCACCACTACCCCGCCGAGCAGGTCCCGGTAGAACTCCAGCGAGCGGTCAAGATCACTCACGCAGAGATTGACGTGGATGAGGTGCTCCATACGCATGACCTGAGAGGCTACCGGCTCTGATCAAGACAGCCTCTAGGTGGGTTATCGTCGAAGCGCCATGAACTTTGCAGAGCTTCTGCTGGAACCCGAGTTGCCCGCCGGGCCCGACACCCCCGGCGTGATCGTCGCCCGTCCCGAAGGCGATGAGATCGTCAGCTACTTCCATCTGGTGGACGCAGCTACAAGGCTGTCCGCCACCCTGACCGACGCCGGAGTGCCTCCCCGCACCCCGGTGGCCTGCCTGCTGCCGCCCAGCGCAGACGTGGTGGCGGCATTTTTCGGTACCTGGGTGGCCGACGGGGTGTACGTGCCGGTAAACCCCCGCCTGTCCGACACCGAGATCGCCTACATCCTCGACGACGTGAAACCTGCGGCGGTGATCGGCCTGCCCGAACACCTCAACCGGGTCACTGCCCCAATTACTTGGATCGCAGCCGACGGCGAACTGGGCTGGTCGGTAGCCGAACGCCGGGACAGCGAACCGGCCACCCACGATCCGGGCATCGCCATCGTGTCGTTCACCTCGGGCACCACCGGCCGGCCCAAGCCCATCGAGCTCCAGTCCAGTGCGGTGATACGGCTCATGGACACCATCATCTCAACGGTGCGAAAGGGCAAGCAGGTCACCGAGCGCCCGGCCATGCCCCACGTCATCCCGGTGTCCACCTCGTTGTGGGCTGGCATCTACAACGTGGTCTTTGCGGTTCGCACCGGAAGCCCGGCACTGCTCATGCCCACCTTCGACGCCCTGGAATACGCCCGGGTGGTGAGCAAGTACCAGATCGCGTCCACGGTGATCCCCCCGGCCGCCATCACCATGCTCAACGACGAGCCCAGTATCGACAGCCTCGATCCACTGCGCATCGTCCGCTCCATCACCGCACCGCTGTCGCCGTTGCAGGCCCGCCGCTTCTACGAGCGGTTCGGAGTCATGGTGCTGAACGGGTACGGCCAAACCGAAGTAGGCGGGGAGGTCGTGGGCTGGACCGCCCGGGACTTTCGGGAGCACCCCGAGAAGCTGGGTGCCGTGGGGCGCCCTTACCACGGGGTTGATCTTCGATTTTCAAGGAGCGATGGCGACGGCTCTGACACCCAAACCGACGACAAAACCCACCGTATCGGCGACGGTGACAACGAGGGCGGCGAGCAGTCCGGCGAGCTGTGGGTGCGCACTGCATACACCGCCTCATTGGATCCACAAGGGCAGCTCGGCGACCGGGTGGACAGCGACGGCTTCTTCCGCACCGGCGACATCGCCCGCCTCGACGAGGACGGATTTGTGTGGATCGAGGGCCGGGTGTCCGACATGATCAACCGGGGCGGCCTGAAGGTGTTCCCCGCCGAGGTGGAGGAGGTGCTGCTGTTGTCGGAGGCGGTGTCGGACGCTGCCGTGGTGGGGGTGCCCGACGACCGGCTGGGCGAGGTGCCCCACGCCTTCGTGGTGCCGGCCGATGGGGACAGGACACCCGACCCCGACCAATTGGAGCAGCTCTGCCGTCTGCACCTGGCCCCCTACAAGGTGCCGGTGGCCTTCGACGCGCTGGAGGCCCTGCCCCGCAGCGAGGTTGGCAAAGTGCTACGCCGCGTGCTCGTCGAACAGGCCACTGCATGAGCACGTTCGAACTGTTGCCCATCGACCACGACACTGCCGTCGGCGAGGCGGAAGAGATCGTGGACGAATGGGTGGCCAAAACGGTGCCCGCCGCGTGGCAAGAGGCGGCTCTGGCCGGAGGGAGGGCCGCCTTGCACAAGGTCCGCACCCCGGCCGACTACGACGCCTGGTATCCGCAATTCGCCCGCAGCGGCCTGGTGGTCCCCACCTGGCCCCGACGGTACGGCGGGCTTGGGGTGGGCAACCGGGCGTCCCGAGCCATCGAGGCCCGGCTGGCCCCCTACAACCTGGTGCGGCGCAACCAGCTCGGCCTCACCCTGGCCGGTCCCACCATCTTGACCTTCGGCACCGACGAGCAGAAGGCCCGGCTCATCCCGCCCATCGTCACCGCCAGCCAGATCTGGTGCCAGTTCTTCAGCGAGCCCGATGCCGGCTCCGACCTGGCCTCGCTGGCCACCCGGGCGATGCGCGACGGCAACGAGTGGGTGCTGAGCGGCCAAAAGGTGTGGTCGACCCAGGCGATGGTCGCCGACTACGCCATCTGCTTGGGCCGCACCGACCCCGATGCCCCCAAGCGCGCCGGCATCACCTACTTCCTGCTCAACATGCGCCAACCCGGCCTCGACGTGCGGCCACTGCGCACCATCAGCGGCGAAGAGGAGTTTGCCGAGACCTTTATCGACGGCGCCCGGGTGCCCGACCGCGACGTGCTGGGCGAAGTGAACGACGGCTGGCGGCTGGCCAACGCCACACTGAGCGGCGAGCGGCTTGCGGTATCAGGGCCGGGATCGGGAGGTCAGAGCCGCATCGGTTCGGGTACCGAACGGCTCATCGAACGGGCCAAAGACTCTGGGCGGTGGAGCGACCGGGTGGTGCGCCAGCAGCTCATGCGGTTGTGGACCGAGGAGCAGATCGTGAGCTGGACCAACGCCCGGGTGCGAGACACCTTGCGGTCAGGCCGTCCGCCTGGACCGGAGGCGTCGGTGGGCAAGCTCATGTACAGCCAGCTCAACCAGCGAGTGCAGACCACCGGGGTAAACCTGCTGGGATCGCCGGCCATGGCCTGGGAGGAAGGCCACATAGCCGATTACATCGTGCTGAACTTCCTGCACAGCCGAGCTGAGACCATCGCTGGGGGCACTACCGAGGTGCAGCGCAACATCGTGGGCGAGCGGGCCCTGGGCCTGCCCCGCGAACCCGACCCCTTCAAGGGTTTGGCCTGGAAAGATGTCCCCCGATGAACGGAACCCGCCGTGTTCTATGAGGTGATGGGGGCGCTGACAAAGGCCGCGGCCCAGCCGGTGGCCACCCAGAACGCCCAGGGTGATGAAGTCGACCGGTTCCACGCCCAGCGAGTGGCCCAGATGCTGGAACGCATAGGCGGCGCCTGGCCCTACCTGTTCGATGCCCTCCACCGGGAGAACGAGATCTTGGCCGAGGCCCTGGACATCGTTCCCGAAGATGGCGACCCTCTGGCCGAAAACCGCCGCCTGTTAGTGCTGGCCGAACAAACCATGTCCACCATCAACGACATAGATGCCCGCCGCCGGCTGCGAACCGCCCTGGCCGAAGCCGCCCACTTGCAGCGGGCCGCCCTGCGGGCCGGTCGCCAAGCCCGCTGAGCGGAACTTCCACCTGTTCCCCGCAAAACAGGACAGGTACTCTCATGGCCATGACTGCGCTCGACTACCGGCTAATCGACGCCGACAACCACTGCTTCGAGCCCCGGGACTCCTTCACCCGCTACATCGACCCCGCCTTTCGGGATCAAGCCGTGCATCAGATGATCCGCGACGACGGCAAGGAGTGGATCATGATCGGCGAACAGCCGCTCACCTTCCTGCCCGGCCACGACCTGTATGACAACGTGGGCAAGCCCGGCTCGCTAAAAGAGAAGCTGCGCCGCATGAAGAAGACGGGGGAGGCCGAGGAGTTTTCCATGTTCGAGCCGGTGCGCCCCGAGTACCTGGACCGCGACCTCCGCCTCAACGTCATGGACGCCCAGAACGTGGAGGCCTGCCTGATGTTCCCCTCGGTGGGGGTCACCGTAGAGCACTTCATGGCCACCCCCGACCAGTGCTACGCCAACTTCCACGCCTTCAACCGCTGGCTGCAAGACGACTGGGGCTTCGCCTATCAGAATCGCATCTTCGCCCCGCCCCTGCTGTCGCTGTGGGACCTTGACGCCGCGGTGGCCGAGCTGGAATGGGTGCTCAGCGAGGGGGCCAAGGTCATTGCCCTGCGCCCCGGCCCCCAATACGGCCGCTCGCCGTCCGACCCCTGCTTCGACCCATTCTGGGCCCGGCTCAACGAGGCCGGAGGCTCGGTGGCCTTCCACCTCACCGAGTCTGGCTACAACGAGATGGTCTCTCCCTATTGGGGCTATGAACCCAACCCGTCGAACTTCACCATGTCGGCCTGGCAGTGGACCAACTGCTACGGCGACCGCCCCATCATGGAAACGCTGTCGGCCCTGGTGTTCGAGAACTTTTTCGGCCGGTTCCCCAACATCACCGCGGTATCGGTGGAGAACGGCGCCGAGTGGGCCCCCTACCTCGTGCGGCTCATGAACAAGATGCGGGGCATGGGTCGCAACGGCCCGTGGATCGGCGGCAAACTCCCCACCCGCCCCCCCGAAATCTTCGCCCAGCACGTACTGGTCACCCCCTACCCCGAAGACGATGTGGCCGCCATCGTGAGAGACATGGGCACCGACTCCATAGTCTTGGGCTCCGACTGGCCCCACGCCGAAGGCCTCCCCCAGCCCACCGACTTCATCGACCAGCTGGAGGCCCTCCCCGCCGCAGACCAGCGCAAAATCATGCGCGACAACGGCCTCCGCCTGGTCAGCTGACGCCACCACAATCCGCTCAGACGTCAACAGCCGGGTAACGATCTATCCTTACTTGATGCGGCGTAGACAGCCAGACATGGACGACAATCTCGACCATGACCTCACCGAGAGCCCGGACTCCGTCGATGCCCTAATCGGATCTGTTGACCTCGACTCCATCGACGACATCGACGCGGCCATCTATCTCCAGTTAGGTTCGTCCACACGATGAGCGGGCCTACTCCTATGTGGATGCGGTTAGCTTCGAGATCATGCGACGGGAGCGAATTACCGAGGCCCTGGCATTCGACGGCGACTTCGCCGCAGCCGGATTCATCGAAGTCCGCCCCTGAGACAGCGGCGCAGCCGACACACTGGCGTCGGAGGCTCACCCAACTGCGGAGCTAGAGACCCTTGTGGGCAGCACCTATAGTGTCACCCCGTGGCTTCACGTGCTGTGGAATTCTGCCGCTTATGCAGGCTTTCATGAACCAGGGCCGTTGAGATGCAATCCCACTTCGACGACGAATTGTTCGATTTCTTGGTCGAGTTGCAGGCAAACAACAACCGCGAGTGGTTCGCAGAACACAAGGAACGGTACGAGCGGCATGTCAAGCAGCCGCTGCTGAGCTTCATCGAAGACTTCGAGCCGTACTTGCACACAATCAGCAAGCACTTCGTCGCCGACGCCCGAGCCAACGGCGGGTCCATGTTCCGGATTTATCGCGACGTCCGCTTCTCCAAGGACAAATCCCCCTACAAGACCCAGGCCGCGGTCCACTTCCGCCACGAGGCCGGCAAGTCGGCTCACGCGCCGGGCTTCTACCTCCACCTGGCGCCCGACGAAGTCTTCGCCGGAGTCGGCCTCTGGCGGCCAGACTCAGCTGCGCTGGCAGGAATCCGTCACCAGATCGCCAACAATCCCCAAGGCTGGGATCGAGCTGTGCAAGCCCCCGGGTTCGCCGAAGGATTCGAACTGACCGGAGACTCGCTGAAGCGCCCCCCTAAGGGGTTTGATCCCGATCATTCGAAAATCGAAGACCTCAAGCGCAAGGACCACGTCGCCACGATCCCGTTTTCTGAGGAAGAGGTAACGACCGCGGGCTTTATCGAGTCGTTCGCCGACGCCTGCCGCAGAGCTTCGCCATATGCAGGGTTCCTAACAGCAGCCGTCGGCCTCCCATACTGACCGCTTAATGGGCGTGCGATAATCCCTAAGACATGCGCCATTCGTGGACCCTGACACTGTCAATGTCTTGATCGGGTCTGTTAACATCAATCCCATCAACGACATCAACTCTGACATTTATGTTAGATAGAATGCAACGGTAATGTATCTCTTATATTCGATGGGCTGCTACTTTGCCGGAAGATCTTTCCACAAAACAAATTGATGTGGTTCGCCAGATGTATCTGTTCCAACAACATTAAACTTGAATTTAGGATCGTGTGGATAATAATCACAGCGCATGAAGAAAGGGTATCCTTTCCCAGGCGACAAAACACGACTTCCTAACCGTGCCAATTTGTCTTCCTGATCATTGTCATCAAACTTCAAGCCTCGATTACTTGCATCAAGTAATTCTATGCGGACATTATGCATTGACATAGTCCCAGAATTAACTACGTATAATCTGTAACTTCCGAAATGCCCATTGGAATCTATTCTTTCTATCTTTAGTGAGAGTTCTGGTTGAACAATTCTAGTTCCTTCTTTAAGAACCGTTTCTATGGTATTCTTCAAATCATTCTTCCATGAATCTTTATTGTGGCCGTTTTTTTCGCCATACATGATTGTCCTATAACTTTGCACATCGAAAGGAAGCTCATTCTTGGTTTCAGCAAGGAGAATAGGCTTGTGTACTCGCCATGCATAGCCCAATTCAAAAAACACGTTAGCGTTCTTCCCAGTACATACTGCAATTACAATGTGAGCTTTATCGATTGAATCAAGGATTTGATCGATGATTATGCCCGGGGCAAAAATGTTATCGGCTCGCTTAAGTTCAACTCCATTGGCTTTAGCGATCTCGACGATTTCTTTATGAAGAGCGCTTAGACCTCGCTCTTTGAACGGCATGAGCAGGAATCCTCTGTATGTGTCCATAGAATGCAATTATCCACTTAGTCGCTTGTATCGGGAGAATAATCTTCTTCATCTACATCAAAATATGTTACAACTACGAACTTGATTCGTGCAGCACTAATCGTAATTATTCCCGCATCTTCAAGTTCTTCAGTTCGAAGTGATTTCGCCGCTCGATAACCTACAGGGGCAACCAAACAGAGTTCTCGATCCATTGTCTCTTCGATGTCCACACTGTAGCTATACAAATAGCCTGAAAGCACTGAATCGTCCACCAAGTAGCAGTCAACATATATTTGCATCTCATTATGGTCTGGTATGGACTCAAACGCAGACCACCAAGCCGATTCAACTGCAATGTTGCTCGGTAGTCTTGGAGAGAGTCTTCCAAAGAAATATGCGCCAACTGATGAAATCGCCAGTACTGCTAAAACCCAAGCAGAAAGGTACGGAAGCTGTTCACGAGTGTATGAACCTGGTGTACGAAGTAGTGCTCCAACATCTGGTGAGTGTGATGGAACTGCTGCACGAATAATTCCAAAGACAACCAGACCAGCTATAACTGATACAATCCCTGCAAATGTGATTGAGGCTGTTTCTCTAAAACCTCTAACCTTCTGAGTTGGATATCGAGACTCTCTTCCTGCCCGATAGCTCAAACCTGGTACGACTATCAGTCCGACAATTGCCAGACTAAGGACAGTTGTCGGCATTCAGTTATTTCTTCTTCGCAACAGGAGGCTTTGGCCTCTCCTTTGCTACTGGGGGAGTCGGGGCGTTGGGCACCTTCTTTTGCCCATGCCTTTGAGCATCGACCTTCACTTGACTTTGTCGGGAATCTCTTCTTGTCATTTTCCTTCTGACCTGCTTCGTGCTGCTGCCAACGTGGGAGATCTGAGTGATCGAATCTAGCCTACCCGTTGAGGTCGTGGTCAAGGCCTAACTGACGCAACCCCTCAGCCACAGTCAGGTCAAGTGTGGTGCGAGGGATGCCGTCGGGGTGTGAGGCGACCACCTCGACGGAGATGTCCACGTCTGCTCCAGTGGCCGCGAGAGGCATGATCGCAACTTTGACGACCTCACGGATCTTGTCGGCTGGAATCCCGCGGGCAGTCAGCGTCACCCTGGTGGGATCATCCTTCGTGTCGGAGCCCCGATCTTCTGGGTGCGAGACGGGCTGGGGCTGGCCAACATTATCGGTGTCGGTTTTTGTTTCGGCTGTTCCTGGTTCCTCGCTCTCTTGTCGTGCATCAATCAAGGGTTTGATCGATGAGGCTCGGACTAACCAGGTGCCGGGTTGGAACTCGATCTCGGCTGGGTCCATCTCTTCTGCGAATCGCAGTACTGCATCGGGCGCATCCCATGCGGCTCCCGAGGCGAGGCCGAATAGGCTGTCTTGCGCTCCTTGGGCCAAGCACCGGCGAAGCACGTTTGGATCTGCGATCTTTGGCAAACGGGGGAGCCGGTAGAAGTAGTCCAACAGGCGATCCAACTCAACGGCAGCTTCGTCTGCCCCGATCACTCCAAAGCGGTCGGTGAGCAAGGCCGCTGGTGCAAGCGTGGTGTCGATCAGCCGGTCGGTGGCCTTGAGATGCTCAACCACTCGCTGGCAGATGGTGTCTCCTACTCGAGCCGGGCCGAGATCTACGGTGTTGATCCTGGTACCGCCATTGCCGTCCGATCCGAGCAAGATGAGGTGGCGGTAGGTCATCACCACTTCTTGAGGCAAGCGTTCTTCAACGGCTTTCAATCGGGCGGCAAGCTGGTCTCGCTGATCCTGGTTGAACCGCTTCAACCGTACGATGTCTTTGTCGATCACCCTCATGGCCACCACTGTGCGGGCTACTTGGCGAGCCTTGGTCACGCCACCGGCATCAGCGGCCACCAACACCAAGGCGTTCTTGTTCGACCGGGACGAGCCCCGCCCCGTGTTGAGCACGGCTTCGGCCACCTCGGTTGCCTCGGTAGCAATGTGTCCTGGCCGGCTGCCGATCGCCTGGTTGGGAGCCATCACGCCGAGAGTGAGACGGGGCTCATCCACGACGTCGCTGGACTCGACTACATGGGGAACCACCCGGAACGGGGCTACAGGCCCGGCAACCTGGTCTACCGTCTCGCGCAACAGTGCCGTGATCTCTTCGTCGCCAACCGCGCCCTCTCGCTCCACAATCACCTTGTTGAGGTTCGGCTCGGTAGTGAATCGGTAGCGGCCACCCTCATACCGCATGTACCACAGCGACCCGGACAAGGCGTCGCGCACATCGTCGAGCACCCCTCGGGACAGGCCAGGCAATGGCTGGGCCACTCCAACCAGCATTTGCGGTGGTGATGCGCCGAGTACTCGATCAGAGCCGAAGCTGTTCAGAAACGCCGTCGTGGCCAGGCCGACCGCGACCCGATGCTTCTTGATCTCTCCTCCCCGACGTGCGTCTTCTTCGACAGCTCTGGAGTCGGGGCGGATGATGTCGGCGTTGAGCGCCGACTTGTATGACTCACCGGCAAACCGGATGACCTCGGCCCGTACGCCGTCGTCGGCCAGAGGCACGTCGCCGGGGGCAATGAGAGTGCCTTGGTGGTTCACCTGGGAGAGTGCCTTCACGGTATGAGCCAGCGTGCGCAGTGCCCCTCGGGTGCGTTGAAACCCCGACAGCGAGCCCCAGCGGTTGGTGAGCAGGTCAATCAACTCGGGATGAAACGGATAGGCGTGGCAGATGCGGTCTCGGTAGGAGGGGTCGCGATAGGAATGGGGCAGCACGTCGCCCATCTGCTCGTAGCAGGCCCCGTAGGCGTCGGCCACTGCCCGGCGTTCCTCCAAGCTTCCGATGGTGTCGAACAGGCGGGTGTGGAGAATGGGGAAGATGTCGTCGCCCTCCACCGGGGTGACGATGTTCTCGGTGCGGCCCACCACCTTGGAGAGCCGCTCAGACATCTCCTGGCCAGCAACGGTGGAATAGTCCTCCAAGCGCGACGACGTGAGCGTGGCGACCACCGCGGCACCGGGCACATTGGAAGCCGCAGTACACAACTCCTTGATCACCGTCAGCGTCGTTGCCGCCAGGTTGCCATCAACCGAGCCCACCTCCAGCGCCTTGTTGAGATACTCCAATGTCTCATCCAGCAATATCAGGCACGGTGCTGCCTCGGTGAGCAGTTTCACCATCTCCACCGTGGAGGTGCCCCGCAGCCCTTCGTCTTTCGCCCGGACTGTCTCAAAGGCCTCGGCCCCACCGAGCCGCCAGGCCAAATGCCCGAGAAATGATCGGACAACGGTGCCGTCAGGCATTGACTCGGGATCGACAGTTAGCGCAGAGCCGTCCAGCACCGCCACACGAGCCGCTGGGAGGCGACCGGGCTTCAGAGCAGCGGCAAGATCTCGTCCAAGCTGGGTACTGGCCACGCGCTCCGGGGTGCGGAACAGGTGATAAGCGGCCAGCAGGGTGTGGGTTTTGCCCCCGCCAAACTCGGTCTGCATTCGGAATACGGCTGCCGACCCAGCATCACCGCCGAGCCGGTTGCCCACCTCCACCAGAACAGCCCGCAGGTTGTCTGTCAGAAATGTCTTTTCTGCGAACAACTCGGCATCCACATAGTCGGCGGGACCCATCCCGGTGGCCACCAAGCCGAGATCGGCCGCAAACAGCGACTCATCAAATGATCCATCGCTGATGTCAGCGTGGGGCTGCGCGATCTCGATCCAAGGAGATAAGCCGGTCATGGTAGTTGCCTATCAGAAAGAAAACTGGAGTTCTTCATAGCTGGTCGCCGGTTGTTTCGCTGCCGCGTCAGCCAGACGCTGTTGCGACGTGGCCAGTGCCTGGTACATCGTGCGCTCCCGGTCTCCTTCTGGGAGCACTTCCGCCAGGGCGCGGGCCACATCCCAAAACCCAGGGGTGCCCCCAAAACCGGAGGCAGCCAATACATCGACCACTTCGTTGGCCCGACCCGCCTCCCACAATTGGGCCGCCACGTGCAGCACGTCAATTAGCGGACTGTCGGGCCGCAGCCGAATGTCAGGGCGCTGGTGCGGACCGAGCAGCGAGAAGTTCTTGCCCTTGCGCTCGACAATCCCACCGGGCATGGTCACATCCTCGAGACTCACAGAGAATGACCGCGAGAGTTTGATGGCCTCATCTGCGGGAACCGGCACGGTCAGATAGGCCCAGCGCCACGTGACGTAGAGCAGGGATCGGTCGTCAAGCACGCCGAGGGTATCGGCGGCGAGCAGACGACCCATCGCATGCCTAGCGACCGCTTTGCGGGCCAACTCCATCAAGTCGCTGATCGACACCTCTGACCCGTCCAAACGGGCAACCGAGCGATGGCTGGCAAACACCTCGAACGCCGGGCCGATGGCCGACACGAAGTAGTCCGCGCCGCGCAAGCCAAGATCCTCGAATTCATCCAGCCGCTCGCTGACCACCCGGTTCAATTCGGCCTCCACCTCGTCATAGAACGCATCCCCGGCCTCTGTGTTGGGCCGGCACACCAGCACTACTGAGCTGGCCAGGGTGGCCTTCACGTGGGCCACCGTCCGCCCAGCCATCTCCGAGCGAATAGGCCAGGAGGTGGTGACCCTCAACCCTGCGACTCGCAGCGCCCGCAGCAGCTTCTCCCACGCTTTGACCGCGGTGTGGGCGAATACCAGCGCGACCACCCCATCGGGCTTGACCACCCGGGCCACTTCCGACAGCGCATCGGCTAGCCGCCGGTCGAACTCTTCTTCGGAGATGTAGCCGTCCATCGTCGGGCGACAACGGTTCTGCACCACCTCTTGAGCCTTTGGAGTCCACGGGGTGGCGAAGTGCTCGGGGTACAGGTGCCCAACAGATCGCTTCAGCCATACATAGAAGAAATCCGACAGGTCGGAGTACATCACCGAGAAGTAATAGGGCGGATCGATCAGGACAGCGTCGAACTCGCCATCGGCAAAGGGCATGTCACGGGCGTCGCCTCGCAGCACCCGCGCCGGGCTATCGCCGGTCTGCGAGCAGTGGTCGATCACCTTGCAAACCGCGGCCACCGCATCGTCCCACGAGCCAGAGCCGGAGCGGAACGGATAGTTCTCGCAGAAGTCCCACCGCATCTGCACCGTTTGGCCTGGGAAAGTTGCCCGAATCTTCTCGCCGCCAGGCTGCCAGCTAGAAAACGTCGAGTTGCGGTCAGCCACCTTGTCGAGAGTGAAGGCAAGGAAGGTAGCCACTGCCCGAGCCCGGTCTGCTGCCATGCCTTCGGCCAGCATCATCTCGTGAGCGGCCCGGATATTGGCGCTCAGCGTGGCGTACAGCACCAATTGCCGGTCGGTGAACAGCGACCGCCAGGTGCGATAGCCGTAAGGCAGGAACTGCAAGTTGTTGTAGCCGATCTCGTCTACAGGCTCATCAGGCAGACAAGGTGTGCCTTCGTCGAATTCGACATCGACCAGTGCGGCTATCTCAGCAGATGCCCGCGAGGGAGCCTCCAACTCAGCCGGATTCGGCCCACGATAGGTGCGTTCCCGGCCGTCGACGTCGCAGACGGCGTACAGCCGATAGCCAAAACCCTGGGCTACCCCGTGGGCTTTCACGTCTCGTTGGGGCGCGGTGACCCCCGAGAGTGGGCAGGTCACGCTCCCGGCTGACTCGAATCCATCTTTGAGAGTGGGATCATCGGGCGGCTCGCCCTGGTGGACTTCGATGTCTACGCCATCTGATGTCACCGATGTAGTGACCCAGGCGTTACGGCGCCCCTCGGCCAAGAGTCGAGAGCTGAGAATCGGAATCTCTACCTCCCGGCTGGGATCGGGGCTGGGCATGGTCCTCACCCAGAAGTAATAGGGCACTGGCGGGCGGCCATCAATGGCCGGATACAAATGGGCCACCGCCTTGACGGTCTCATCCGCCACCCACGACGCCCACCGCTTTACATCGACAACCAGGGTGTTGCGACCGTCCATATCGGTCCCCCCGAAGCGCTGGGGGTAGTCCAAACCAGCCAGCTCGACCAGGTGGGCGACTGGGTTCAGGTCCATTGCCGTTGTGTCACAGCCCAGCCGCATTGCCTCCAGTGGAATGGCACCTCCGCCAGCAAAGCAGTCGAGCACTTTTGGCGGCTGCACGTAATCTCGTTGGATTCGTCTCTTGAGCCATCCAACCGCATCGTTGTAGAGCAACCTCTTGGGCGGCATTGCGTCGGCGATCTTGGACAACACCTTGTCAGCATCATCAGCCTCGTCGATCAATGCAGCTGCGGCCATCGCCCGGGTCATTGGCAGCGGCCGGCGGGCCCACCAGGTGTGCAAAGTCGAGATGTGACCGTCATGGGTGCGCTTATCGGTGTCCGAAGCGTCATTGATCGCCGCCAATGGCAGCGCTGCCTCGATCAGCTTCCGTCTGGTCATGGTTGTGTCTCGGCCGCGTCGATCACCGGTTGCGGGGCAACGCGATAGCGAACGTCCAGGTTCGATGACCACGAGCTGGCCAACACCTTGGCCGGATCCTGCACTCGATACAAGCGGGGATTTTGGGCGGCACAATCCAGTACCACGTACAACCAGTAATCGTCGCCCAGCTCAAGGGCCTTCGCGAACTCTGACCAAGTCAGTTCCACTGCACCCACACCGGCTCGGCCCTTCACCTCGATGCAACGCCGCTCGACGCCTTTCAAAGAGAGCAGGTCAAATCCGACATTGGCCGCTTCCACCGATTTCACGATGTCGGCGCCGCGGACATCGGATTCATACATAGTGGCCACTGCCACCGCAATCTGCTCGATCTCGCGGCTGGAACGTCGGCCACCATTCCCATCGGAGTCGCCGTCGCTCGCAGGTTGTTGAGGAACCACTAGGGCGGTGGCGATTACCCGCACCTGACCGCGCCTCACGTTCCGAGAGCGCTGGGCTCTGGCCAGACGCTCTTCGCGTTTGGCCTTGGTTTCTGCGACAGCCAACTCTGCCTGCCGAAGACGACCCTCCGCTCCGGTTACCCCGCGCTCAACCTCCACGTCAAGGTCGAGCAACTCCGTTTGCTGGCGAAAAATGATTTCGGCAAATGCCTTGCTGACGTAGTCCTCGGTGATGCGGACAACCCGAGTCCGCTCACTCGTGGCCTGCTCGTAGTGACGCTCGAACTCGTGCTGCCGCGCCCAGTTCATTACGACCTGGGTGTCAGAAGGAGTAACCCCAACTACTTCGCCGTCATGGGTAAACAAGTCATATAGCAGCACCCGGCTAGAACCGAGGACTCCGCCCACAGGCTCAGCGACGGTGGCGAACGCCCGGTGGACGACTTCGCCAGTCCCGTCCACGCTATCTCCGGTAGCGAAGAACAGAACCGTGGGAACGTCAACGTCTGGGGCGGTAAACGTTGCACCCTCTTCCACGTCAGAGCGGGTGCGAACAATCACGTTGTCGAGCATCGCGTCAAAAAGGGGATGGCCGGGCCCGCACAACTCCGCCTCTGGAACCGCGTGGTCCCCCTCACGATGATGCGAACGCAGTCGAACCGCCTTGTCGAAGGTGATGCGCTCGTAGCTCGGATACACCTCTCGAGTGGCACCCGCCGCCCGTGAGCTGGCCACCAGCTCATCAGGAGTACGAGTTACTCGCAGGGTGCCGGAATCTAGCCGTTCTTCGACCTTGCCCCCCAAGAAGTCCACCGCATCGGTGAAGAACTTCTCAATGTAGCCAGGAGGCAGACGCCTCTCAGCAGCCCGAGCAGCAGCGTCGGCCTGTGACTGCCAATCAAGGTAGTGGGCAGCCAGCGCTTCGCTGGTGAGCTCGCGGAACTTCGCCTCGATCTCGGGGGCGACTTGGTCCCCGCCGATCGCTTCCACCGCATCATCTGGGGTGACCTCCTTGGCCAAGACACGTTCGATGAGGTCGGCCAGCCGGTAGCCAGCAAAAGTCTCTCCGATCACGTCGAAAACCCTGTCACCCAGATCCCGAGCCATGTTCTCCAACTTCTGAAGCAGGGTGCCCAGCACATGGCCTTCCAGCGTGTTGACAGCGACCATGTTGTAGATGTGCACGTCGCGGGTTTGGCCGATCCGGTGGATGCGCCCCATGCGCTGCTCCAGACGATTGGGGTTCCACGGAATGTCGTAGTTCACCATCAGGTGGCAGAACTGGAGGTTGATGCCCTCACCTGCCGCTTCGGTGGCAACCATGATCTGGGCTCGCTCTCGGAAGTCCCTCTCCGCAGCAATCCGATCACGCAAACTCAAGCCGCCGTGGATAACAGCCACCTCAAAGTCTGGCGACAGCTTCTCCTCCAGATAGTGGAGAGTGTCGCGGTGCTCGGTGAAGATCAACAGCTTGACTGACGGGTCGTTGCTCAAATCTTCTTTTTGAACAAGTGCAAGCAGCTCATTGAGCTTCACCTCAGTACCTGCGGCCTCGGCTTCTTCCGCTTGGACGAGCAACGGGCGCAACGCGACCAGCTCCTCTTCCAACTCAGTAATGGTGCTAGGCAGCCACTCGTTAAGGGCTTCTTCCTCCATCTCCCACAAGACGTCCTCGTCGAGATCACCCAACTCGTCTGGATGCTGGCCGTAGGCGTCAGCAAGAAAGTCTCTGCGACCTCGCAGATAGGCCGCGGGATCTTCCAATGCTTGCTCCAAACGGTGGACACGACGCTCCAGCGTGCGTTTGATAGCCCGCAGTGACGAGGCCAACCGGCGTTGCATTGTTGTGAGCGCAAATCCGGCCACCCGAGGGCCATTCTCGCCGCGTATGCGGGCCAACTCAGTGGAAACAAAATTGGTGACCGCTCCGTACAGTTCCAACTCTGCACCAGAGAGGTAATAGCCCACCGTGTGGGGGTGCCGGGGCTTAAACAGATCATTGCCCCTCATGTCGACCATCTCCTCCTTGGGAACCTTGCGGTACTGGCGGGGATTCAAGGGCACATCGCCCGGCGGGCAGCGGTCGCCATAGGCGTCGGGGTCGAGCAGGCGGAGTAATCCCCACATCGATTCGGTGCGACCCGAATGCGGGGTAGCTGTCAGGAGAATCAGCCGGTGGGCTTTGCGGGCCACAATCTCTGCCGCCTTGTAGCGCTCGCTACGCCTCTTGATGAGGCCCTTGCCGTCCACGTCGATGGTGAATCCGTGGGCCTCGTCGATAATGGCCAGATCCCACTCTCGCTCCGCACCAGAGAACCCTTCGATCACTTCTTCGCGCCGGAGGAGGTCCCGTGAAACGATCACCAAGTTGTGCTGATCCCACGGATTCTGCGTCGGATGGGCGTTCAGCGTCGCGGAATCAAACTGGGCGCAGTGAATGTCAAACCGCTCAGCTAGCTCGCGCTGCCACTGCGGGCGCAAATTGGCTGGGGTGACGATCAACACCCGGTCAGCGGCGTGGCGCAGCATCAGCTCCTTGATGTACAGCCCAGCCATGATCGTCTTACCTGCCCCCGGATCGTCAGCCAGCAAGAACCGCAATACCGGCTCCGGCAACAACGACCCGTACACAGCGTCGAGCTGGTGGGGCAACGGCGAGATGTTCGACACCGCCAGCCCAGCCATGTCGTGGCGGAACATATTCTGAATCCGCAGCGCCTCCACCCCCAGCCGGAACCGACGCGCATCTCCGCTGAACCGGACAGGCCCCGCCGAAGAGACCACCCTGATTTCTGCCAGCTCAGCCTCAGGCAGCGTAACTTCATCCAAGCCACCACCAGCGTCCCGATAGACAATCTCCCAAAACGGCCCCTGCGTGACCTGCACCAACGTCACAACATCATCATCTCCAGGCAACCGCACCCGAGCACCCTTCACAAACCGCTCAAGATCAGCCATCACCACCGCCATGCCTGGGCCACTGACCTTCGCCGAGCATCCTCGCACTCTATTCCCTGCTCATGACACCAACACTGACTCCCTGTAATCCTCATCGCAGCGTTATCCTCGCCCTCTATGGCCTCCCTTCCCGAAGACACAGATGTCGAGAGCATGAACCAAGACACCGATCTCCTATCTGAGGTTCTCGGGACCGTTGCCTCTGAAATACCCGCAGCCATAGAACCCGTCCATCCCTTTACCGCAGTAGGTGAGCCGATCACACTCCACGAAGGTCCAGCTACTTTACTGTGCAGAGTTGACGAGAGCACTCCCTTCGATGATCCAACAACAATTTCTGTAGAAGTCGATGGACAACTGATCTTTGCTCTTCTCCCTCACAGAGACTTTGTATTTCAGTGTACAACAGACGATGAACGGATTGGCTCTAACCTATTTCCTCCCTACCAACACAAGTTCGGATTGTTCTTCCCAGGCCAATCAAGCCCCATTCATATGACACCAATATCATATCCTCTTCTCTCGCCATATGAAATAGGGGCGATAGTAACTGAAGAACCCCATCCTTTGACTTCAAAGGAAATTCTTGAAGTTCAGTTTTACCTTGTCAACTTCCCTATAGGTCAGGGCAATACTACAGTCAGATACGACAACAGTATTGCTTCCAAACGTATACACCTACAAATGGACGATGGATGGGTCATTGATATTGATTGCCGACAAGACTTCAATGAGGTTTGGAAACAAGCCACGACACAGAGATCTTACACTTTTACGCATGTAGGACGTATTAAACGCAATGATTTCCAACTCTTTAGTTACTCAGAAGTGGATAACAGGTTAACCAACCTATTTTGGTTTCTGTCGTTTCTACGTGGTAGTCCAGTGGGCATCGGTCCTATTTTCGGCATCTCTGATGGAGACAGCCCGATTTCAATATTCCGGAACCCTACCATAACTTACCCAGCTAAAGACATGATCAGCTGGTTTCCCAAATTTGAAACCGACCATTTGAATACTCTATATATTGACTTCAACAAAAGGATGCAATCAGCCCATTGGAAAGAAGTTGTACCTCAACTCGTGTCCGCTTATGGATCCACAAGCGAAGGATACGTAGAAACTCGCTTGACTACTGCTTGTTCAGCGCTAGAAACTATGACATGGATGCGACTCGTGCAAGAACAGAAACGATTGACTCGCACTAAGTACAAGAAACTCCAGGCAAGTGACAAGCTACATTCCTTATTGGAGTACTGCTCCGTCGGCATCGAAATCCCCGAAGAATTGGAAGAACTAGTCGGCAAAGCAAACCAAGAGCAAATGAAATGTCCAGATGTCATCCAACGAGTCAGAAACCTAGTCGTCCACCCTGACAAGAATAATCAACTGACCACTGAATTGAAGATCGAAGCAAGTCGCGCAGCCATTTGGTATCTTGAATTGACGTTATTGCATCTATTCAACTATAGAGGAAGATACGTGAATCGTATATCTAATGAAACTGAATCTGTCCCTTGGTCATAATAGATGGCCGTCAATATAATAGTGGCAGAAATGATACTCAAGAACGATTCTTAACCCAGTCTATGCCATTTCCACTATGAATCATCTTTGCCGCAAATGTTGACTCAAAGGTTATCGTCATTAAGTGATATGCCGTTAGGACCTGTTCTTGGAGATCCTGTGACGATTCCAAGTCATCAACATTCAACCACAGGCTTCTTGCCTCGTCTCGATCTATTCGGCGACCGTGGGACTTATGCGTTTGAGCATCATTGAAATGATCTGCCGCAGCCGCAGCCCTAGTTGCCGCATTGGCGTACCCTGCAAACATCCACTTCTGAAGCCATTCCCTTACCATTGATTCGGAGTACGCTAGGGCGTTCTGTGCTTCAACTAATAGAGATGGACCTAAGGATGGAAGGATTGGTGCCCATACATGTGCCATCTTAGGATCAGCACGTACATCTTTTGTGGCTCGTTCAAACTGAACTACAACAGCACGGGCAGAAACTGATCGTCCACTAGCTACCATCTGCGGGTCAATGGGACCCATTTGACTTTGGCGACCCATTACTATTCGATCAGCGCTGAGGCTAATCATTGTACCCGCTGACATAGCAAACGTAGGTATTATGACCTCAAGATAGTGAAATTTAGAACGCAAATAGGACACAATGGTCTCAGCGGCATTTGTGATACCACCGGGCGTGTGAAGAATGAGCGTCAAACCAGACGACCAGTCCATGCCATAGATACACGACATAAATCCATTCACATCTTCGTGTGTAATTTGGATGGCATCGGCCTGAAGTCGAGGTTTCTGCAGGAACGCCGATCCGTATAGGAGTACGTTACGTCCTCCACGGAGAGTCCCTATTGAGCTAAGAACATCTGTCAACTGGGAACTGAGCCACGCCTCGCGCTCTTGATCTTCCGAATGCTGGGCGTACTCGTCCAGCAGTTCATTCCATGAAGGCATCCGTACTGCGGTCAGCTACTCGGACGAAACGAAATCGTTAAGGGTTGCGGGCGAAATCCTGTCTCTGGTTCTTTGTCTTCCGAGCTACTCCACAATGCCAATTCACGAAGCGCCGCCTGCTCAGCTACCTCCACAATCGACAGGTAGTCCTCGTATAACTCCTGCGCCTCTTGGAGCTTCTTAAATGCGTCTGAGCTGTCAACAGGATCTGCGCCGGTTGGCCTTTCCATACAGTCCAACCTACATATCCTGTCTTGTATCATCAAGCACTTTATCCATAAACAGGACGCGACAGGCCAGTAGGTCATTGGTACCCTCAGGAGGTCTTGGGGGAAGGGGTGTAGTTCTCTAGTTCGGGGATGATCTCTTTGCCCAGCAGTTCGATGGTGCGCATGATCGACTCGTGGGAGTGGTAGCCGAACTGCACGTAGCAGATGAGCTGGTCGACGCCGAGGTCGGCGTAGTGCTTCATCTTCTCGTAGCAGGTGTCCACGTCGCCCACCACGATCATGTCGGCCTCGTCGAAGTGGTGGATAAGGTCGTCGATTCCCTCTTCCATCAGCGGCTTGAGCAGCGGGAAGGTGGCGTCGCGCTCCTCTTGTGACAGCTCGGGCAGCTCCCAGTCCAAAGTGAACTGGGCCAGGTTGGTGTACCACCACTCCACCGACTTCCACACCTCATTGTCCAGCACCTGCTGGGGGGAGTCGGCGCAGTGCACCAGGGTGTAGGCCGCGGTGGCGTTGGTGGTCACGTCGGTGATGGGCTCGGGGTTCTCGGCCGCCGCCCGGTAGTTGCGGATGTGCCGGCCCATGGCCTCCAGCGGCTGCATGATGGAGAAAGACAGCATCCCCATGCCCGCCTTGCCGGCCACCGCCGCGGAGTTCTCCGAGGCGCACGCCATCCACGCCGGCGGGTGGGGGTACTGCATCGGCTTGGGTGTGACCATCCGCTTGGGGAACTTGAACCGGGGCGAGTCGTACTCGAAGTACTCCTCCCGCCACATGCCGCACACGATCTCGATGGCCTCTTTCCAGTCGTCGCGGGACTTCTCCCGGTCGACGCCGAAGGCGATCTGCTCCATCGGCGTGGACCGGCCGGTGCCCCACACCGCCCGTCCGTTGGACAAGATGTCAACGGTGGCCACCTTCTCGGCGATCCGCTGCGGCGGGATGAACCCGAACGGGGTCAGGGTCACGCCGAAGCCCATCTTGATGTTCTCGGTCACCATCGACAAAGCACCGAGCAGCACCTCAGAGGCCGGGCAGTGCGAGCGGCCCTCGCGGAAGTGGTGCTCCACCGCCCAGATGGTGTTGAACCCAAACGTGTCAGCCAGCTTGATCTGCTCGACGGCGTCCTTGTAAGCCTTCTGCTCCCGCTCCCTTTGACCCCAGGGATGGGGCTTTCCCCATGGTTTGGGGGCGTCCACTTCGTACAGCAAGTCCAACTTCATGGCGGTGACGTTACCGACCAGCCTCCGATCAGCGCATCTTGGAGCCGACACTGGGGCCGACCTCAGCCTCGGCGTCGGCGGCCAGCCGGAACCCCATGTGCCCGGTGGTGGAATCGGGGCCGTTGGCGTGGCGGGCCGCTACCCGGTACCGGTTGCAGTAGGAGTCGTGGCACAGGTACGACCCTCCCCGAATGGCCCTGACTCGGCCATCGGGCGGCCCCACCGGATCGACCAGCGGTCGCTCAGGCGGGAACCGGTTTTCGAACCAGTCGGCGCACCACTCCCACACGTTGCCCGAGCAGTTGTACAGGCCGAACCCATTGGCCTCGTACTCGCCCACCGGGGCGGTGCCCACATAGCCATCCTCGGCGGTGTTGTGGCTGGGGAACTCGCCCTCCCAGATGTTCAGCCGGGGCACCCCGTCGGGACACAGCTCGTCGCCCCATGGCAACAGGGCCTGCACGAGCCCGCCCCGAGCGGCATGCTCCCACTCGGCCTCGGTGGGCAGCCGGGCCCCGTACCAGGAGGCGCATGCGGCGGCGTCAAACCACGACACATGGACCACCGGGTGGTCACCGCGATCCTCCACCGACGACTGTGGCCCTTCGGGCCGGGACCAACAGGCCTCTTCCACCTGCCGCCACCATTCGGCGCCCACCACCCCCCGGGTGGGCTGGAAGTCGTCGGGGAGCAACCCACCGAACACGAACGACCACCCCTCCCGCTCAGCAATAGTCATGTGCCCGGTGGCCTCCACGAAAGCGGCAAACTCAGCGTTGGTCACCGCGTTGGTCGCAATCTGGTACGGCCTGAGCACCACCTCTCGCACCGGTCCCTCTCCGTCGCCCTCGAACCACACCTCCTCGGTGCCCATCAGAAACGACCCGCCGGCCAGCGCTACAAACTCCACCTCAGGGTCATACCATGAATCCATGAAGACAACCGGGATCATCTTTGCCGGCCTCGATTGCGATGCTGACGCCATCGAGGGCTGGAACCGCTGGTACGACCTTGAACACCTGCCTCCCAACATCGCTCTGACCGATGTGATGCACGGCCGCCGCTATGTGGCCCCGCCCAGCCACCAGGCGCTTCGCCCCGACGGCTGCGACGAGGCCTTCTCGGAGGGCCGCAGCGCGTTCCTCACCGTCTACTGGCTGTGCGGCGACGTCGACGGGGTGATGGCCACCATGACCGAATACCGAGAAGTGCTGGTGGAAGCCGACCGGATGTTCCCCGACGAGAAGAAGGCTGTGCGCCTGGGCGACGCCTTGACCCTCGACTGGGCGGTGGCCGATCCGGCCCTGAAGGCCGACCCCGGCGATATCCCCCACATGTCCCACACCGACCTCCACGTCGTACTGCGCCGAGGCCTGGGCGACCAGAATTGGCACCGCGACGTTTATGCCCCCGCGGCGGTGGCCGTCGATGGCGTACACGCAGTGGTGTCGTTCACCTCCCGGTTCGCCCCCGACACCGCCATCGACCTCCACATGATCGAGGGCGATCCCAACGAGGTGGTCCCCGCACTGCGGGCCGCCACCCCCTCCCGGCCTGCCACCACCGATGTCGGCATGGACGGGCCGTTCCAACTCATCGAGCCACTGCGCTACCCGTGGGCTGAGCAGATCCGCGGGTCATGGATGCCCCAAACGGTCGCCTGAGCGACCCGGCCTCCCACTGGGGAGCCAAGCGGCGGGCCACCGGGGACTCCCCCTCGCTTCGCCGCGCCAAACGTCGGGCCACCGGTCTACTGCTAGCGGCCGCCGCCCTGTTCGTGGTCATTCGCCTGCTCACCAACGGCCACGGCTGGGCGGGCTACGTAGAAGCCGCGGCCGAGGCAGCCATGATCGGTGGGCTGGCCGACTGGTTTGCGGTAACCGCCCTGTTCAAACACCCGCTGGGGATCCCCATCCCCCACACCGCCATCATCCCCCGGCGCAAAGATGCCATCGGCGCCAGCCTGGGCGAGTTCGTGCAGGACAACTTCTTCGACCCTGACGACCTGGCCCAATGGGTGGCCGACCGTGCTCCCGCCGAGGCCCTGGGGCGATGGCTAGCTGCCGAGGGAGACACTGGGCTGGTGTCGGCCCCCGCCTTGGGCCGGTTGCTGGAATCACTGGTTGACGGCGGGCACCACCGCTCGATGGTCGATGCCGCCGTGGAGCGGGCCGACCGCTTCTTGGTGGACAACCACGAAGTGCTGAGGGACCGCATCGTGGAGGAAGCCCCCATCTATACCCCCAAGGTGCTCGACCACCACATCTTCAACCGGCTCCATCGGGGGGTGCGCGGAGTGCTGGCCGATATGGCCGACGATCCCGAGCACGAACTGCGCCTGCGCATCGACGCCGGCCTGAGAAGCTACGCCCAACGACTCCAAACAAATTCGGCCCTGGGTAGCCGGGTAGAGGCTGCCTTGGTCCGAGTCGGGCAGTCGCTGCAATCCGAATCCACCCTTCAGAACCGGGTCGACCGGTGGCTCGTCTCGGCAATGAGCCTGCTGGCCCGCCACGCCCAAGCCGAGGTGGCCAATGTGATCGGCACCACCGTGGCCCGCTGGGACGCCGACGACACCAGTACCCGCATCGAACGCCGAGTAGGACGCGACCTCCAGTTCATCCGCATCAACGGCACCCTCATAGGCGCCCTAGCCGGCCTAGCCATCCACGGAATCAAGCAGGTGCTCTAGTCGTTGAACCGTGCCCGCTGCTCGTGTTTCAACAGCTTTGTGGCGACGGTGAGACTCTCGGCGCAGAGTTCTCTATGGCACCAGTGAGCTGGGTGCTCGACTAGCTGCGACTGCTCTACCAGCCAATCGTGCGATGAGCGCCAATACTAGGATCACCTCAATGCGCATCTTCAGGGAGTTGAGGAGCACCTACAGGCGGACCAGAATACTGGCCTCCACTTCCTGTGAAGTTCTGAGGCGCGACAGGTTCCTCGTGACCTTCCCGGCCTTGACTCTGGTTGTGGTGGCGGCAATCAATGTTGTCACCTGGACGGTGGTGTGGGTCACCACCACAGGGCTCAATTCCACCTCGATCGACGATCCCGGTAAGTGGGCAGTAGAGCCCATTGTGTGGGTAGGGCTTGTGGCTTCTGTTTTGCTATGCACCTTCGCTTCGGTTTTCTTCACAGCCGCGCTGACGTACGGGGCCTGGGAGCGGTTCCAAGGCAGAACTCCGACCTTCGAAGGCTGCATATCGGCTGCGAAGGCCCGTCTTCACGTCATCGTGCCGTGGGCCATCCTGGCCGGCTTGGTAGGCGTGGTCCTCGAACTTTTGTACCGACTCCCCCGACTCTTCCGCCACTTGGAACAGGCTGGTCGCCAAATACCTGTGGTAGGTCATATTGCCTCGATCGGAGCAATGATCGTGGCCATAGCAGTCGAGTCCATCTGGTACTTTGTGACCTACCTCGTCGTACCAATTCTGGTGGTGGAAGAGACCGGCCCGATCACCTCATGCAAACGCTCCTTCCACCTGTTCCGCAAGACTTGGGGAACGAGCCTTATTGCACAAGCAGGGTTCGACATCATCGGCCTTCTCCTCTTCTTGCCGGGTCTGGTGCTAGCTACCCTTGTCGTGCTCGCAGGGTTGGGAAACCTGGCAGCGCTTGTCGTCGGAATCGGTATAGGCGTGGCTTGGTTGCTGGTGGTGATCGTGGCCATGTCGGCAGTGGTTGGCATATTCAAGATGGCGCTGTACCTCTTCGTCACCACTGGCCAAGTACCCGGCGAATTCCAAGGCACCGGTATCGAAAAGGCGTTCGCGGGCAAGGGCGCCCTCAAGTTCGAACAAAAAACTCGCAAGCCACGTGGGAGGGCCCAACCCCCAGAGACTCTCTGATCGGATTTGCCTCAATCACCAGTCTCGCCGGCAGCGTTCTGGCTTCGGGCTGACTCCGCCGACAGACGGACACCCCACTACCGATGGGCCTCGTCGGGCGTGGTTAAATTGCCGGTCGGCTTATGGGGCACCCCCGATGGGGGAATTCATCCACTATCAAGCGAGCAAGTAGCGTTTGCGGCAGTGAAATGGATTCAGCGGTCACTGGCGACGGCGGTTGCTGTTGCGCTTGTGGCCACGGGATGCGGCCGAGGCACCGGCGACACCGGCTTGACCACCATCGGTCTGCTTAGCGCGGCGCTGGCTGAGACGGCGGAGGCGTCGAACCATCGGGTGTCTGTCTCATTCGGTGTGGTGTGGAAGATAGATGGTGACGAGATTTCGACTGGGCTCGACGAGGACAACCCGGTGCTTGTCGGTGATGTGAGCGCTGAACGGGGGCATTTCAGGTTTGACATGGGGAAGTTTCTTGGCTCGCTCTTTGGGGTCTCGCTTGATGACTGGGACGATCTCATATTCGAGATGTGGGGCGACGGCGAGCGGCTCGTGTTCGACACCAACGCCCTTCAGGTGCTAGTCGACGAAGACCCCCACGTCGATCTAGGACCTATGGCACCGGGGGTATTCTTCATCGACTTGAACGCCATTGAGGCAGACAGCCCCGATCTCATGAACGCAATCGCGGGTTCCTCGACACCCGATTTGAGCGAGATGGCAAAAAGCCTGCCAGCGGCATTGACCTCGATCAAGCAGACATCCACCGATCCCCCCACCTTTGTCGGCACCACGACCTCGGCAAGGCTGAGCGAGGCCCTGGGCGACAATATTGTCGACGAGGCCCGTTCGGATGCCTCCGACCTGGATATGTTCTCCGGAGATCCTGAAGAATTGACCGAGCTCTTTGTCCAGATGTACGAGACCAACAAGGTTGAGGTGGTGATCGAGCTTGACGAGCGGGGTTTGCTGAGCGTTCTGTGGACTGATGAAGACTTTTCCGGCATCTTCCGTGTCCTTGCCGAGTCTGAGGACTTCGGCGCCGAGCTCAGCGAAGAAGAGCGCCAAGAGGCATTGGAGGTATTCGAGTCCATCGAATTCAGAATGGCGACTCGGGTGGCCTACGAATCCGATGCCAACATAGAAGTGCCATTGCCACCGCCAACAGCCGAGGACCGCACCGAAGAGTGGCGCGAGTTCTTGGCGGAAGGCGGCTTTGGAGGTTGAGGGACGCAGGGTGCTTTGTCCGCGATCAGATCTCTTGTTGAGACTGAGGTTGGGTCTGACACCTCCGGCGATCCTGCCCTAATCGCCCTCGTCGTCCTCGCCCTCGCCGCCGACCAAACATTCGTCGCTCTCGGCCACCAACTCACTCGATTGCCTCATGAAGGTGAGAAACCCCGTCGAAATCACCAAGAGGGCACCGGCGATCACCACCATATAGAGCCCCGCCTCCGGCGATGTGTCCATGAAATCTTGGGCATCTACCCCACCATTGGCAAGGTTGACCGCGCCGACAAGAGTAATCACCAGCCCGGCCAGCAGACCCAGCGTGCCGATCCTCCTCTTCCTCCACTGCGCGAACCCGGCAGCCGACAAAGCGCCAATTCCGGCGCAGACCAACACCGTGGTCTCTGGCGTGTCGGACTCCTCAACGAAGAAATCGGAAAAAGGACCTTCAACAGTCGCCCAGGGCAGAAGCGCCCCGATGGCAGCGACCAAAGCAGACAGCCCCGCCACCCAGCACATGACCACAGCCAAGCGGCTGCTCATGCGAAACCCCATGCAAGCGACGGTACCAGATAAAACTTCCCCCTTTTGTGGCGACATGCTCCTGGGTCTAGCCGAATCGAGCCCGCAGCTCGTGCTTCAGCACTTTGCCGGTGGCATTACGGGGCAGCGAATCTACGACCTCAATCTGCTCCGGGATCTTCTGAGGCATGATCCCTGACGATCGGAAATAGTCCCCCACCTCAGCCAAAGTAAGCCCATCGACGCCAGAAGCCAGCTCCACCACCGCGCACACTCGCTCGCCCCGCTCCTCGTCTGGCAGCCCGATCACCCCGGCGTCGAGGATCTTGGGGTGGGCGAAGAGCAGGTCCTCGATTTCGGTGGCCGAGATGTTCTCCCCTTTGCGGATGATGATGTCTTTCACCCGACCGGTGAGCGTCACGTATCCGTCGGCGTCCAGATGACCCACGTCGCCGGTGTGGAACCAGCCGTTGTCGAACGAGGCGGCGGTCAGCGCCTCGTCCATGTAGCCCCGGCACACCATGGGCCCCCGAATCCACAGCTCCCCCTCCACGCCGACTTCGGCCGGTTCGCCGTCGAAACCCACCACTTTGATCTCCGCCCCAGCCAGCGGACGACCCTCGGTCTCAGCCAGCTTCTCGTCGGGGTCGTCGGGAGTGTTCTGGGCGATGATCGGCGCCTCGGTCATCCCCCAGGCGTGGCCGCACCCCCGCCCACCCATCTCGGCCATCACCTCGTAATGCTGAGACCCAGGCATAGGGGCTCCTCCCCCTGAGCAGAGCCGAAGCTGCGGCAGGATCGGCTCGCCGGGCTGTTTGCGCTGCTCGGCCAGAAACGCCATGAAAAAGGCCGGGCCCCCGCCCACCAGGGTGACGCCGTGGCGGGCGAACAACGCGGTGGTCTCCGCCGGGTCGAACGTCTCGGCGATCACGAGCGTGCATCCCGAGCTCAGCGACACCGACAGATTGGACACTCCGCCGATGTGGGCAAACGGAAAGGCCAGCCCGAACTTGTCATCGGCGGTGACGTGCTGGCGCTCCACCATGGCAATCCCCGACGCCATCACCGAGGTGTCGCAATGACGAGCACCCTTGGGGTTCGACGTTGTGCCCGACGTGTAATACACCCAGCGAAGCTCTTCCGGATCCTCTGGGACGGGGATGTCGTCCAGCGCCGACACATCGCCGGTCGGCAGCTCACCGTCGCACACCACCACGTCGAGCCGGTCGACCTCGGAGGCAATCCCTTTCGCCATCGCCTGATAGTCGAACCCCCGCCACACCGACGGCACCAAGAACAACTCGGCCCCCGTCTGGCGCACACAGAAACCCACCTCTCGCTCCCGATAAACCGGAATAATCGGATTCTGCACCGCCCCCAACCGAGCCAACGCCGCCTGCAACACCAGCGTGGAAGTCCAAGTCGGCAACTGCCAAGAAACCGAGACCCCTGGCCTCACTGCGAGTTCCACCAACCCCGCCGCCGCCCGCAAAGCCGCATCCCGATACCCCGCAAACGTCAACACCCGATCCCGATCATCAACAATCATCGAAGCGTCGGGCGAAAGCTCCGCCCGCCTCTCCACCATCCCCCAAAACGTCCCGCCGCTCAACACAACGAGAACCCTAATGGTCCGTCTGCAAATCACTAGGAGCCAGATTCCCTAGAAGCTGGCCCCGCTGTCACATCACTAGTTCTCTAGTTGACTAGGTAACTAGTGATATATATATTTCGGGGTCATGAGTGGAATTGAAGCGAGAGAGCTTCTCGCTTTGCGACTCGGTATAGATCGGGCAGGACGGACTCCGATTGCGACCCAGATAGCCGAGCAACTGACCTCGAGGGTCGCTTCCCGTGTCCTGGTGGCGGGAGACCGGCTTCCAGCGATGAGAGAGGTAGCCGACCACCTTGAGGTCAATGTACACACGGTACGTGCGGCCTACGCCCAGCTCGCGTCCGACGACGTCATAGCCATGCAACGGGGCAGCCGCGCCGTGGTGCTGGGATACGACGTCAACACTGCTCGTTCAGGCCGAGCCAGCGCCCCCACGTTCATGATCGGCGTCATGGTGCCTCAGTTCTCCGACTACTACGCCGAGTTCCTTCAGGCGGTAGCGCAATCGGCAGAAATCGAGGGCTGGCTGCCAGTCATTTGCCAAACAAGACAGTACGAGACTCGGACCGTGGCGCGTTACGTAGACCAGATGGTGAGCCGCGGCGTGGATGGATTGATCGCATTGCACTACGAGACACCTGACGACACCGAGACAACGGCGGTGTTGGCGAAAGCCGCAGATCTCTTGCCCTTGGTGTTTGTCGATAGCGCCCACCTCGACTTTGGCCATCAGATCATGGTGGATCGCTTCGCCGGCTCTTTGGAGGCGACAAAACACCTCCTAGACCATGGCCATCAGCGAGTCGCCTTCATCTCGACCCCGATTGGATGGAGTTCGGCCAGCCAACTCCGCCAGGGGTATGTGCAAGCGCTTGAGGAAGCAGGATTCGTGCCCGAATCCGATCTTGTTGTCGCCGCGGAGGACATGTCGCTAGATGCCGGCGCGAAGGCGGCGGCGAGCCTGATGCTGCTCGACGATCCCCCGGAGGCGATCTTCTGCGCTGGGGACATCCTTGCCTTGGGCGCCCTTCAGCACCTGCACGCCATGCAGCAGCGAGTGCCCGAAGACGTGAGCATCATGGGCTACGGCGAATTGCCATTCTCGTCGTTGGCAGGTCCGCCACTTTCGTCATCCCGCCTTCCTGCCCGCGAACTAGCCGAACTTGCTGCTTCCACTCTCCGCGACGCCATTGACGGCGGCGAGCGCACGCAAACCGGACCGATTCAAACCTCCCTGATAACACGGCGGTCTTGTGGCTGCTGATAACCCCTCCGAGTGAAGTACGCAGCTTTGCCGGGCCGAAAGGAAGCCCAATGAACCCAAAGAAACTGCTCATCATGTGGTTGGCGATCCTGGCTTTGCTAGCTATGGCAGCGTCTGCCTGCGGCAACGATGACGATGCCCCGGCAACAAGCGAACCCGAACCCACCGTCGCGACCAGTGAACCCGAGCCAGAGCCCGAGCCAACCTCCGAGCCAGAGCCCGAGCCAACCTCCGAGCCAGAGCCCGAGCCAACGCAGCGAGAAATGCAAGACGTCTCCCTGCGGTTGCCTTGGTTCCCGAGCGCTCAGTTCGCAGGCTCGTACGTCGCAGCGGCCAAGGGCTTCTTTGAGGAAGAAGGGCTGAACGTCACCATCAATCCCGGGGGGTTCGACGTCAACAGCATCACTCTCGTGGCCGCAGGCTCAGATGACTTCGGCTTGCACGACACGAACTCGCTGCTCTTCGCGGCTGTCGAAGAAATTCCCCTCGTGACGGTAGCGACCTATCTTCACGCTCACCCCGGTGCGATCATGTCGCTGGAGTCTTCAGGCTTTGAGTCATTGTCCGATCTAGTGGGTGCCACCATCGGCTTCCAAGAGGGTGGCCCGTGGCAGCTCACCCAGGCCATGCTCACCCAGAACGGAGTCGATCCAGATTCTCTCAATCAGGTTGCAGTCGGCTTCGACCTCACACCATTGTTTGAGGGCGACATCGATCTGCTAACGGTGTTTTCCACCAACGAGCCAGTCCTGGCCGAGCTGCAAGGATTCTCAGTGGATGTCTTCATTCCCTACAACTACGGGGTGCAAACATCTGCCAATGCGCTCTTCACCACCACCAGTTTCAGGCAAGACAACCCTGAGGTGGTGTGCGGGATGGTTCGGGCCATGGCCAGGGGCTGGCAATACGCATTCGACAACCCGGAAGAAGCGGTCGAAATTATCGTGGCCGTCGACCCCGATAACCTCACGGTCGAAAAGGAGTCGGCATCACTCGAAGCAGTTCGACCGAGTGTCCTCTCCGAATCCGCTCTCGCTGACGGAATCGGGACGATGACCGCCGAGCGGTGGCAAACCGTCGATGAAGTGCTCCGCCAGTATGGTGGACTCGAAGCAGACATCGACCTGGCAAACGTCTACGACGACTACTGCTTCTGAGAATTCCCCTCCGGGAATTGTGTGGTCGGTGCAACCGGTGGCATTGGCCACGCAATTTCTAGGCTCAAGCGAGAGGAGCCTTCGTGGCGATTCTGGACAAGAATGCAAGAACGCGCCACGCCCGGCAGTACCACCTCCATGTGAGTCCCGGCGACATCGGGAAATACGTGCTGCTGCCAGGAGATCCGGCTCGCGTATCCATGATCGCTCAACACTTGGACGACCCAAGCGAGGTCGCCTTCCATCGCGAATACCGAACCGTCACCGGGCACTTCCGAGGAATCGAGGTCAGCGGCACGTCGACGGGAATCGGATGTCCATCCGCAGCCATTGCGGTTGAGGAGTTGGCCAACGTAGGGGCAACGCACTTCATCCGAGTAGGCAGCAGTGCCGCCTACCGTCCCGAAATTGCCCAGGGCGATCTGATCGTCAACACGGCGACAATGCGACTCGACGGCACCAGCGCGGCCTACGTAGACCCAGGATTCCCGGCAGTGGCCGATCACTTCCTGGTTCGGCATCTAATCGATGCCGCTCGAGACCTTGCCATCGAACGCGGATTCAAAGTGCATGTGGGCGTCAACGCATCAAGCGATGCGTTCTACGCCGAGACCCCTGAGTTCGTCGAACAGCTCCAGAAACACCGCATCTCCAATGTGGAGATGGAGAGTTCAGCCATATTCACCGTCGCGCATTTGAGGGGACTGTTCGGGGCAATGGTCTGTGCCGTGTCCTACAACTATATGCGGCCCGACGAAGTCGACTTCGAGGGCGAGAACAACGCTCTTGTAGAGGGTTGGGACAATGCGATTGCCGTGGCGCTCGAGGCAGTTGCCCGCTACGAGGCAGACCAAAACATGCCATGACCAGCAGCGGGGGGATCGCGATTGATGGCGTCAGCATGCAGTTCAACGGCAGCCAAGGCGCAAGAGCGCTCGACGGGATCGATCTGAGAATCTCCGCCGGGGAATTCGTCGCAATCGTCGGGCCCTCGGGATGCGGAAAGTCGACGTTGCTCCGGATCGTGGGTGGGCTGTTGGAGCCGACTTCGGGACATGTGAACGTCGGCGGAAAGACATCGAGCCAGGCGAGACGCGACGTTGAGTTCGGATTCGTCTTCCAGCAGCCGACCCTTTTTCCGTGGCTTCGAGTCCTCGGCAACGTTCTATTGCCAGACCGCGTCCTTGGTCGTCGCAACCCGAACAACGGACCCAACAGCAAAGACATCGCGCGGGAGCTTCTGCGCGATGTCGGTCTGGAAGGGTTTGAAGACCATTACCCAGCCCAGATCTCAGGAGGCATGCAGCAACGAGTAGCGCTGGCGCGAGCGCTCAGCTATGGACCCAACATCTTGCTGATGGACGAGCCCTTTGGCGCACTCGACGAGTTCACCCGTGACCGGCTCAACCTGCAACTTCTTGAAGTCTGCAACAAGACCGGCTCCACCGTGCTCTTTGTCACGCACAGCATTCAAGAGGCGATCTTCCTGGCCGACCGGGTCGTGATGCTCAGCCCCAGACCGGGACGCATCACTCGGATCGCGGAGGTGCCGTTCCCGAAACCTCGAACCCTCGAAATCCGCTATGAACCCGAGTTTGGCGCGCTAGCGGGCGAGCTTCGGGGACTCCTCGAGGGCGACGACGATGTCGAGTTGGCGCTGAACGGGCCATGAGGATCATCCGCAAACGCAGCCGTGTTATCGACGTATTGCTCAGGGTCTTGCCCTCGGTCGCGATCTTCGCCCTCTGCCTCGTCGCTTGGGAGTTGTGGGTCAATATTCGAGACGTTCCCGCCTATCTCTATCCGAGTCCATCCGACATCGGGAGAGAACTGCGAGACGAGGGTCTGGCGCTTGCCGTGGACGACCTCCGCTGGACCATGATCGAGGCGGTTCTGGGATTTCTCCTCGGCAGCGCGGTCGCCCTTTGCACCGCGGTCGTGTTCGTACACGCAAAGTTCCTTGAACGGGTGTTCTTTCCCTGGGCAATCGTATTGCAGACAGTGCCAATCGTCGCGGTGGCACCGCTGCTAACCATCTGGTTCGGTTTCACACTCACTCCCAAGGTGCTGATCGCCGCGCTGATCTGCTTCTTCCCCGTGCTCGTCAATGCATCCAAGGGCCTGCGGTCGATCAGCAGTCAGGCCGTTGAGCTCATGAGCATCTTGTCGGCAAGCAAGTGGTCGCTCTTTTGGCGGGTGCGCATTCCGAGCTCCCTTCCCTATATCTTCGCCGGGCTGAAGGTCGCTTCTACGCTGTCGGTGATCGGTGCAATCGTCGCCGAGTTCACCGGGGCTGACCGAGGGATCGGCTTCGTCATCATCCAAGCCAGCTACCGCCTTGACACCCGGCTGATGTTCGCCGGAATCGCCCTCTCCTCAGCGGCCGGGGTTGTCTTCTTCAACATCATCGGAGCACTCGAGCGCCTCGCCCTTCGATGGCCAGATGCCCGGCTCGAACGGTGACCTAGCTGCCGCGCCAAACCGCCGGGGGGATGGCAGACCCGACAAAATAAAACCCATGCCCACCCTCTCAGTAACCCTTCCGTCGTTCGGCCCCATCTTTCGAGACAACAACTTCCACCAGATCGCCGACCTCGCCAAGATGGCCGAGCAAGCCGGAGTCGACCGCATCATGCTCACCGACCACGTCGTCATGGGCGAACACACCGACCGCTACCCCTACGGCCCCTTCCCATTTCCTCCAGAGACTGCTTGGCTCGAGCCCCTGGCCTCCCTAGCCCACATGGCCGCCGTCACCTCACAGGTTCGGTTCAGCACCAAAATCCTCATCGCCCCCCTTCGCCCCGCCGCGGTGCTGGCCAAGACCCTGGCCACCATGGACGTGCTTTCGCAGGGCCGCCTCGAAGTAGGCGTGGGCACCGGCTGGCAACGGGAGGAATACGAAGCCGCTGGTGTCCCCTGGAACCAGCGAGGCCAGCGCCTCACCGACACCATCGCCGCCTGCCAAACGCTGTGGCGGGACTCCCCCGCCTCGTTCCACTCATCCACCGTCAACTTCGACAACATCTGGTGCGAGCCCAAGCCGGCCCAGCCCGATGGCATCCCCATCTGGGTGGCCGGGGCCCTCCATCCCAACAACCTGGCCCGCCTCGTCGAACACGCCAGCGGCTGGATCCCGCCCCCCTACGCCGACCTCCACGAGCTGACCGACGGAGTACACACCCTCCAAGACGCCCTGGCCGCCGCCGGCCGCAACCTCGACGGGTTCGGCATCCAGGGCGACATCGACGCCGTGATCGACGAAAACGACCGACCGTCCATCCGGGCCAGCATGGATGCCTCCCCCCAGTGGGTGGACGCCGGCGCCACCACCATCAACGTGGTGATGTCCCTGTTCTGCTGGCGCATGGACCGAGCCCAAGGGTGGTTCGACGACCTCGCAGAAAGTTGGGCCGCCCTCGATCTGGGGTAATCCAACTGGAGCGAATCAGGGGATATCGCCGTCGGCTCGGAAGCGCTCGACCGCTTCCGCGGGCCGGCCGGCGATGACGCCGTCTACCGGCAAATCGATGAGCTCGGCGTAGTAGTCGGGGTGCTCTTGGTAGTCCTCGTTGGGCCACACCCATACCGCTAGGCCTTCGTCGGCGGCTTTGCCCAGAAGATCGGGAGTGAGCACGTCGAGGCCACTGAAGGATGGGGGCACCTGCAAAATGAGGTCGTTGGGGTGCAGGGGGACCGACGCAAAGGCCCACGCCGGTAGGGCATCCTGGCCGGGGCTGGTAACGACCTCGGGGGCCAGCTCCCGGAATCCGACCAGCGCCTCGTCTCTGAACGAGACCACCACCACCGAGTTGGTGCGGCCCAACTCCTCGATGTCGGCAGCCAGCACTGCTGCCATCTCGAGAATGAAGTCGATGTCGTCTTCACCGTCGTCGCCCGCGGGGGTCTTGATCTCCACGTCCAGCACGTGCTCGGGAAACGCCTCTGCTACCGCTCGGAATGTCTCGATCCTGAAGTCGTCAGGGCCGTATCCCGCAGGAGGGTCGATGTCGCCGGAACGGATGCCCCGATAGGTGTAAGCCTCGGGGGCGAGGTCGTGGCTGGGCCATTCCTCCGACCACCAGTAGCCGTTGTCGAGCGCCTGAATCTCCTCGTAGGTCATGTCCCTGACCCGTCCGGTTCCCTCGGTTGTGCGATCGACCGTGTCGTCGTGGTGCACCACCAGCACCCGGTCGGCCGTCATCTGCAAGTCCATCTCCAGCACGTCCACACCCGCGTAAGCCGCCTGGGAGAAGGCATACATGGTGGAGTGAGGCCATGAGCGATCGCCGCCGGCGTGGCCGATGACCAGCGGCCGCCCCAGCGCCAACAACTCGCTAACCGTGCTGGCCGCCGGAGTCGGGACCGGGGGGAGCAAGGCTGTTTCCTCGCTTTCAGCCTCCTGCACGTCATCGGCAACCGGCGTCGGTTCGCTAGTCGGCTGCTCAGCCGGGGTGGCGGCCACCGTGGGTTCTGGGGTCGGCTCCGGTTCGGCGCGATCCCCCACCACAGACTCAGGTGTGGCCGACATCGTCTCAGTAGGAACTACCTCAGTGGGGGAAGAAGCAGGTGGAGCAGTAGCCACCTCTGCGCTCGGAACAGACTCGTCCCCTCCACCGCATGCTGCCAACAACGCTCCCACCATGATCAACGTCAGCAATGCGAGAGCAGGTGGCAACGACGCCGCTGTACTCGGCAATCGATGCACGCAGAAATCCTAGGCGTTCTCCAGGAAACTCGCCGCGACTAGCGAGCCCCTAGTACTGAGGGGCTACTACCACCCCGTCGCGCATGGAGCCGGTGACCTCGGTGCGGGTTGCGCAGCAGTGGCCGGTCTCGTTCATGCTCATCAGCATTCGCCGGTCCTCGTCCACCCACAATCGGCAGATGCCGGTGTAGGACACATGGAGGTGGACCCGCTCCGACGCCATCACCAGCTCAGACACAACCCGGTTGATCACACCTCCATGGCATGCCACCGCGATGTGCTGACCGGGCTGGGCCTCGCACAACCGCTCGAACGCAGCGATTACCCGCTTGTGGAACTCTTCGGGAGTATCCCAGCCGATGGCGGCATAGTCCCCGGCTCGAATGGCCTCGTAGTACTCCCCGCCCTCGGTTGACAGGAGCTCGGTGGGTAGGTACCGCTTGGAGTTGCGGTCGATCTCGGTGAAGTCCTCTTCGAGCTCGACCTCCATGCCCAACCGGGCGGCCAGCGGCTCGATGGTCTCGATGGCCCGCCGCTTGGTGCTGGAGATGATGTGGTCGAAGGGCTCGTGCTCCAACCAGTCGGCCAGTCGCTCGGCCTGCCATTTCCCCAATTCGCTGAGCCCGGGATCGGCAACCTTGTCGGTGTTCCACTCCCGTTCGGGCTGGCCGTGGCGGATAAAAGCGATCTGCACCCCTATACCCTACGCTGCGCTGATGGACAACAAAGAAGCAGATCGTGTCGCCTGGAACAACATCATGCTGGACGATCCCCCCGACCACGACGACCTGTATCTCCGGTTCACCAAGCGGGTGTTCTCCGACGTGTGGGCCCGTCCCCGCCTGGGACGCAGGGAGCGTCGCCTCACCACGCTGACCGCCATCGCCGCCACCGGCAACGGCGCCATCTTGCCCTTCCACATGAAGCCGGCCCTCGAGGCGGGCGATCTCACCACCGACGAGCTGGCCGAGTGGGTAGTGCATCTGGCCCACTACGCCGGATGGCCGGCCAGCGCCCAGGCCTACACCGCCCTGCGCACGGTGGCCGCCGAACTCGGCCTGGAGTTCGAAGACGACGACTGACGGAGTCAAGCCCCAGCCCGCCCTACTCCAATACCACCTCGTTGCAACGGGAAGGAGCCCGGGCAGGGTTGAACACCCGTGCCCTCTGGTTCGACTCTGTGCCCGAGCGGTCGGTGTTCAGATAGGCCTCGATGGCATTGGCGGTGGCTTTGGCCGCCACGCGGATGTATTCGTCAGTGGCGAAGAGCGCAGCCTCGGAACGGTTGGACAAGTAGCCGTACTCGACCAGGACCGCGGGAACATTGGGTCGGCTGATCATTCCGTAGGCGTCGCGGCCCCTGGTCGACAGTACGCGCAGCACCCCGGCATCAGCCACGCGGCTCCACCTCACGTTGCCGAAGCCCGACAGCGCCTCGGTGATCTCCTGATGGAGCAACCCGCCGAGGCGGGCAGAGTCACTACGAACCTGCTGGGCCGACACCGACTGCACGTAGACCTCGGTGCCCGGCCGACTGCCGATGCTGAAGGTAGGTCCGTTGTGGTGAATCGAGACCAGGGCTTCAGCTCCCAGGGCGTCAGCAAACGCAGCTCGAACCGACAGTGTTGACCCGTAATGGCCGTTCCGAGTGGAGGCGGCCGGAATTCCCCTGCTCGATAGCTCGTTCAAGACCGCATAGCTGAGGGTCAGGTTCAAGTCCCGCTCGGCCAAACCGTTGGGTCCCACTGCGCCGATGTCATAGGACCCCCCATGGCCGGGATCCACCACCACTCTCACCCCTCGGAGGGGCAGTCCTTCACTGACCGTCGAAATCGAACCGCACGGCGTTGTCACGACAAATCTCCCCTCGTTCACCCCCAAAACGGCAACCGACACCCCGCTTGGCGTGATCAGTCCCGGCGGGGGATCGCCGTCGAGTTCCTCGGGCCGCACCGGTGCGTCAAGGGCCAAAGACAAAGGTGGCGCCGAATGGGCTTGGTCGGGGCAGCCTTCGGGGGTGATGTGCGTGTCGATTTCGAAGTCGAACCGGCAGCGATAGGTGTTCAGCAGCGCCTCTTGGACTGCGATCAGCCGGTCCCGAACCGCAATTTCTTGTGAGGTGGGCGTGCCTGCGAATTCCGCCGGCCGGGAAAACCCCTGGGTGGGATAGCCGCCGGTGCAGCCGCCGCGCACCGCCGAGACGTCGACGCCGAATTGGCAGCGATAGACATTGAGCAGCGTTTCCTGGGCGGCAATCAGGTTGTCGCGCACCGCGATGTCGTCCAGCGTGAACGCGGTATCAGAGGGGCTCTGCGCGCTTACTCCTCCCATACCGAGGGCCAGCACCAGCAGACTCGCCGACGCGGCCCGGCAGAATGGGGACAAGACGCGGGCGAATCGCCCAGCAGGGGCCACCGCAAGAACGTATAGACCAGGCTGACTACCCGCCAATCCCCTCTAGAGCCACTTCTGCCGTCAGCCGATGGCAATCTCTCCGGAAGAGTCGAGTGTGGCCGTTGCTGTCGCCCCCTCAGCGATGGTCCCGCTGAGGACGGCCTCGGCCAGGTGATCAGCAAGCTCACGCTGGATCACCCGCTTGAGCGGACGGGCGCCGAAGGCCGGGTCGTAGCCGTCGGCGGCCAGTTTGGCCCGAACCTCGTCGGCCACTGCCAGGTGGATGCGCCGGTTGGACAGGCGTTCTGCCAGACGATCGATTTGCAGGTCGACGATCTGGGCCAAGTGCTCGGGCTTCAGTTCGCCGAACGCCACGATGTCGTCGATGCGGTTGACGAACTCGGGGCGGAAGTACTCCTTGGGGTCAACGGCGAGGTTGGACGTCATGATCAGAACCGCATTGGTGAAATCCACCGTTCGACCCTGCCCGTCGGTCAGCCGACCGTCGTCCAAGAGCTGCAAGAGCACATTGAACACCTCAGGGTGGGCCTTTTCGATCTCGTCCAGCAGCACCACCGCATAGGGACGCCGCCGTACCGCCTCGGTGAGCTGGCCGCCCTCGTCGAAGCCGACATAGCCGGGGGGCGCTCCGATGAGTCGGGACACGCTGTGCTTTTCCATGTACTCCGACATGTCGATGCGGACCATGGCCCTCTCATCGTCGAACAAGAAGTCGGCCAGCGTGCGGGCCAGCTCGGTCTTGCCCACCCCGGTGGGGCCGATGAACAGGAATGATCCGATAGGGCGGTTGGGATCGGAAAGCCCGGCCCGGCTGCGGCGGATGGCCGATGCCACCAGGTGTACCGGCTCGGTCTGGCCGATGACCCGCTGGCTCAGCACCGATTCCAGGCGCAGGAGCTTGTCGGTCTCCCCCTCCATCAGTCGGGTGACCGGCACCCCGGTCCAGCGGGACACCACTTCAGCCACATCGTCGGGGTCCACCTCCTCTTTCAGCATCTGCCGGTCGGCCTGGAGCTCTGCCAATCGCAGGTCGGCCTCTGCGATCTGGCGCTCCAGCTCGGGGAGCTTTCCGTAGCGGATTTCGGCCGCCCGCTCCAGGTCGGCCTCCCGATCCAGCGCAGTGCTCAGAGCGTCGTGCTCTTCTTTCAGCGTTCTGATCTGGCCAATGGCCTCCTTCTCCGACTGCCAGTGGGCCTGCATCCCGGCCAGCTCCTCCCGCAGGTTGGCCAGTTCCTCTTCCAGAGCCTCCAACCGCTCGGCCGATGCCGCGTCGGACTCCTTGGCCAGCGCCACCTGCTCGATCTCGAGTTGGCGAATGCGGCGGTCCACCACGTCGATCTCGGTGGGCATGGAGTCGATCTCGATGCGGAGCATTGAGGCAGCCTCGTCCACCAGGTCGATGGCCTTGTCGGGCAGGAACCGACCGGTCACGTAGCGGTCGGAGAGCACGGCGGCCGACACCAAAGCGGCGTCTTGGATGCGGACTCCGTGGTGGACCTCGTAGCGCTCCTTCAGCCCCCGCAAGATGGCGATGGCGTCCTCCACTGACGGCTCGCCCACGTAGACCTGTTGGAAGCGGCGCTCCAGGGCGGCGTCCTTCTCGATGTGGGTGCGGAACTCGTCCAGCGTGGTGGCGCCGATCATGCGCAGCTCGCCCCGGGCCAGCATGGGCTTGATCATGTTGCCCGCATCCATGGCTCCCTCCGCGGCGCCCGCACCCACGATGGTGTGCAGCTCGTCCATGAACGTGACCACCTCGCCCTCGGCGTCGGTGATCTCTTTCAGCAAGGCCTTGAGCCGCTCCTCGAACTCACCCCGGTACTTGGCCCCGGCCACCATGGCCGACATGTCCAGCGCCACCAGCCGTTTATTCTTCAGCCCCTCGGGCACGTCCCCATCGGCGATGCGCAGGGCCAGGCCCTCCACGATGGCGGTCTTGCCCACCCCGGGCTCGCCGATCAGCACCGGGTTGTTCTTGGTGCGGCGGCTCAGCACCTGGATGGTGCGGCGGATCTCCTCGTCCCGTCCGATCACCGGGTCGAGCTTGCCGTCCCGGGCCAGGTCGGTGAGGTCCCGCCCGTACTTTTCCAGCGCCTGGTAGGAGTCCTCTGGGGTGGTCGAGGTCACCCGATGGGATCCCCGCACTTCGGCCAGTGCCTCCAGCAATCGATTGCGGCCCACACCCACCCGATCGGCCATGGCCAACAGCAGGTGCTCGGTGGACAGGTACTCGTCGCCCAGCTCGGTGCGGGCGGCGTCGGCGGTCTCCATGGACTTGACCAGATCCCGGGCGGTGCGCACCTCGGTGCCGTAGGCCGACGGCAGCTGGCTGAGCGCGGCCTCCAGCTGGGCCCGCAAATCGGGCAGTGCCACTCCGGTGCGCTGCAATACCGGCAGCACCACCCCGTCGGCCTGGCCGATCAATGCCAGCAGAAGATGGTCAGCGGTCACCTCGGGATGGCTCTTCGACTGGGCCATTGCGGTGGCATCGTTGAATGCCTCCCTGGTCTTCAGCGTCCACCGGTTGGGGTCAAGCATCGACATGCACCTCGTTTTGCCTCAATTCTGTCGTTCCTCTATGAATAACCGCCAAAAGTTGAGGGTATTCCACTCAATTTTCCTTCGGGCGGGTAACCACGCCTAGCGCGGCAAATCCGGCCAGCCCAACCATCACTGCCATCACCACATAGAACGTGTCGTAGTTGGCCACCTCGTCTCCCAGCATGGCCACCCCGATGGCCACTCCGACAGATCCTCCGATGCGGATGAGAGTTTGAACTGTCCCCGCCGCCAGTCCCAGCTGGCTGGGGGCAAGCCCGTAGGCAATGGCGCTGTTGGCCCCGGGGAACGCCGTTCCCACACCCACGCCTATGAACGCCGCAGCCGGGAACCACACCAGGCCCAGCTCACGCTCCACCCCGGCCATCAAGGCCAGCCATAGGCACCCGGCGGTCATGCAGGCCGCGGCGGGCACCATCACCACCCGGTGGCCGTACCTCTCCATCCATCGGCCGGTGAGATAGCCCACCGTCATGGGCGCGGCGGTGAGCGGGGTCAACAGCACCCCGGCCGCCAGCGTGGAGTATCCCCACGGCCCCCGCAGAAACTGCACCAGGGAGAAGAAGACCCCAAAGAACGACGCCCCGATCAGCACCGCCGCCACCGAGGTGGACGCAAACACCCGATGGCGGAACATGTCCAAATCGATGACCGGCGACGGATGCCTTCGACAGCGGACCAAGAACACCGCCAGCAGAATGACGGCGGCCGCAAACGCCCCGATTACCCGGAAATCATCCAGTCCCCACTCGTTCAGCTGGGCGATGCCCAGAACCAGCGCGGCGGTGCCCAGTCCGGCCAAGACCACCCCGATCAGATCGGGCAGTTCGGCAGATTCGTCCTTTTCTGATTCAGGAATGAGGCTCCGGCGCACCAGCACCACCACTCCCGCCGGGACAGCCAGGAAGAACGCCGCCCGCCAAGAGCCGAACTCGATGATCAGCCCTCCCAGTGTGGGGGCCAGTGAAGCCGCCACCCCGGCCACCGTGGCCCACACTCCCACCGCAACGGCCCGCCTCTGGGGGCCGAGGGCCGACATGACCAGGGCCAGTCCCGAGGTGATGAGGCTGGCGCCGCCGAAGGCTTGAAAACATCGGGCCGCAATCATGACCGGGACATTGGGGGCGAGCCCCACCGCGGCCGAGCCGGTGGCAAAGATGGTGATGGCCCACATGAACACCGCCCGGTGACCGACGCGGTCGGCCAGACGTCCCGCCGGAATGAGCAGGGCCGCCACCATGATGTTGTAGGCGTTTATCACCCATGACACCTGGGTGGGCGGAGTACCGCTGAACGTGTCGGTTATCTCCGGGTAGGCCACGAACATCAACGTGACGTCCAACGTGCTCGTGGCGGAGGCCAGCGAAACCAACCACAAGGCCTTCCATTCCCGACTCACTGGCCACGACGGTACTCTCAGGCCATGGACACCACGCCCGTCATCATCGAAGTGGCCCTGAACGGCACCACCACCCGGGACCGCAACCCCCATGTGCCCATCAGCCGAGAGGAGCTGATCGACGAGGGCCTGGCCTGTATCGAGGCCGGGGCCACCATCGTCCACTGCCACATCGCCAACATGCGGGTACCCGCTGAAGAGGCCGCCGCCGAGTACCGGGCCACCTTCGAACCGTGGATAGCCGCGGACCCCGACGTGCTGGTGCTGCCCACGCTGGGTTGGGGCCAGAACATGGCCGAGAAGCTCGGCCACTTGGACTACCTGGCCGAGGGCGGATTGCAGCGGCTTGGGTTCATCGACCCTGGCTCCATGATCTTGGGCAAGGCCGGGGCCAATGGGCTGCCCGATCCCAACAGCTTTGTCTATGTCAACTCGTTCGCCGACATGGAAGTGGCCATCGAACAGTGCAACCGGCTGGGCCTAGGCATGCACTTCGCAATCTTCGAGCCCGGCTTCCTCCGCAACGTGCTGTCGTACTGGCGCTACGGCCAGCTCACTCCAGGTTCGTTCGTGAAGTTCTACTTCGGCGGGCCGGGCGGCTACTTCGCTATCGGCGACAGCGTCAGCTTCGGTCTGCCTCCCACCGAGAAGGCGCTGGACGCCTATCTGGAGATGCTGGAACTGGTCGGCTGCGACCTGCCCTGGTTCGCCGCGGTGGTGGGCGGCGACCTCATCGAATCCCCGATCCCCCAGCTCACTCTGGAACGCGGCGGCCACCTCCGAGTAGGCCACGAGGACTACGCCGGCGATCGCCCCCGACCCAACCACGTCTTGGTAGCCGAGGTCGCCGCGCTGGCAAGTGAGATGGGCCGCCCCGTGGCCACCTCCACCCAAGCCGTAGAGATCCTCGGCCTCCCCACCCGCCAAACCGCCGGCGTCTAGCCAGGAGCGGGTCTAGCGGTCAAAGCTGGACGGGTCGATTCGGGCTCTGCCCCGCTTGGTCTCGGCTCGGCGGCGCTTTTCGTCGAGACGGCGCCGTCTCGCCCGCCGTGTCGGGCGGGTCGCCTTGCGGGGCTTGGCGGTTACCAGCCCGCTGCGAAGGCGCTCCTCCAGTCGGTCGAGGGCAATCTCGCGGTTGCGAGCCTGCGATCGGGTGTCGTCAACCACCACTCGCAATTCGTCGCCCAGCCGGTCGATCAGCTGCTGGCGGACTTCGGGAGCCATGTCGCCAGCCGCGCCAAGATCGATCGTCGCCTCGACCCGGGTATTCGCCCGATTGGCATGCTGGCCCCCCGGTCCACCCGAAGGATCAAAGCGCCAGGCGATCGCCGACACCGGCACCGTCCCGCCCGAAAACGAGAGCACCCGGTCCACCCCTTCGACCCTACAGGCAAGTGCCGAGCGCTCTGCGGGTTCCCCTGCGCCGGTGCTGGCTTCTAGGGTTTGAGGCATGGCCAGCGTTTACCTAGATCGTGCTCGGGAACTGCGCTCGTTGATCGACGAGAACGCAGCCAAGACCGACGGGCTGCCCATCCCCCAGGAGACGGTCAATGCATTGGAGGATGCTGAGCTGCACAAGGTGATGGTGCCGGACGCGGTGGGCGGGCTCGAGTTGCCGGTCAACGAGTGCATCGACATTTGGACCGAGATCTCCCGAGCCGACGGCTCGGTGGGTTGGTGCCTGATGGCCAGTTGTGCGGCCACCGCTTACTTCGCAGCTTGGTGCCCCGATGAGCACATCAACCGCATGTTCTCCGACGGGGTCCCCATGTCGGCCGGGCAATTCGCCCCCAACGGCACCGCCACCCCCGACGGCGACGGCTTCCGCCTCAACGGCCGCTACTCGTTCGGCAGCGGCATCAACCACGCCCAGTGGGCCGGCGCCGGAGTATTCACCGAGGAGCCTGAGGGCGTCGACCCCCGCTTCCTGTTCGCCATCTACCCGGTGGAGAAGGCCCAGATCACCGGCAATTGGGATGTGATGGGCCTCCAGGCCACGGCCAGCTACGACTACACCCTCGAAGACGTCTATGTGCCAGCCATCTCCACCTTCGACATGTTCGACCTCACCGTGTACCGGGGCGGACCCCTCTACAAACTGGGCGTGATGCCGCTCACCGCCGCCGGCCACGCCGGATTCGCCATCGGAGTGGTGCAGCGGGGGCTCGACGAACTGCTCTCGGTGGCCCGCTCCAAGCACCGCATGGGCGACGCCACCCCCCTGGCCCAAAACGACCGCTTCGTCTACGAGATCGGGGAGTTGGAGTCCCGCTTCCGGGCCGCCAAGGGCTGGCTCCACGAGACCTTTGCCACTGCCGAGCGCAACGTGGTGGAGACCGGCATCGTCGACCCTATGGACGTCATCCTCACCCGCCAGGCCACCGTGTTCGTCACCCAGGAGGGCGCCGATATCCTCCGCCGGGCCTACCTGCTAGCCGGCACCGATGCCCTGCGATCCGGCGGCCTCCAGCGGGCCTTCCGCGACATCCACGCCGGTACCCAACACGTCTTCGCCGGCTCCGGCCCCGCCCTAGAACTCGGCCGCGCCCTCCTAGACGCCGCCCCCGACAACCCCCTCGACGCCTGAGAGCCCACAGAAAGCCTGAGAGCCCAAAGAAAGAAGGAAATCCCATGAGCACTGATCTGTTCGAGCGGTTCAAGGTGATCGATGTGGACACGCACCTGACCGAGCCGCCGGATGTGTGGACGGCGAGGATGCCGGCCAGCTTGCACGACAAGGTGCCCCATATCGAGCGGGTCGATGGGCGGGACACCTGGATGGTGAGCGGGGAGTCGCTGGGTTCGCCGGGCTACTACTCCATGGCCGGGTTCGACGGGCTCATGCCGCTGAAGATCCCCGAGACCTACGACGAGATCGCCCCTTCGATGTATGACGCCAACGCTCGGCTGGAGTTCATGGACAGCCAGAGCATCTGGGCTCAGATCCTGTATCCCAACGTGGGCGGATTCGGCAACGGCTACTTCCTGCGCCTCGGCGACCGGGAGGTGGTAGCCCAGTGCGTGGCCGCCTACAACGACTTCTTGTGCGACTGGACCTCTGCCGCCCCCGACCGGCTCATCCCCATCACTGCGGTGCCGTTCTGGGACATCGACCTGTCGTTGGCCGAGATCGAACGGTGCGCGGCGTTGGGCCACCGGGCCATCAACTTCTGCAACCAGCCCCAGGACTACGGCCAGCCCCCGCTGGGCCACCAGCACTGGGACCCCATCTGGGCGCTGGCCCAGGAAGCCAGCCTGGCGGTTAGCTTCCACGTTGGCGGCGGAAACATGGGCACCCTCATGGCCGACGAGGCCGAGATGGGGTGGATGACCAACTTCGCCAAAATCTCGTCGCTCATCTTCTTGGACAACATGCGCTGCATCGCCGATCTGATCTTCGGCGGGGTGTGCCACCGTTTCCCCGATCTGCAACTGGTGTCGGTGGAGAGCGGAGCCGGCTGGATTCCCCCGGCCCTAGAGGCGTTCGACTGGCAGTGGCGCAATGGCGGCGTCCATCTGGAGCACCCCGAGTACGACCTGCTGCCCAGCGAGTACTTCGAGCGCCAGATCTACGGCTGCTTCTGGTTTGAACAGGCCGGTGCGGTGAACGCCATCGAACGGTTTCCAAACAACATCCTCTACGAAACCGACTTTCCCCATCCCACCTGCCAGCACCCTGGCCCCGCCACCCCGGCGCAATATCCCCGGGACTACGCCGAGGGCGCCCTCGGAGGTTTAGGCGACGATCTGCTGGCCAAGGTCCTCCACGACAACGCCGCCCGCGTCTACCGCCTGGACTGACTCAAACCCCAAACCCGCCGGTACGCTGAGCCGATGGCTCTGGTAGTTCCTGCGGCAACCGTCAACGATGCCTGCGGTCCTGATCCAGGATTCTTTTGCGAGCTGATCTTCGACAACACCGAGAACGAGCGGCTGGCCGAGATTGTCGGGTGGCTGGTCGAGCGGCCCCTGCGGATCATCCTCATCCTGCTGGTGGCCTGGATCGTCAAGAAGATCGCTCACAAAGTGATCGACCGGGCGGTGGCCCGGCTGGTGCGCCAGAGCGAGACCGACACCGAGGAGCAGCTAGATAGCGCTGGGAAGCTGGATTTCGGCACCCGGGCGGCCAAGGCCATCAACCGCATCCAGGAGCGCCAAGCGCGCAGCGCCCAGCGGATCGAGACCATCGCCGCAGTGTTGAAGAGCTTGGCCACCGCGCTCATCCTGGCCGTGGCCGCCCTTTTGTGCTTGAGCGAGCTCAGCATCGATCTAGCCCCCCTGATCGCCGGTGCCGGTATCGCCGGCCTGGCCGTGGGTTTCGGTGCCCAGTCGCTGGTCAAAGACTTCCTGGCTGGCATGTTCATCCTGGTAGAGGATCAGTTCGGGGTGGGCGACGTGGTGGACGTGGGCGACACCTCGGGCACCATCGAAAAGGTCAGCCTGCGCACCACCACCCTGCGAGATGTGAGCGGCGTGGTGTGGACCGTGCCCAACGGGGAGATCCACCGTACGGCCAACCACTCCCAGCTTTGGTCAAGGGCCATCTTGGACATCGGGGTCAGCTACGACACCGACATCGACCAGGCCAGCGAGATCATGAAGGCGGTGGCTGATGAGCTCTGGCATGAGAACAACCCCGATCTCACCATCTTGGAGGAACCCTCGGTGTGGGGAGTTCAAGAACTGGGCAACGACGCCGTGGTCATCCGCCTGGTGGTAAAGACCGACCCCAGCGAGCAGTGGGCGGTGGGACGCGTCCTGCGAGCCCGCATCAAGAAGGCGTTCGACGAAGCCGGTATCGAGATCCCCTTCCCCCAGCGCACTGTGTGGATCCGCAACGAGAACGACGACGCCGAGCAGGAGTCGCCCGACTCAGTCGATAGGCGTGAACGTTCCGTCGGCACCGGCGACGACGCTGCGCCCGCAGAACTCTCCGGCGACAGCGGCGGCCATGACACCGGGGACGGCGGAGACGAGTAGCGTTCGGGCGCCGTCGGCAAATTCGCCGATTACCACGGCCCGCTCAGGGCCTTCTCGGCCCCAGATAACTGTGTAGGACACCACGGTGGCCTGCTCGCCGTCGCCCGTGCGGTAGGGCTTGGGCTGGAGTTCGGCGGCCACGGCTTCAGTCACGTCCAGGTTGGCGAACGGCTGCGCTGGCGGCTCGGAAGACCACATGCTGGCTCCCTGCTTGGTGATCATGCCGCTGATAGAGGTGAGCAGCCCGGTAGATCCGGGACCAGCCCGCAGAACCTGGGCCATCTTCACCGCGGCCTGGATCACGTAGTTGTTGAGCGGACCGCCCGCCCATGTCATGCCTCCGGTCACGGTCAGGTCGCGACCCAGATCGATGTCCATCTCTCGGGCTTGAGTGCGCACCGCGATGGGGAAGCAGGAATAGAGATCGATATGGTCGGCCTCGTTGGGGGCCATGCCCACACGTTCGCTCAGAGCCCGACCGGCATGGGCGAAACCCGGACTGCGATGGAGTTCAGGCCGCTCGGTCACCGGAACCATGTGGTTGGACTCGGCCGCTGCCCACGGGAATACCCAGCGATCCGTGGAAATTCCCAGCGCCCGGGCGGTGCCCGCTGAGCAAAAGATCAACGCGGCGGCCTGGTCCACATTCCACTGCGAGTTGTGCCACTTCGTGTAGGGCCAGGCCAGCATCCGATTCCCGTTCTCCGGGGTGGCGATGACCTCCCCGCTCAATCCGTCCCTGAACCAGGCGTCGGGGTTGGCCGCGGCTACCTGGGCGAACCGGGCCCACAGCCCGGCCACCTCGTCGCGGTGCTCTTCGATGGTCTGGCCGTCGGCGACTCGGCGGGCGTTCTCGATCATGGCGTAGTGGTGGGTGGCCATCACCAGGCCGGTGTCGATCTCGGCTCGGCTGATGATCATCCCGTGGGGGGTGACGAAGTCGTCGGGCTCGGCCCCGCCCTGGTCGGTGTCGGGGGCATTGACGCTGGTGATCGACGCCCGCAAGCCCCGATACTTGGCTTCCCCGCCCACCACCGCCACCACGTCGGCGGAACCAGACGCAATGGCCGCCGCGGTATCGCCCATCACCGCGGTCTGCAAGATGCCCACGTCGGCCAGATAGCTGCTGGCCTGTGGCGCTCCGGCGGCATCGGCCACCCAGCGGGCCGGATCGGTATAGCCCCACGTGCCCTTGGTAACCCTCACTTGGTCTAGCCGGCCCAAGAGCTCGCTGGCCCCGGCATCATCGGCCGCCGCTGCCAGAGCCTGGGCCATCAGGGCCACTGCCTCTTTGGCTTCAATGGGATCGTCCAATCGCTGAGCAGCCGTCGCCACCCCTACCAACACCGGCGTTCTGTCGTCGAAATTCACGCCCGCACCCTAATGGCTCGCTGGTCGAAAGGAAGATGTACGGTCGGGCTATGGAGCAGTGGGAATTGATCGCCCGGGAATCGATCCGAGACTTGGTGGCCCGGTACAACGCCAACGGCGACTCGGGCCGGTTCGAGCAAGTGATGGAACTATTCGCACCCGACGCCATCATGCGAACCCCGACGCAGCCCGACAAGTACGGCATCGACGAGATCCGCACCATCTTCACCGGGGCGAAGAGCACGCTGTCGGAAATCGGCGGGGGCACCCCCAAGTACATCCGCCACCACACCGCCACCCACCAGATAGACGTACTCTCGCCCGGCGAGGCCAAGGGCCGCTGCTACTACCACGTGATCATGGAGCACGGCCTCGACCACTGGGGCCGCTACATCGACTCCTATGGGGTGGTGGACGGCCGGTGGCTGTTCACCGAGCGGTCGGTGACCATGGATGGGTACATCCCCGGCGGTTGGGGCGACCACAACGCCTCCAAGGGCCAAGACTACTGAATCTGTCTACACAATAGGTACATTCTCCACACCTATTAGGTGTAAACTAGGGCAATGGACGAGGTCAGCGCCCGAACTCGCACCAATATCGAGCTCGACGATCGGCTGCTCGACGTGGTGATGCGCCGGTACGGCGTGCGCACCAAGACCGAGGCCGTCCACCTCGCGTTGAGCCGTCTGGCCGGTCTGCCCATGACCACCGAGGAGATGCTGGCCATGCAGGGAACACAACTCATCGGAGAAATCCCGCCCGACACCGGCCTACAACCCATCGGATGATCCTGGCCGACACCTCCGCGTGGATGGAGTACGACCGAGGCACCAACTCCCCTGTTCACGCCCGGCTGGCTGCGCTCATCACCGAAGGCGGTCGCAATGTCGCGGTCACCGAGCCAGTTCTGATGGAGGTGCTGGGAGGGGCCAAAGACGACCATAGCCACCACTGGCTCTACAACCTGATGACCTCGGTGTCCTGGCTAGGCGCCGATCCGGTGGTCGACTTCGAAGGCGCGGCCCGCATCAACCGGGTCTGCCGGTCTCGCGGGGTAGACCCTCCGGGCTACATCGTCTGTATGATCGCCAACATTGCCCTGCGTACCGGGTCAGAGATCCTGTCCGCGGATCAGGACTTCCACCGCGTGGCTGAGATATTCCCCCTCAAGTTCGCCGCGGTGCCCTAGCAAACAGGCTCAAGGTGCCAGGGTGTTGGCATCGAGCACCGCGCCGGGATTGGCGCCGGTGAGCGAGCCCTCTACCTGGGTGAGAACACCGTTGACCGCGGTGGCCCGGTAGCCGCCGGCCGGGCGACGCAGACGGGGAGCGCCCGAGGGAAGGTCGGACACGAACCCGTCGTTGTCCCACGACAGCTCGTCCAAGTCGAACACCGTCACATCGCCGGCATAGCCGGGCAGCAGGCGGCCCCGGTCGTTGAACCCCAAGATCTCGGCCTGCCGACCGGTGATCTCATACACCGCCTGTTCCAGTTCTAGGTCGCCCCGGTCGCGCACGTGGCGGGTGAGCAGCAGGGTGGTGTCGCCCGCCGCGCACATCATCTGTACGTGGGCCCCGGCGTCAGAGGCGCTGATGAGGCAGCGGTCGTCGGAGATCATCTTGGCCACCCCGTCGGTGTTGCTGTTGCTCACTCCCATGGCCACCACCCCAGGCTCCAAGTCGTTCTCCAGAATCCAGTCGGCGAACACATCAGAGGGGTGGCCGCCCCGAGCCTCGGTCAATTCGGCCAGCGAGCGGCCCAGCCAAGCCTCGTTTTCGGGGCGGGTCACCGACGTGAACCGGGCGAAGTCGGGTCGGTTGATGGGGAACAGCGACTTCTCAGTGGCATCCCACTCGTTGCGGGCGATTTCCCGCCAGCCGGGATCAACCAGCATTTCCCTCCGGGCCTCGCCGGTAACGCCCATGACCTGGTTCCAGCCCTTGGGGAGCATCATGAACACCATGGTCTGTTCCCAACTCACGTTGAGGTCCACGGTGCGGGGCGAGGAGATGGGCCACATGTCGCAGCCCTCATCCCGGATCGCCTGGGTGAACGCCATGTATTCGTCGGGGCGGTGCGGAGCCATGTCGCTGTGGGAAACCCCGTTCCAGACAGAGGTCACCCCTCGGGGTCCGAGCACCCGGGCCATCCGGCGGATGTCTGCCTCGGGATCCTCCCCGGTGAGGTTGGGGATGAACTCAACCAGCCCATGGCCTGCGGCGGCCAGCACGTCGGCCAGAGCGCTCAGCTCCCCATCACAGGCCAATCGGCTCGGCACCGGGCGGCTGCGGCGATCCAGGTCGAAGAACGAGGTGCTGAAGCCGTAGCAGCCTGCCGCCATGGCATCGGACATCTCCGCGGCCATGGCCGCAATTTCGGTGTCAGTGGCCTCTCGGGTCCAGGCGTCGTCGCCCATCACATAGATCCGCAGCATGGAGTGGCCGATCAGCGAGGCCATGTTCAGCGCGATCCCGCCCTCATTCATGGCGTCGCGGTACTGGCGCCACGACCCCCAGGTCCAGGGAATGCCCGACTCAAAATCGGCCACCGGCATGTCCTCGATGTAGCAGAACACGTCGATGAGCTCGTCGAGATGCTCAGGCTTGGCCGGGGCCAGCGACAGCGAGCAATTGCCGATCAGCGCGGTGGTCACCCCGTGCTGGGGCATGGGATCGCAGCCCCGGTCCCAGAACATGGACGGATCCAGGTGGGTGTGGGAGTCGATGAATCCAGGGCTCACGTAGCAGCCGCCGGCGTCCAACTCAGTCTCACCCTCGGGGGCCAATGCAGGACCGACCTCGGTCACGATGCCGCCTTTGATGCGCACATCGGCAGGCCGGGCCCGAGTCCCGGTGCCGTCGATCAGGTTCCCGCCGCGGATAATCAGGTCAGACATGAGCCAAACGATAAACAACCGGGCCGCTAACGGTCTCATCAGCACCGAGGCACTCCCGCGAGAGAGAATGGGGTTATGAGCGAGCTTCTCAGCGGAGACGCAATCCAAACAATGTTGGCCAAGCAAGCCATCACCGAGGTGGTCTACGGCTATTGCCGGGCGCTTGATCGGATGGACAAGGAGGCGGCCTATGAAATATGGCATTCCGACGGAACCGCCGACTACGGCGAGGAGATCTATCAGGGCACCGGCTGGGGGTTCGTCGATTGGGTGTGGACCGCCCACGCCGCCATGTCCACCCATAGCCATCAGATCGCCAATGTGCTGATCCAGGTGGACGGTAACCGAGCCGTCAGCGAGGCCTATGTGACCGTGGCGCTGCGGACGCTGCCGTTCGGGGACCAGGCCGAAGTGGCCGACATCTACACCCGAGGCCGCTACGTCGACCAGTGGTCCTATCGTGACGGCAGATGGGCCATCGACCACCGGGAATACATCACCGACCACTCTGTGACTTTGCCCGACGCCGACCCCGCCCCCCACGACCCCCGCTCCATCCGCGGCCCCGAGGACCCCTCAGTCGTCCTATTTGGTTCATAGGCAAAGCTCATAGGAAACAGACGTAGCGCGCAGACGAGTTGATCAGATATAGCGATTCGATATAATCGCGACTCCATGTTGGATCTCGCGGTGCTCGGACTGCTGAAGGAGGGCGACCTCCACGGCTACGAGCTGAACAAGCGCCTCAAGTCTCTGGTCGGCGGATACGCCAACTCGTACGGCGCGCTGTACCCCGCCTTGGCCCGCTTGGAGCGGCGAGGATGGGTGAGCTCCACCGCAGTGGCCCCCGAAATTGTTGTCGACGAACAGGCCATTGACGGGCTTCCTCGGCGCAACAAGCGGCGCGGCACCAGAACAAAATCTGGGCGCACCCGCAAGGTGTACCAAATCACTGAGGCTGGCGAAGACCACCTGCTGGAGCTGCTGCAAGAAGACGCCAACAACGAGCGCCGCTTTCGCTTGCAGCTGGCCTTCTGCCGTTTCCTCCCCCCCGACCGGCGGCTGGCGCTCTTCGAGTTGCGCCGGGCCCACTTGGTCAGCCTGCAAGCCATGGCCCGCCGCGACCCCGTGCAGACCACCGATCCCTACGTTCGCTCCCTGTTCCAGAGGGACCAGGAGCGGCGCGAACACGACCTCGCCTGGCTCGACCGGCTGATCGCCGATGAGCGCAGCAACCGGCCTCAGGAACCGAACGACCAATGATCGACGCCGATCGATCCGACTTCCCCCAGGGAGGGCAACCACTATGAGCAACCCCATCCGAATCGCTATCGCCGGTGTCGGCAACTGCGCCAGTTCCTTGGTGCAGGGGCTGTACTACTACGCCGACGCCGAACCTGACGACCGCATCCCCGGCCTGATGCATGTGGTGCTCGGGGGCTACCACATAAGCGACGTCGAACCGGTGGCCGCCTTCGACGTGGACGCCTCCAAGGTCGGACTAGACCTGGGCAAGGCCATCGCCGCCGGACCCAACAACACAGTGCAGTTCTGCGATGTTCCCGAACTGGGAGTGCGGGTGCAGCGGGCCCCCACGATGGACGGATTCGGAGAGTTCTACCGGACCCAGTGCGAGGAATCTCCGGCTGCGCCGGTGGACGTGGCCGAGGCCTTGCGAGAGGCCGGAGCCGACGTGCTCATCTCCTACTTGCCCGTGGGCTCCGAGGAGGCCCAGCGCTACTACGCCGAGTGCTGCCTAGAGGCCGAGGTGGCCTTTGTGAACGCCATCCCGGTGTTCATCGCCTCTGATCCAGAGTGGGCCCAGCGCTTCACCGACGCACGAGTGCCGGTGGTGGGCGACGACATCAAAAGCCAGGTGGGCGCCACCATCTTGCACCGCACTCTGGCCCGGCTCTACGAGGATCGCGGCGTGGAACTCGACCGCACCTACCAGCTCAACTTCGGCGGGAACATGGACTTCATGAACATGTTGGAGCGGACCCGCCTGGTGTCCAAGAAGATCTCCAAAACCCAATCGGTCACCAGCCAACTTGACCACGGCATCGCCGCCGATGATGTGCATATCGGCCCCAGCGACCACGTGCCCTGGCTGAACGACCGGAAATGGGCCCACATCCGCCTCGAAGGCCGGGGCTTCGGCGACGTGCCCCTGAACATCGACCTCAAGCTGGAGGTAGTGGACTCCCCCAACTCCGCCGGCGTCATCATCGACGCCCTGCGCTGCGCCAAGCTCGGCTTGGACCACGGTGTCGGCGGCCCTTTGCTAGGCCCCTCGGCCTACTTCATGAAGAGCCCGCCCATCCAGTACCGCGACGAGGCCGCCCGCGAGATGGTCGAGGCCTACGCCCGAGGCGAAGTCAGCTAGCACGCCACCGCAAGAGGTGGGTGCGGGCCTCTTCGGGGGTGAGGGGGCCAGAATCGAGGCGGTGGCGCCGCAGTTCTTCTACCGCTGCGCCCACTTCGGGGCCGGGTTCTAGGGCGAGCAGGGCCATAATCTCTTGGCCATCTAGCACGGGGGGACCGCTCAGATCGGGCTCGGCCTCTACGAGAGCGGCCGCGTCGGCAGCAAGAGTACCCACCTCACCCAAGACCGACGCCACAGCCAGCGCCTGATTCAGGTGAGGTCCGGCATCGACCACCCAGCGTCGCAGCTGGGGCGGGGTTCGAGGCGGCTGGTCAACAGCCTGACGGCCAGCCGCCAGAATCGCGGACACTGTTCGGCTGACCGCGGTGGTCGCCCGCCGCTCTGACAACACCGCCCGCACTTCAGCGGGGGTTCCCACATCGGCCAACAGCGCCGCCATTCGGGCGATCGGATCATCGCCGACATGGACAAGTCGCACCATGGCGGCGGGGCTGTCGGGTATTGGGCCGAGAACCCGTTCGGCCAATCCAGTATCGAACAGAAGCCCCAACCCAGACCCGGGCATGGGTAGCGCCAGAAGTCGGTCGAGTTCGTCGCGGATACGCTCGTCGGCCACAATGCTGAGACGGTCGGCCATTTCGGCCATGGCGGCCACCAGAGGTGACTCAACGGTCAACTCGAATTGGGCCATGAACCGGGCCGCCCTCAACATTCGCAGGGGATCGTCGCTGAACGTTTCCTCGGGATCCAGGGGTGTCCGGAGGCGACGGGCCGCCAAGTCGGCTGACCCGTCAAAGGGGTCAACCAGTACGCCGTCGGGCAGCTCGACAGCCATGGCGTTGATGGTGAAGTCGCGGCGGGAGAGGTCAGCCTCGATGGCGTCGGCAAAGACCACCTCGGGCTTGCGGGAGTCGGGCAGGTAACGCTCGGTGCGGTGGGTGGTGATCTCCACCCGGCGATCGCCCTTTCGGGCGCCGATAGTGCCGAATCGCTCTCCCTGGGTCCACAGAGTGTCGGCCCACTCTTCCAAGATCGACTTCACCGCCGGCGGCTGGGCGTCGGTGGTGAGATCCAGATCGAAGGTGGTATCCAGCGGCAAACCCAGCATCGCATCGCGCACAATTCCGCCCACCAGGTAGACCCGGTAGCCGCCGACCGCGAACCGCTCGGCCAGTTCACGAGCTTCCTCGCGGACAGGAGCCAGACGTTCCAGGCTCACGGCAGCAGCGCGGCCGCGGCGGCGGCCACCTCCGCACCCGGTCCACCCCCCGTGGCCGGCTCTGGGCGCCACTCTGTTCCAGCCAAAGCGGCTACCGCAGCTGAGGCACAGTCGGCCAAGGCATCCAAGTCGTAGCCCCCCTCCAGAAAAGCGATGCGTCGGCCGGGCGGTACCACTCCGATGATCGCTTCAGTGAGGTCGGCAAAATCACCGGCGGCCAACCCCAGGTTGGTCAGCGGGTCGGCCCGGTGGGCGTCGAATCCGGCCGACAACACCAGCCAATCGGGCTCGAACGCCTCCACTGCGGGCAGAACGGCCTCCTCCCAACCTTGGCGGTACACATCGCCGGTCGCCCCCATGGGCATGGGCAGGTTGACGGTGGTGCCCGCCCCGGACCCTTCGCCCCGCTCCATCAGACCCCCGGTGCCCGGATAAAAGGGGTATTGGTGCCACGACACGTACATCACGCGGCCGTCTTCCCAGAAGACGTCTTGGGTGCCGTTGCCGTGGTGGGCGTCATAATCCACGACCAGCACCCGCTCGCCGCGATCAGCCAGGGCCTGGGCGCAGATCGCCGCGCTGTTGAACATGCAGAACCCCATCGACCGCACCGGGGTGGCGTGGTGGCCGGGCGGGCGCACTGCGCAGAAGGCGGCATCGGCCTCGCCCCTGTCCAGGCCGTCAATCGCCGTTAGCCCCGCCCCGGCGGCAAGGCGAGCCACAGCCTCCGATTCCGCCGACAGCACCGTGTCAGGATCGAGTCGACCACCCCCGGCTTGGGCCATCCGATGCACCGATTCGAGTACTGACCGATGGTGAACAGCCAGCAGTTCGGCATCGGTGGCCATCCGGGGCTCGGTTGGAACCAACGCATCGGCCAGTCCCGCTCGCTGCACCCCGTCGATAACCGCGCGCAGCCGGGCGGGCCGCTCCGGATGGGAGCGCCCGGTGTCGTGGTCGAGAAAGCGCTCGTCAGTGATCCACAGAACTGACACCACCCCACGGTAACGCGCCCATCAAGAGCCCGAATACCAACCGATAGCGCGCCCGCCGAAACACCCGAATACCAACCGATAGCGCGCCCGCCCAGAACCTGGACCTAGCCTCAGTGGCATGTTGGGCCGACCATCGGGGCAGAACTCCGAGACGCTCCGACGCGGTGGTGACCGCCTGCGGCTCAGGCCCTGGGCCAGCGAGGCCGGAACCGGCCTGCTCATCCAGCTGACCCCAGGCGCGGCGGTGTCCGACGAAACCACAGCCGCGGTGGTTGAATCCGCGGTCGCCCAGGGCTACCAGCGTCTGAGAACCTCGGCGCTTTCGCACATCGAATCGGAGCCGTTCCTGCGGGCCGGATTCAAGCCCTGTCAGCAGCTCGCCTTGTTGACCCGCCCCATCCAAAGCGGACTCCCCGACCTCAACAGCAGCACCGCCATCCGAAGGGCCCGCCGCCGCGACCACCCCTCGGTGCTGGCTGTGGACCACGCAGCCTTCGAGCCCTTCTGGCGGCTCGACCAGACCGGGTTGCACGACGCCCTCCGGGCCACCCCCTTTCGACATTTCCGAGTCACCTATCAAGGCAGCGACACACCCCTCACTGGATATGCGATCTCAGGACGCAGCGGCCCGGCCGGATATCTCCAGAGATTGGCAATCTCGCCCAGCCAGCAAGGCCAGGGGGTCGGTGCCGCCCTGGTGATCGACGGGCTGCGGTGGATGGCCCGCAGGGGAGCAACCCAAGCCTGGGTAAACACCCCACAGCACAACACTGGAGCACTGAGGCTCTATGAGCGGCTGGGCTTCGAGCAAGTTCCCCCCGGCCTGCAAGTTCTGGAGATGGCCCTTGAGCGATAGTTTCCGCTCGGAACACCGATGGGCGACCATCGCGGCATTCGGCCTGGTGATGGCACTGGTGTTTTTCGCCGCGCCCGCAATTGTGCCCCCGGCGGCGTCCGCCCAGAACGGCAACGGCCAATCGGAGGAAATCGCCCCCTCCATGGAACTGGTTGGCCAGAGCATGTGGATCGCCGATGAGGACTTCTTCCGGGTCTCATTCCGACTCCTCGACGCGCCTGACCACTCCACCATTGACATCAACGTCGGAATTCCCATCCGGTCTCGCTCGGCGTTCTTGGATCGGCTGGCCGAGCCTTCCACCGGGCTTGGCTTGCCCCAGATATCCCGAATGGCCATCCCTGAGCCCGATCCCAACGGAATCTCGTCGCTGCAAATCACTACTACCAGCGGTCAAGGGCAAGGAGAGGGAACACAGGTCCAACCGGTGCTCTCGCTTCCCGCCGAGGGGGTATACCCGGTGGGCCTCGTTCTTCGTGGTCCTGACGGCATGCGATTGGACACCGTCCACACTTTCTTGGTCCGCACACCCCAGCCCGACTCAAACCAGCCTCCCCTGCTGGTGAGCACTGTGCTGTCCGTGAGCGGGCCACCAGCCGTAGATCCCGAAGGAAACGTGGATCTGGGATCCTCCGGTACGAGCCTGCAAACGCTGGCCGACGTGTTCGACCCTCGGATTAGGCCCCAACCCCTGGCCATGGTCTCGATAGATCCCCATCTGGTGGACGCCTTGGCCGTCAGCGAGCAATCCGAGCACACCGAGTTGCTGGGACGACTCCAACAGTCCACCATCAATCGCCAAATCGCCACCACTACCTACGTCCCCCTCGACAGCGATGCCTGGATCGACCAAGGCCTCAGCCTCCAGATCGGCTGGCAAATGGAATCAGGGGCCGCGGTGCTTGACGAGTTTCTCGGCTCCCCACCCGACCGCACCATCATGATGCTGACCACGTCGGCCTCTCCCGAGTTGCTCCAACGACTTCAGCGGGAACGAGTGGGTCTGGTGCTGGTTCCCGAAGCTCTGCTCAATCCGGCTGACCAGCTGGTCAGCACGTCGGCCAAGACATCGTTCTTGCTGCCCGCCTTCGATGAACCGATGCCAGCGTTGGCCATCGACAGCACCGCTACCGCTCACTTGACTCATGCCGACAGCGCTGAGGTTGCTCCCTACTTGGTGCTGGCTGACCTGGCCGTGCGCTGGTTTGAAGATCCCCTACAACCTCGGGGCATCTTGTTGGCACCTACTCTGGCATCGCCTACCGATGCAACTGGGCTGGGAACGCTGCTGGACGAAATCAACGCCAGCCCGATCCTGTCGACCGTCGACCCCGCAACGATTGTCGAGATCCTCGAACCCGACACTCTCCGACAGGTGCGCCCTGCCGAGGAGAGCGGCTTTGGAGAGGACTACGAGGCCGCCTTGAGCGACGGCCAGCGCATAGCCCGGTCTTATCAGAACATGGTCGACCCGATCGCCACCGTGGACACCCCTGAACGACTGCTGATCGAAACCCTGGAACGGGCCCTGCTGCTGTCGGGCACGTACGGGCTGACCGAGACCCAACGGGATGCCTATCTGGCAGTAGTGGCCCAGACGGTGCGAGACACCGTGGCCGCCATCCAGCCCCCGAGCCGACAGAGGATCACCCTGACCAGTCGGTCGGAGAGCATCCCCATGCTCATTCGCAACAGCCTCGACCACGATGTCGTCGTGAGGTTGGATCTCAACAGCGACAAGCTGGACTTCCCCGAAGGGGATTCCCTGCTCAGACGGCTCTCCCCCGGCGTCAACCAGATCCAGGTCCCAGTGCAGGCCAAGACCTCCGGCGACGCTGTTCTGGAGATCAGCGTCAACTCCCCAACCGGGCTATTGGCCCTGGGCGAATCTCAACTCACGGTGAGAACAACATCTCTATCGGGCGTCGGGGTAGGGATCGCGGCCGCCGCTCTGGCCATCTTGATGGCGTGGTGGGCCCGACACTGGTGGTCTCGCCATCGCTCCAAATCAACGCTGGCCAGTAGTGTCGAGACATGACCGTTCGCATCGTGACCGACAGTTCCTGTGACCTCAGCGCCGCCGACATCGAGCGCTATGGGATCACCGTGGTCCCACTCACCATCCGATTCGGCGACGAGGAGTTCACCGACGGCCAAGGCTTATCGGCTGAGGGTTTCTACGAGAAGATGGCGGCCAGCGACGAACTGCCGTCCACCGCCGCTCCCGCGCCGGGAGCATTCGAGGTCGCATTTCGGGGTTTGGCTGACAGCGGGGCCGACGCGGTGGTGTGTATAAACCTGTCGTTCGCACTTTCGGCTACCGGGGAGTCTGCTCAAAATGCGGCCCGAGCCACCGACGGCGAGGTAGACGTCCGAGTGGTTGACTCCGGCAAGGTGTCGGTGGGCCTAGGCCTCATGGTGAAGGCCGCCGCGGTCGCTGCGGAGGCCGGACAGAATGCGGATGAGATCGAAGCCCATCTGGCCCAGCTGAAAGACCGGGTGTTCATCTATGCCGCGCTGGACACCCTGGACAATCTCAAAAAGGGTGGGCGCATCGGCACCGCGCAGGCCCTCTTGGGCAGCGCCCTGTCGATCAAACCGTGTCTCGACCTAACTTCTGGGGTCGTAGAAGAGGCAGGCAAGCAACGAACCCGGGGGAAAGCCCGGGCCTGGCTGGCCAAACAGGTGGCCGAAGCCGGTGAGTTAGAGCAATTGGCCCTGGCCCACGGGTCGGCCGACGACATCGAGGCGTTCGCATCCAGCCTGGGCGACAACCCTGCCCGCAACCCGATGACCGTTGCCCTCATCGGCCCGGTTGTGGGCACCCACGCCGGACCAGGGGTTATTGCCGCGGCCTTTATTTCCGCACCCTAAGTACGTCTTGGCCCGCAGAAAACGCCATCGGTAACCTTCGAGCCGTGTCGGAGTTCCTCCGCGACTACCTCCTTGTCGTCTTATTCCTCGTGCTGGCAGGCGCGTTGGTGTTCGGGATGCTGGGGCTCGGCAGCCTGCTGCGTCCCACCCGGCCGCAGCCCCAGAAGTACATGACCTACGAGAGCGGCGTCGACCCCGTAGGGCTGGGTTGGTCACAGAGCAACATCCGGTACTACGTGTTCGCCCTTCTGTTCGTGATGTTCGACGTCGAAGCAGTGTTCATCTTCCCCTGGGCCACCCGGCTCGAGGCCTACGGGACCTTCGGCTTGGTCGAGATGGCAATCTTTATCTTCATCCTTGCGCTGGGGCTGGTTTATGCCTGGCGCAAAGGCGTTCTTCGATGGATCTGAGGTAGGCAGTGGGACTGGTAGCCAGCGGCAAAGCTCCAAAACCCCTGACCAAGCTGCTCAACCTCGGCCGGAAGTACTCCATCTGGATGTACCAGTGGGGTCTGGCCTGTTGCGCCATCGAAATGGGGGCAGTGATCGGCTCCCCGCGCTACGACGTCATGCGCCTCGGCGTGATCCCGTTTCCCGCCAGCCCCCGGCAGGCCGACCTGGTGGTGATCTCGGGCACCGTCACCGACAAGATGGTCCCCTCCATCCTCCGCCTCTACGAGCAGATGCCCGACCCGAAATACGTCATCTCCATGGGCTCCTGCGCGAACTGCGGAGGCCCCTACTGGGACTCCTATTCGGTGACCAAGGGCGTCGACCAGATCATCCCGGTGGACGTGTACGTGCCCGGCTGTCCGCCCCGGCCCGAGGCCTTGCTGGAGGGCATCGTGCTGCTCCAAGAGCGCATCGGCAACGAGGACCCCGCTGTGCGGTGGCGAGGTGACCCAATTGTCGTCGACTGAGATCGAGACCGACGCCGCCGCCGAATCCGGACCGCCTCCCGACGAGCGCCGCGAAGCTTGGGCTGCCCAGCTGGCCGCCGAGCTGGGTGAAGGTTTCGTGGAGCACCACGTTATCCCGGGCAGCGACTTATGGGTTCGGGTGGCCCGCGACTCGTGGACCGATGCAGCCACCGCCGCCCGCGACCAGCTTGGCTGTCAGTTCTTCGACTGGTTGTCTTCCATCGACTGGCTCCCCTCCCCCTACGGGCGGGATATGGACGCCCAAGAGGACAACCCCCAGGCCAAGGCCGCCGACCCCATGGAGCAGGGCCACGCCGGAGGCCACACTCGGTTCCAGATGGTGGTCCGCCTCTACTCCCTCACCGAGCAAATGGGCATCACAATCAAGGCCGACCTGCCCGCCGATGATCTGAGCATCGACTCCTTGATCGAGGTGTACGCCGGGGCCAACTGGCACGAGCGGGAGGCCTGGGAGATGTTCGGGATCCACTTCAACAACCATCCCGACCTCCGCCACATCTATCTGCCCGGCGAGTTTGAGGGGAATCCCCTCCGCAAGGACTTTCCGCTGTTGGCCCGACGGGTGAAGCCGTGGCCCGGCATCGTGGATGTGGAGTTGTTCCCCGGCGAGGAAGGCTCATGACCCCGGTGGGCGAAGCAGGCAGAGTCACCGACCGCAAGGGAGGCCAGCAAGTCGACCAGCGCCAGCAGCTGGCCTACGTGGCCACCCAGGCGGCCGACGCTCGGCTGAACGTGGAGATCGAAACCGAGGGCATGACCCTTAACATCGGCCCTCAGCACCCCGCCACCCACGGTACGCTCCGGCTGGTGGCCCGCCTGGACGGCGAGCAGGTGGTGGAGGCCGAGCCCATCATGGGCTACATGCACCGCGGCTACGAGAAGCTGGCCGAGGTGCGGACTTATCCCCAGGTCACAACGCTCATCAACCGCATCGACTGGCTGGGCAGCTTCGCCAACGAGGTGCCGTTCATCCTGGCCGCCGAGAAGCTCATGGAAGTGGAGGCCCCACCTCGGGCCCAATGGATTCGCACGGTTCTGTTCGAGTTGAGCCGGATCGCCAACATCACCCTGTTCTTGGGCGATATGGCGGTGCAACTCGGCGCACTCACCCCGGTGTTCATGGCGTTCAGGGACCGCGAGTTCGTGCTGAACCAGATTGAGGCGGTCACCGGCGGGCGCTTCCACCCCAACTTCGACCGCATCGGCGGTGTGAAAGACGACCTGCCCAAGGGCTGGATCGAAGACACAAAGCAGGCCATGGAGAAGATCCGGGACTTTTGCGACGAGTTCGAGGATCTGGTGCTGGGCAATGAGATCTTCCAGTCCCGCTCCCGGGGCATCGGCATCGTGCCCCCGGCGGTCGGCCTGGCCTACGGGCTGTCGGGTGCCAACATCCGAGCCAGCGGGGTCGACTGGGATCTGCGCCGCGACGGCCATGAGGCCCTGGTGTACGACCAACTCGACTGGAAGGTGTGGACCCACCCCGACGGAGACTCTTTCGCCCGCTACTGGGTGCGGCTCCAAGAGACTCGGGAAGCCACCCACCTTGTGGACCAGCTCCTAGACGGGCTTCCCTCGGGGCCGATCATGGCCAAGGTGCCCCGCATCATCAAAGTGCCGGCGGGCGAGGCCTACGCCGCCACCGAGAACCCGCTGGGAGAGATGGGCTACTACATCATTAGCAAGGGCGACTTGGTGCCCTTCCGGGTGAAGATCCGCTCGGCCAGCTTCTCCAACATCTCCATCACCCCATGGCTGCTCAAGGGCGTGTACGTGCCCGACATCATCACCATCTTGGCCAGTCTGTACTTCATCCTGGGAGACATCGACCGGTGACTGCGGCCACCGTGATGTCGGGCCTGCTGGCCGTGGAGGTGCCCTACTGGGCGACGGCCATCATCAAGATGGGCGTGATCGCCTTGGTCATCCCCACCGCCGCCCTGGTGCTGGGCTACGTCTTCCTGATGAAGATCATGAGCTTCATGCAGAGCCGCTTAGGCCCCATGGAGGCCGGACCCTACGGCAGCCTGCAACTGTTGGCCGACGGGTTGAAGTTCTTGCAGAAAGAGGACATCTTCCCGGAAAAGGCCGACCGGACAGTGTTCGCCCTGGCCCCGTTGGTAGTACTGGTGTCCACATTCTTGATCTACGTGGTCATCCCCACCGGCCCCGACGCGGTTGTGGCGCAACTGGACGTGGGCATCTTCTACGCCTTGGCGGTGTCGTCGCTGTCGGTGGTGGGCATCTTGATGGCCGGGTGGGCCTCGGCCAACAAATACGCCCTCATAGGAGGCCTGCGAGCCGCCGGCCAGCTCATCGCCTACGAGCTCCCGCTGGTGCTGGCGGTCATGGGCGTGGTCATCCAGGCCGGCACCCTCGACCTGCAAAAGATCGTCACCGCCCAGGCCACCGGAGAAATCTTCGGCTGGGGCGGCATCGGCAACCCGTACATCCTCACCCAATTCGTGGGCTTCTTCATCTTCCTGGTGGCGGTGCAGGCCGAGCTCACCCAGCCCCCGTTCGACATGCCGGTGGCCGAGTCCGAGATTGTGGGCGGCTACCAGGTGGAGTACACCGGCTTCAGGTTCCTGTTCTTCTTCATGGGCGAATTCGGCACCGCCTTCGCCTTCGCCGCGCTGGCCGCAGTGATGTTCTTGGGCGGCTGGGCACTGCCGTGGGGCGACCTCGAGCACTGGGCTTTCAACATCGTCGGGCCGGTCATCCTGCTGGTGAAAGTCATGGCCGTTGCCGCGCTGATCTTCTGGTTCCGCTTCACCTATCCGCGGCTACGAGAGGATCAACTCCAGCGCCTAGCCTGGAAGTTCCTGATTCCGTTGTCACTGTTGAACATCGTCGTCACCGGTGTTTTCAAGGTCATTTTGTAGGAGCTTGTTATGGCACTGGTACCAGGATTGATCACGGGACTGAAGGTCACCGCCCGCACCATGTTCCGCACCTTGTTCGGAGACGGCCCTCCGCTGGTGCCCGCCCCCTCCAAACACTCCCACACCGTGCAGTATCCCCATGTGAAGGAGATGCCCGCCGACCGGGCTCGTGGCGTGATCGCCCTCCACGAGGAGAACTGCACCGCCTGCATGCTGTGTGCCCGGGAGTGCCCCGATTGGTGCATATACATCGAGGGCCACAAGTACCTGGCCCCGCCTCGGCGGGAGGGGGGCAAGCCCCGTCAGAAGAACGCGCTCGACCGCTTCGACATCGACTACAGCCTGTGCATGTACTGCGGCATCTGCGTGGAGGTCTGCCCGTTCGAAGCCCTGTTCTGGAGCCCAGAGTACGAGTACTCCGAGCCCCGCATCGCCGACCTGCTGCACGACAAGGAGCGGCTCAGCGAGTGGATGGACACCGTTCCCGACTTCGAGGCCTATGAGCCCGGATCCGAGCAGAAGGTGTTGAAGGTTCCCCGGTGATCGCCGAGCACGTCGCCTTCGGGATCATCGCTGCGGTGATGGTGGCCTCCGCGCTGCGGGTGGTGACCACCCGCGACATCATGCACGCCGCCCTGTACCTGGTGATCGTGCTGGCCGGGGTGGCCGCCCTGTTCCTGCTGGTGGGCGCCGAGTTCACCGGCATCACCCAGGTGCTCATCTACATCGGCGCGGTGATCGTGCTGTTCCTATTTGGCATTATGCTCACTCGGTCCGACTTCGACCAGGACACCGAACCCGACCACAAGCGCAAGTTCCCCGCGGTGCTTACCGCCCTTCTGCTTCTGGCCGTGATGATCGGCGCACTGGTGGATCGCTTCGAAGGCATAAAGCTCGATGCCAACCTGCCCGATGGCCTGACTCCCCAGACCACCGCCCAGGTGTCCGACGAGCTCTTCTCTCAGTACATCGTGCCCTTTGAGGCGGTGTCGGTGCTGCTGTTAGCCGCCCTCATCGGCGCCATCGTGATCGCCCGCCGAGAGGAGGGCGGCTGATGTCTACGA
>Ga0209754_1000181_pt1 | contig 99005 bp, 93 predicted proteins | sample MesohylBB_FD_187295 | JGI IMG/M metagenome (GOLD analysis project Ga0209754, IMG submission 187295) | Host-associated microbial community of the marine sponge Aplysina aerophoba from Gulf of Piran - sponge mesohyl, lysed by bead beating... | ecosystem: Host-associated > Porifera > Sponge >... | reverse complement strand
ACGGCTCAACCTGGCAGGAGGCAGATCCGCGAGCGCGGCCAGCTGCCCCTGCGCCATCCCCAGCGTCGCGATCCGCACGCGCAGCGACACCACCGCCGGATCGTGGATACCGGGTCCCGGCTTCCCCGGCGGCCGGCCCCGCCTCACGACGCCCTCCCCCCGGCAGACGAGGCGTCCGACGCACTGCACGCGTCGATCCAGTCGCAGACCGCCGCCGCGCTCCACCGCAGCTTCTTGTCGATGCTCGGTAACGGCGCGACCGGGAAGTCCCGCGACCGCACCCTCCGGCGGATCGTCGAAACCGAGCAACGCAGGAGCTTCGCCACGTCGCCGATCAGGAGGACCTGCGGCAGGCGGCTGCGGTCGACCCGGGAGAACCGCGACCGCCCGCTCATGGCAGGCCTCCGGCAAGAACCTTCCGGCGCGCCTCGTCGGCCGCCCGCTCGGCACGCTCGACCAGGTCCAGCGCGGCGGCGAAGCGCTGCCGGAACCCCGGGGGCAGAGGCCGGTACCCCAGGATGTAGCAGCGGAAGGTGGTCGGGCTCAGGCCCAGCACCTCGGCAACCGGAGCCTGGGTCAGGCCTCGGCGCGCGAGCTCAACCTTCAAACTCTTGTCGAACGTCCTCCCCATCAGCCTTCCCTCCGGCCACGCGATGCAAGTAGACACGGCGCAAGCCTACGGAGCCGTGCGCCGCCGCAATCCGCAGCCACAAGCCCCCGGGAGCCCTCCGGATCCCCACGGAACAGCCCGTGACGACCCGACCCAGAGGGCGAACAAAAGGCATAACCACACGCTACCAGAATCGGCCGGCGATTGACGCGCCCGCGGCACGCGCCTAAAATGGAACACTTGCCAAAAGTGGCAAAAAACGCTGCCCGGCCGGGGAAGAAGCAGAGACGGAGGCGGGTTTCCGAAGGGATCTACGAGGACCAGTACGGCCTCGCCGCGACCGTCAAGGTCAAGGGAAAGCAGCAGGAGGTTCGCTTCCCGCCGGGAACATCGCTGCGCACGATCCAGGCCGAACGGAACCGGATGAAGGCCGCGATGCAGACGCGGCCTTCAGGGAGCCGGCAGACACTCGGCCACGATGCCGAGCGGTACCTCGAACAGGTGGCGCCGCTCGTCGGCATGCGCAACCGACGCCAGGAAATCGCGGTCTGGCTGCCCAGGTTCGGACACCTGCGCACGCTGTCCCTGCCAAACCACATCAACACGCTGAACGCACAGCTCCGGGAATGGCGGGCCGTACGCGCCGCCTCGACGGTCAACAAGTGGCGGAACGCCCTGACGAACCTGGTCAAGGTCCTCTACGGAAAGCGCGCCGCCGCCGAGCTCGTCGACCTCGCGCGGTTCCGGCCTCCCGCGCCGGTGCCACGCTGGATCGAGCGCGACCACGTCCTCGATGTACTGCAGCACCTGACACAGGGCACGAAAACCGCCGCCCGACTCCACCTGCTGCACTGGACCGGAATGCGACCGTCCCAGATGGCGGAGCTGAGACGTGAAGACTTCCGGCTGGACGACGAAGTCCCCTTCGTCGCGATCCCCCGTGGAAAGGACGGCCGGTTAGCACCAGTGCCTCTGGTGAACGAAGCGCTGGCTGCGGTACACGCCTTCATCAAAGCCGACGCCTTCGGCGAATGGTCATGCTCCAGCGCGAACAGAGCGCTCCGCAGAGCCGCCGAACGAGCCGGCCGACCCCGCTTCACGGTCTACCAGATCCGGCATTCCTTCGCTGCCGCACTGCGCCGCACGGGAACCGACCTTGACGATGTCAGGAACATGCTGGGACACATGAACGTGGAGATCACCGAGATCTACGCACCGCCGTCACTGAAAAAGCACCACGAAGCAATCCAGCGTCTGAGCTACTCCGAACAGGTGACGCCAACCACCCCGGGCCGGGATCGCAGGCTGCGGCTGGTGCACCGCAAGGAAGACACGGAATGAGGAAACGGCTGGCAGAACGGCTGGCAGAGATCCCTAGAAAACCTGAAAAACCCTTGTTATATTGGCGCGCGTGCCCGGATTCGAACCGGGGGCCTGCCGCTTAGGAGGCGGCCGCTCTATCCAACTGAGCTACACGCGCATGGAGGCCGCGGGCGCTGGGCCGAAGGCCAGCGTCCCGTCCAGCTTACACCGTCGCCCGGTCAGGACGCTCTCTCGCCCTCCGACGCCCGTTCGCGGAGCGCCGCCAGTCCGTTGCCGATACGGACGTACTCTTCGTAGCGCTCCTGGTAGGCCTGCAGCTTCTCGTCGTCGAGCGCGGACAGCCGCGCCCGTACTCCAGCCGGCGTATCCCCCGCCGCCCGCAGATCGGTATCGAGCGCGTTCGCCCGCTGCTTGAAGTCGGCGTCGTGCCGGCGCTCCCACGCCAGCCATTCCGCCGTCCAGCGCGCGTGCGCGTCGTCCACTACCGCGTGTGGAAACGGGAACGCCTCGCCGGTTCGTCGCTCGATGGCGCCGACCGCTTCCGGGAACAGCCGCCGGGCGGTGTCGGCGGCGCCGCGCCACGCCAGCAGGTCGCGCGGCTCGCTGCGCGCAGCGGCCGGGGACAGGCTCGTGATCAGGATGGCGACCAGGCGCTCGCGATGCTGCCGCGCAAGATCCCGGCGGGCGCGCTCCGCGACGAAGAGCACGACACAGATCAGTGCAAAGATGAGAGCCTCGGTCATGCCGTCCCCCACGAGGCCGCGTCCGGCGGGGAGCTAGTAATGCAGCGCCGCGAAGATGTCGTGGCCGGCCAGCCGGTCGCGGCCGCGCAGGGCGTCGAGCTCGACGAGAAACGCAAGCGCGTGCACCTCGGCGCCGCGTCCGGCGACGAGGTCGGCTGCCGCGCGCGCCGTGCCGCCGGTCGCCAGTAGATCGTCCACGATCAGTACGCGCTGGCCGCCGCCCAGCGCGTCCTCGTGAAGCTCCAGGGCGTCGGTGCCGTACTCGAGAGCGTACTCGACACGGACCGTACGGGCCGGCAGCTTCCCCGGCTTGCGCGCCGGCACGAACCCCGCGCCGAGACGGTCCGCCACCGCCGCGCCGAAGATGAAGCCCCGACTCTCGATCCCCACCACCTTGTCGATTGCGGCCTCCTGAAACGGCTCGACGAGGCACGCGATGGCCCGGCGCAGTCCACCGGGGTCGCCGAGAAGCGTCGTGATGTCCTTGAACAGGATGCCCGGCTTCGGAAAGTCCGGCACTTCGCGGATCAGGCTCTTCAGCTCTTGCATCTTCGGGTCGCGGCTCCGTCAGGTGCGAACCACGAATCCTCCGGTCGCGTCCAGCGGCGCGACGTCTTCGACGGTGATGCCGAGCACTCTCGACAGCCGGGGGCCCCGGTGCAGGGCGCGCTCGAACCGATCCATCGCCTCGCGGTCGCCCTCGCCGACCGCCTCCACCCGGCCGTCGGCGAGGTTGCGCACGAAGCCGCGCACGCCTTCCCGCCGAGCCGCCCCGGCTGCGAACGCACGGAATCCGACGCGCTGTACGCGACCGCTCACGAGCAGACGTCTGGTCACCGTCATCGTCGGGATCGCCCGCCGGGCGCCGTGATTATAGCCGACCGGCGCGCTTCGCCGCGGTCGGGAATCCGGTCGCTCGGGCCGGCGCATATGCTAACCTGCCGTGGTATGGAGGTTCCCATGAGATCCGTAGTCTGTCTGTTGGCTGCCATGTTGCTGGCCGCCCCCGCCGGTGCGCAGTTCGCCGAGGTCGGTTCGCTCGACTTCCCGACGTCCGCGCGTTCCGAAGAAGCGCAACGCCATTTCCTGCGCGGAGTGGCCATTCTCCACAGCTTCGGCTGGAAGCAGGCCATCGAGCAGTTCCAGGCGGCGCAGGCCATCGAGCCGGACTTCGCGATGGCCTACTGGGGCGAAACGCTGAGTTACAACCACCCGCTCTTCGGCGGCGGCCCCAACCTCGACGAGGAGAGTCCCCGGGCGGTGCTCGCACGCCTGGGTTCGACCCGGGCGGCACGGGCCGCCAAGGCGCCGACCGACCGGGAGAAGGGCTTCCTCGAAGCGGTCGAGGTGCTGTGGAGCGATGAGGGCGCCTACGACGAGAGGCGCGTCGGTTACATGGAGGCGATGGGCCGGCTCTACGACCGCTATCCCGACGACCACGAGGTGGCCACCTTCTACTCGCTGTCGATGCTGGCCGGTTCACGGGCGCTTGGCGATCAGTCCTTGCGGCTCGAGGTCCGGGCGGGCAACATCGCCATGAAGGTCTTCCACGCCAATGCGGATCATCCGGGAGCACCGCACTACACGATTCACGCCTTCGACGACCCGATCCATGCGCCCCTGGCGCTCGACGCCGCACGCCGCTACGCCGAGATCGCGCCGGCCGTCTCGCACGCGCGCCACATGCCCACCCACATCTTCATCCAGCACGGCATGTGGGATCTCGTTTCGAACCACAACCAGTCGGCGCACGACGCGGCCCGCGCCCTCTGGGAGCCGGGCGACAGCGTCGGCGACGCCGTCCACTCCCTCGACTGGGGCCAGTACGGCGACCTGCAGCGCGGCGACTACGACAAGGCGCAGGTCTGGATCGAGCGCCTGGAGCAGCTCATCGACGAGAGCGACGGGCAGGCCCGCGCGGTCAGCACCCTGCCCCTGGTGAACGCCCGGTACGTGGTCGAGACCGAGCAGTGGCGCACCGAGCCGATTACCGACGACTCGTCCATGCACGAGTTGCTGGCCACCGGACTCAGCGCCGTGCGCAAAGGTGATCTGACGCTGGCGCGCGAGGCCGAGGCGGCGCTCGCGGCGCGGGCCGCGGACGGCGGGGCGCAGGACCGGATCGCCCACAAGGAGGTCGCGGCGTCGATTCGGGCGGCGGAAGGCGACCAGGACGGGGCGACGGCGCTGATGGACGAGGCGATTGCCATCGTCGAAACGCTGCGACTGCCCAACGGCGCAGCCAGCCCGGTCAAGCCCCCCTACGAGCTGTACGGAGAGATCCTGCTCCAGCTCGGCCGCCCCGCTGAAGCGCTGGCGAAGTTCGATACGTCGCTGCTGCGGATGCCGAATCGCATGCGCTCCGTGCTCGGAGCCGCGCGCTCGGCCGCCGCGAGTGGAGACCGGGTCACCGCCCGGGAGCGCTACGGCACGCTTGTCGATTTCTGGGTGGGTGCGGCCGACGAGCCGGGCTACGCCGAGGCGCGCCAGTTCCTGGCGGCGACGAACGAGAACTGATGCAATCGCCGTGGCCGACCGTTGCCGGTCCCGCGCACCCGCTTGCGCACGGCCGGCAACGGGCCGCGGCGCATCCCATCGCCGCTCGCGCAGCGGCGGCGTGAGTTTGTCGCTACGGATCAGCGCGAAAACCGGGAAGGAAGGTGGTCGGGGCGAGAGGATTTGAACCTCCGACCCCTCGGTCCCGAACCGAGTGCTCTACCAGGCTGAGCCACGCCCCGACACAGAACATTCATTGTAGCACCACTGGCGGTCAGCGCGCGGCGATGCCGTACGGCCGGGCCCAGTCCAGGCCCGCCAGCGTGTCGCCGGCCGGACGGTACTCGCAACCCACCCAGCCTTCGAACCCGAGATCGTCGATGACGTCGAACAGGTAGGGGAAGTTGATCTCCTGCGTACCGTTCGGCTCGTGGCGTCCGGGGACGCCGCCGATCTGGAAGTGGCTGATGATGTCGATGTTCGCCCGGACGGTCTCCGCGAGGCGCCCCTCCATGATCTGCATGTGGTAGAAGTCATACTGCAGGAAGACGTTGTCGGCGCCGACGCGCTCGATGATCCGCCGCGCCTGGGCCGAACCGGTCAGGAAGTAGCCGGGGTTGTCCTGCGTGTTGAGAGGTTCGAGCAGCAGTCGGATCCCGAGCGGCCGTGCATGCGCCGACGCCCAGCGGAGGTTCGACACGAAGGTCTCCTCCGCTCGCGAATCTTCGGTGACGCCGGCCAGACAGTGAATCTGACCACAACCGGCGGCGGCCGCGTACTCGATCGCCCGCGTCAACCCGTCGCGGTACTCCTGCTCGCGGCCCGGGACGGCGCCGGCCGCGGACGGAACGTTCATGAGCGCGGCGTCGAGCCCGTGGCTGCGAACGGACCCGGCGATGTCCCGCGGCGACTCTCCGTACGGCGCCTGGATCTCGACGCCGTCGAACCCCGCGCCGGCGGCCTGCTCGAAGCGGTCGAGCAGCTCCCACTCGTTGAACATCATCGTGACGCTGGCGGCAAACCTCGGCATGCTGCTCCTCTCGCGGCGCGCCCATCCTATCATCCACCCTCGGGCCGGTCGATGCGCCCGCGGCGCCCCGGCTATGATTCTCCGCCATGCCCTGGAACGTCTGCCCGTTCGACGCCGTGCTGCTGATCAGCTTCGGCGGACCGCTGCGCCGCGCCGACATCCGGCCGTTCCTGCAGAACGTCCTCCGGGGACGACGGGTGCCGCCGGCCCGCGTCGAGGCGGTGGCGCAACACTACGAGTTGTTCGACGGCGTGTCGCCGCTCACCGCGATCACCCGGCGGCAGGCGGAGGGGTTGCGCGCACGTCTCGCCGCGATCGGCCCGAGGCTGCCGGTTTTCGTCGGCATGCGCAACTGGCACCCGTTTCTCGACGACACCCTGGAGGAGATGGCGGCGGCGGGGATCGGACGGGCGCTCGGCATCGTCCTGGCTGCGCACCACAGCTACTCGAGCTGCGGGCAGTACCGCCAGAACGTCGCGCAGGCCCGGCAGGAGCTGCGGGCGCGTGCCGCGGCCGACGTCGAGGTGCTGTTCGCGCCCGGCTGGCACACGCACGGAGGGTTCGTGGAAGCCAACGCTCGACGGATCGATGCCGCCCGACGCCAGCTTCCCGGCGCCGTGCGGGAGGCCGCCCGCATCGTCTTCACCGCACACAGCATCCCGACGACGATGGCGGCGGCGTGTCGCTACGAGACGGACCTGCGGGAGACGGCCGAACGCGTCGCCGCTCGCCTGGAGACCGACGACTGGGTGCTGGCGTACCAGAGCCGGAGCGGGCGGCCCGAGGACCCCTGGCTGGAGCCGGATGTCTGCGAGTATCTGCGCGCGGCGCATGATCGCGGCCTGCGGGCGGCGATCATCGCTCCGATCGGGTTCGTGGCCGATCACATCGAGGTGCTGTACGACCTCGACACCGAAGCGGCCGAGGTCTGCCGCAACCTCGGCCTGCCGATGCGCCGCGCGGCTGCGGTCAACGACCACCCCGCCTTCATCGACACGCTGGCCGACGTGACGCGGCGCGCCTGCGAGCAAGCCCGCTGCCGTCGGCCGTTGCCAATCGTACCGGCGTCGCCCCCCGCCCGGCTCGAGCCCCCGCCGCCGGCGCGCTGACGGGACGGCAGCGCGACCTCACGGCCGCGGCGGGGTCCGGACTCTACGCGACGGGCGCCGGCGCACAGTGCTTGTCGAACGCCGCGGTCAGATCCCGGGCGATGACATCGGCCTCCCGGTTCTCGATCTGGTGCCGCTCCATCATGTAGATCAGCTTGCCGTCCCGCAGGAGGGCGACGGCGGGCGAGGACGGCGGATAACCGGTGAGGAACTCCCGCGCACGCTGCGTCGCCTCGATGTCGGCGCCGGCGAACACGGTGGCGACCACGTCCGGCCTGGTCTCGTGCCGCAGCGCCAGCGCCACGCCCGGGCGTGCCCTGCCGGCCGCGCAGCCGCAGACGGAGTTGACCACGAGCATGAGGGTGCCGGCCTGTCCGGCCACCGCGTCGTCAACGTCCTTGGCGGTCCGCAGCTCCTTGACGCCGAGCTGGGTCAACTCCTCGCGCATCGGGGCGATAAAGAATTCTGGATACACGCTTGGGCTCCTTTCGCGTTACGCGCGCCCCCATGGGACGCGCGATTCATCGTCAACCACCAAGCGTAGCACGGTCCGCCGCGCTCCGCTCGCCGAGGCGGCGGTTGAACGCCCAGAGCACAGCCAGTGCGATGCCCCACTGCGCCACGCAGGTGCCGACGCTGTATACCCGCAGGGGATTCCACCAGCCCTCAGGGTCGTACACCGTCGCCGCCTGATACATCCACCAGCCGAACATCACCGCGAACTCCACCGGCACCAGGTATTTCAGGATCCACGCCCAGACCGGCCCGACCCGGCGCCCCGACGAGTGGGTGTTGACCAGCTCGTCGCGGAAGCGGTCGACTCCGTAGCGCAGGGTCGCAATGGCGATGAACACGCCGCTGACCATCAGCGCCAGCCCCCAGACCCAGTCCTGGTTCTCGAAGACCGCGAGGCTGACCGCCGACGGCAGGCCGCAGACGACGGCCGCGCCGACCACGAGCGGCACGGCGCGCGAACGGGCGGCGCCCGCGTCGATGAGCACGCGCGTCCCGAGCTCCACCATCGCGATCAGCGACGAGAGTGCGGCGCAGAACATGGCCACGAAGAAGAGCGGCAGGAACAGCCCGCCGGCCGGCATCCGGGCGAACACCTGCGGAATCCAGATGAAGGTCAGTCCGGTGTTTCCCGCGGCCAGCGCCTCGCCCGCCTCCCCCGCCGGCAGGATGGCGAAGGCGGCCGGCAGGATCGCCATCGCGGCAAGCAGCGACGCCACGTTGTTGCCCAGACCGATCGTCGCGGCGTTGGTGACGACGTCGTCGCTCTCGCGCACGTAGATGGCGTAGCAGAGAATGAGCCCCCACCCGGCGCCGGTCGACCACGCCGACTGCGTCAGGGCCTCCAGCCATGTCCGGTAGTTCGTCAGGGCGCTCAGATCCGGGGTGAACAGATAGGCCAGTCCCTCGCCGGCTCCCGGCAGCGTGACCGCCCGCGCCACCGCGAACAGCAGCAGCACGAACAGCAGCGGGATGAGTATCCGGTTCGCCCGCTCGATGCCGCCGATCACGCCGCGGGCCACCACGAAACCCGCGCCGGCCACCGCCAGCACGTGAAACAGCACCGGCTGCCACACCGACGTGCTGTACGCGTTCCAGTAGGCCGCGGCGTCGACTCCGGCGAGATCACCCGTCGATGCCGCGACCGCGTACTTCAGCATCCAACCGGTGACGACCGAGTAGTAGAACATGATCATCACGCTCGTCACTGCGACGAAGCCGCCCATCCACGCGGTTCGCCCCCCGGTCAGCTTGGCGAACGCACCGATGGGGCCGCGGCGCGCGCCCCGGCCGAGCCCGAACTCGGCGATCAGCAGCGGAATGGACCAGGCGAACAGGAACAGCAGCCACGGAATGAGGAACGCGCCGCCGCCGTTCTGGGCCGCGACACGCGGAAAGCGCCACAGGTTGCCGGTGCCGACGGCCATTCCGAGACCGGCCAGGATGATGCCCCAGCGCGACGAGAAGAAATCGGACGTCTTCATCGAATGCTCCTGATGCGTTGCATCTACAGTGTAGGCGGATCGGCCGCCGCAGTCCCGTTGCGCGCGAATCCGTAGCGGGCCGGGCGCGGCGCGCCGCAGCCGCCAGTCGTTCCCGACCACCGGGAACCTCCGCCAATTCTTATACGTCTCATATCAATGTATAGAGTCGGGGCGACGCATTATGAGCGAGATTCTCTTCATCAGCACGGCTTCGCGCCGGCTGGGCATGCATCCGCAGACCCTCCGCAAGTACGAGCGTCTCGGACTGGTGCGCCCCGACCGCACGGTCGGCAGCATGCGGCTCTACTCGACGGAACAGATCGAGCGCCTGCGCTTCATCAAGCATCTGGTCGACGAGCGCGGGATCAACCTCGCCGGCGTGCGGCACCTGCTCGCGGTGGCCGATGCGGTACAGCGGCTCCGGCCGCTCGCCGGCGGAGATGCGCTGAGCAGGCGCGGCGGGCATCGCCGCCTCCTGCGGGAGCTGGAGCATCTGAGCGAGCTGGTCGGTCTGCCGTGAGCACGGAAGGACGCATGCAGTCGACGACTCGAGGACCATTGCCATGAACATCAATCGACTGACCGAGAAGGCCCAGGAGGCCGTCGTCGCGGCCCAGCAACTCGCCGAGCAGGCGGGGCATCCGCAGATCGAGCCGGAGCACCTGCTGCTGACCCTGATCGAGCAGCATGAAGGCGTCGTGCCGGCGCTGCTGCAGAAGCTCGCGGTGGATCCGGCATCCCTGGCCGCCGCCGCTCGCGCCGGCCTGGATCGGCTGCCTGCGGCGACGGGCGGCGCACCCCCGGCCCCGTCCGCCCGCCTTCACGGCGTCCTGACCGCCGCGAGCAGCGAGGCGGAGCGCCTGACCGACGAGTACGTCAGCACCGAGCACCTCTTCCTGGCCCTGGCGACCGAGCAGGGCACCGCCCCGGCGGCCCGCCTGCTGTCCGAGCACGGGGTCGGCAAGGACCGGCTCTACGAGGCGCTGACCGCGGTCCGCGGCTCCCACCGGGTGACCGACCAGCATCCCGAAGGGAAGTACCAGGCGCTCGAACGCTACGCCCGCGATCTGACCGCGCTGGCCCGCGGCGCCCGGCTCGATCCGGTCATCGGCCGCGACGAAGAGATCCGCCGGGTCATCCAGGTGCTCTCGCGCCGGACCAAGAACAACCCGGTTCTCATCGGTGAGCCGGGCGTCGGCAAGACCGCGATCGTGGAAGGCCTGGCCCAGCGCATCGTACGCGGCGACGTCCCCGAGGGACTCGACGACAAGCGTCTGGTCGCCCTCGACATGGGGGCCCTCATTGCCGGGGCCAAGTACCGCGGCGAGTTCGAGGAGCGGCTCAAGGCGGTGCTCAAGGAGATCACCGACGCCGAGGGCCGCATCGTGCTCTTCATCGACGAGTTGCACACGGTGGTCGGCGCGGGCGCGTCCGAGGGCGCGATCGACGCTTCCAACATGCTCAAGCCGCTGCTCGCCCGCGGCGAGCTGCACACCATCGGGGCGACGACCCTGGACGAGTACCGCAAGTACATCGAGAAGGATGCGGCGCTCGAGCGGCGCTTCCAGCCGGTGCTCGTCGCCGAGCCCACGGTCGAGGACACCATCAGCGTCCTGCGCGGCCTGCGCGAGCGGTACGAGATCCACCACGGCGTGAAGTTCAAGGACGCCGCCCTGGTCGCCGCCGCAGTGCTATCGAACCGCTACATCAGCGACCGTTTCCTGCCGGACAAGGCCATCGACCTGATCGACGAGGCGGCCTCGAAGCTGCGCACCGAGATCGACTCGCTGCCGGTGGAGCTAGACGAGGTCGAACGGCGCATCATGCAACTGGAGATCGAACGCGAGGCGCTGCGCAAGGAGACCGACGACGCCTCGCGCGGCCGCCTCGAGCGCCTGGAGAAGGAGTTGGCCGACCTGCAGGAGGAGCGCCACCGGCTGCGCACCCGGTGGGAGCACGAGAAGGCGGAGATTCAAGCCGCGCGCAGCATGCAGGGCGAGCTCGAAACGTTGCGCCACGAGGTGGAGCGGGCGCAGCGCGAGGGGGACTACACGCGCGCTTCCGAGCTGCAGTACGGACGGCTCCCGGAGCTCGAGCAGCAGTTGCGGCGGAGCCGCGAGACCGCCGCTTCAGGCTCGCGCATGCTCAAGGAAGAGGTGGATGAACAGGACATCGCCGCCGTCGTGAGCAAGTGGACGCACATTCCGGTCAGCCGGCTCGTCGAGGGCGAGATCGAGAAGCTCGTCCGGATGGAGGATCGGCTCCGGAAGCGCGTCATCGGCCAGGACGACGCCATCACGGCGGTATCCAACGCGGTGCGCCGCGCCCGCGCCGGCCTGCAGGACCCGGACCGCCCGCTCGGCAGCTTCATCTTCCTCGGGCCGACCGGCGTCGGAAAGACGGAGCTTGCGCGCGCCCTGGCCGAGTTCCTCTTCGACGACGAACGGGCCATGGTGCGCATCGACATGTCGGAGTACCAGGAGAAGCACTCCATCTCGCGGCTGGTCGGCGCCCCGCCCGGCTACGTCGGCCACGACGAGGCGGGCCAGCTCACCGAGGCCGTGCGGCGGCGCCCCTACTCGGTGGTGCTGTTCGACGAGGTCGAGAAGGCCCACCCGGACGTGCTCAACGTCATGCTGCAGCTTCTGGACGACGGCCGCCTGACCGACGGCAAGGGGCGGACGGTCGATTTCCGGAACGTCGTCGTCATCATGACCTCGAACCTGGGCAGCGAGTTCATCGCCGCGCGCGCCATCGACGGCGGCGACCTGGACGAGGACACGCGGCGGCGGATCGACGACGTCGTGCGGCGGCACTTCCGGCCCGAGTTTCTCAACCGCGTCGACGAGATCATCGTCTTTCACGCCCTCGCACGGGACCATCTGGCGGATATCGCGGCCATCCAGCTCGCCCATCTCGGGCGGCGGCTGGCCGAGCGCCAGGTCACGATCGAGGCGACCGACGGCGCATTGCGAGGCTTGATCGACGAGGGATACGACCCCGCCTACGGGGCGCGGCCGCTGCGCCGGACGATCCAGCGCCGGGTGCTCGACCCGCTGGCGATGGACCTGCTGCGGGGCGACTTCGCGGACGGCGACACCGTGGTCGTCGACCGCGGCGCGGACGGGCTGACGTTCACCCGGCGTGCGCCGGTCGCCGCGAACGAGAATCCCGGGAACGAGATCGAAGCGTGACTCTGCCCCGTCACGCTACGTGCGGGAAGGCAGCGGGCGCCTCGCGGGTCTCGATGCTACGCGCGGTTCCACCGCGGACTGCCAGGGCGCCGCGCCACGGCGGTCCGGGCGGCCCGGTCCGGCAGGGGGTTACCCGCCCGCGCGGGTAGCGGCCTCGAAGCCCTCGCGGTTGTGGGAGCCGTCGCAGAACGGTTTGTTCTCGGAGTGTCCGCAGCGGCACAGCGTGAACGGCCGGCGCGTGATCGGAAACTCGTTGCCGTCGGCGTCCACCACCCGCACGTCGTCGCCGTCGACCAGGCAGGGACCGTTGTCTCGAATTCGGATCGTCGCCATCATCATCCCATCTTCTGCATCGACGCCAGGAAGTCGGCGTTCGATCGCGTCTTGCCCATCTTGTCCAGCAGCAGCTCCATCGCCTCCACCGACGACAGCGGATTGAGGACCTTCCGCAGGACCCATACGCGGTTGAGGTCCTCCTTGCCGAGCAGCAGCTCTTCCTTGCGGGTGCCGCTCTTCTGGATGTCGATGGCGGGAAAGACCCGCTTGTCCACGAGCTTCCGGTCGAGGTGGATCTCCATGTTGCCGGTGCCCTTGAACTCCTCGAAGATCACGTCGTCCATCCGCGACCCCGTGTCCACGAGCGCCGTCGCCATGATGGTCAGCGAACCGCCTTCCTCGATGTTGCGCGCCGCCCCGAAGAACCGCTTCGGCTTCTGCAGCGCATTCGAATCCAGACCGCCGGAGAGTACCTTGCCGGACGGCGGGATCACGGTGTTGTAGGCGCGTGCGAGACGTGTGATCGAGTCGAGGAGAATGAAGACGTCCTTGCGGTGCTCCACCAGGCGCTTGGCCTTCTCGATGACCATTTCCGCCACCTGCACGTGCCGCTGGGCCGGCTCGTCGAAGGTCGACGAAATGACTTCGCCGTCCACAGAACGCTGCATGTCGGTCACCTCTTCCGGGCGCTCGTCGATGAGCAGGACGATGAGGTAGACCTCGGCGTGGTTGCGGGCGATGGACTGCGCGATATTCTGCAGGAGCATCGTCTTGCCCGTGCGCGGCGCCGCCACGATGAGACCGCGCTGGCCCTTGCCGATCGGAGTCATCAGGTCCATGACCCGCGCCGACAGGTTGTCCGGCGTCGTCTCGAGTTGCGCCCGGTCCTGCGGGTACAGGGGCGTCAGGTTCTCGAAGAAGATCTTGTCGCGGGCCTGATCGGGCGACTCGAAGTTGACCGCCTCGACCTTGATGAGAGCGAAGTAGCGCTCCCCTTCCTTCGGCGGCCGGATCTGGCCGGACACCGTGTCGCCCGTCTGCAGGTCGAACTTGCGGATCTGCGACGGCGAGACGTAGATGTCGTCGGGACCCGGCAGGTAGTTGTAGTCGGGCGCGCGCAGGAAGCCGAAACCGTCGGGCAGGACCTCGAGCACTCCTTCCGAGAAGATGAATCCGCTCTGCTCGGTCTGCGCCTTGAGGATCTGGAAGATCAGCTCCTGCTTGCGCATGCCGGTTGCGCCGGCGACGTTCAGGTCCTTCGCCACCTGGGTGAGCGCGCCGATGCTCATTTCCTTCAGCTCGCCGATGTTGAGCGTGTCCTTGCCGCGGCGGGTGGGCCGGGACGCCTCGGCGGGCGCTGCTTCCGTGGCGGCGGCACCCTGGGGGGGGCGCGAGGATGAGCGTTTGTTGTTGGTCGGCATGTCTTGGCTAGAACTCTCGGTTACGGGTTGACGTCGGGCCGTGACGGCCAGGTTGAGGATGGGAGGGGCGATTCTCCGGGACGAGGCCCGGAGCAGGGTCACAGGTTTCCGGTATCCGTTCTCGTCGCGCCCCGACTCGGGCTCGTCCCGTCCGGCTCGACCAGACGCAACGCTCTCATGGCAGACTGCTGAAACACGGAACCGTCTGAATGCTCACGCGTCGAGATGCAACGGTCAGCTTGGAGGATGCGTTCAACGCCGTGCTGACGAGTAACGCCGTCGAACTCGTCGCGAGGTTCGTGTCGGGCCCCAGCCCCCCAACGCCCCGGGAGCTTGCGCCGCAGAACTCACTGCGTTGCGTTCTAAGGCTCCTAGCATAGAAAGCCGGCTGGAAGCTGTCAACCCCGGCGGCGCCGTCGCACCCTTCCCCGTTGCGTCAGTAGAGCGCGGGCGACTCGTCGACGGCCAGGATGCTGCACAGCAGGCGGGTGTCGAGCCCGAGGGCCTTCGCCCGCACCAGGAGCGAGTCGCTCTCGGCGCCCGGGTTCACCCAGAGTTCGGAAATCCCCTTGGCGGCGATCTCCGGCAGCACCCCCTCGCCCACCGCCGGGTGGACGTAGAGCGTCGCCACGTCCACGGGACCCGGTACGTCGACGACCGAGGCGTACGCCGGCAAGCCCTCGATCCGGCCCGCCGCGCGGGCGCTACGGGGATTGATCGGCACCACCTCGTGTCCGGCGTGCCGGAGCGCCCGGACCGCCTTGTTCCCGAACTTGGCGCGATCCTCGGAGGCGCCGATGACTGCGACCTTCATGGTCTCAGTGTCGCAGGTCCCGCGTGCCGCGGCAACCCGGGCGCGCGGACCGGTGCCCGGGCGGGATGTACAATCCGCCGCGGTGTCACGCCACGCGGTGATTCTTGCCGGCGTTTGCGTCCTGACGTTCTTCGTCGGGCTCGGGCGCCCGGCGCTGACCGACTCCGACGAAGCCTTCTACGCCGAGAGCGCCCGCGAGATGATCGAGCGGGGCGACTGGCTCACACCCTACTACAACGGCCAGCCGCGCTTCGAGAAGCCGGTGCTCTACTACTGGCTGGTTGCCGTCACCTACGTGGCGGCGGGACCCTCCCCCGGCGCAGCGCGGTTCCCTGCCGCGCTGGCCGGCGTCGGCCTGGTACTGGTCACCTTCGCCTGCGCGCGGCGCTGGTACGACGGGTCGACCGCCCTGCTGGCCGGCCTCATCGGGGCGACCAGCGCGGGCATCGTCGCGATGGCCCGTCAGGCGCTGCCCGATCTGCCCCTCGCCTTCTTCGTGACGCTCGCCGTCTGGGCGGCGCTCGTCGCCCTGCTCGAGGATCCGCACCGGTCGCCGGGACCGCGCCAGCGCCGCGCCTGGCTGCTCCTGGCCGCGCTGGCCGCAGGCGCCGCGTTTCTCGTGAAGGGCCCTGTCGGTCCGGCGCTCGCCGCACTGGTCGTGCTTCCCCTCGCCGCACTGGACTGGCGGCGGCACGGCCTGCCGTCCCGGGCGACCCGGGTCGACCTGGCGCTTGCCGCCGCGCTCTTTCTGCTCGTGGCGGCGCCCTGGTACGCCGCGATGGCGATCGAGCACGGCGCCGGGTATCTGGAGCGGTTCTTCCTTGCCGAGAATCTCGAACGTTATGCCTCCGATCGCTACAACGCACCGCGGCCGCCGTGGTACTACCTGCCGATAATCGCCGGCGGCCTGCTTCCGTGGTCCCCGTTCATGCTTCTGTGGGCGGCGGCGGCACGAGAGAGCTGGCGCCGCCGGATCCTCGACCAGCGCGCGCTGCGGCTGGCGGTCTGGGCGGCGGCGCCGCTGGCCTTCTACACGCTGTCCGTCGGCAAGCAGCCGCGCTACATCCTGCCTCTGCTGGCGCCCCTGGCCATCCTCCTCGCGCGCGCCGTGACGCGGGCCATCGAGGGGACACCCGCCAGGCGGCGTGCTCTCGCGACGCTCGGCGCCGCGACGGGCGCCGTGGTCATGGTCATCGGCGGGCTCGTTTACCGCGCCCGGCCGCTGTTGGTCGAATGGAACGAGCCGGTCACTCTGATTGTCGCGCTCGCAGTCTTTCTCGCCGGCGGCGCCGTCGCCGCGTTCTCGGTGGGCGCGTGGCGGCACGGGCCGGACGCAACGGCGCGGGCCGGGGTGATTCCTACGCTCGTCGCCGCCGCCGCGGTGGTCATGGCGGTCGGGGCGCACCTGGTCGTGCTGGCGTCCCCCGGTCCGTCCCCCGTCGAGCGCATGGCCGCCATGCTCGCGGTCGAGCGCAACGCCGGTGAGCCCTACGGCCGCCACCGGGTGTTCGACCGCAACCTTGTGTACTACATGCGCACGCCGCACGTGGAGTTGCCCGTGCTGCCGGCGGCGTACGATTTCCTGCGTTCACCCGGGCGGGTGCTGTGCGTGCTGCGGGCGGAGGACGCCGTACGGCTCCGAGAGGATGGCCTGCGGCTGCAGCGCCTGGCAGAGGTGCGCTATCTGAACACCGGCAGCCTCAACCTGCGCACCCTGCTCAACCCCGACCCGCAACGCTACCTGCAGCGTGTGGTGCTGGTCGCCAACCGCTAGCCCGACAATCGTCGCCTGCGGCTCCGATTGCCGCCCAACCGGGCCTGACTAGGTTCTACGGCGCAGACTGCTAGCCCGACAATCGTCGCCTGCGGCTCCGATTGCCGCCCAACCGGGCCTGACTAGCAGTCTACGCCGTTCTACGGCGCAGACTGCTAGCCCGACAATCGTCTGCGCACCAGGAGTCAGACGTTCAGGCCCGGCGCGCGCGCGCCGGCCTTCTGCCGGAGGCGCGTCTCCACCACTTCCGGCACCAGTCCGTCCAACGAGCCCCCCAGGGCGAAGACTTCCTTGGCGAGTCGGGAGCTGAGATAGGTGTACCTTTCGTCCGGCATCATGAAGACGGTTTCTATCGACTGGCTGAGCCGCCGGTTCATGAGCGCCATCTGCATCTCGAACTCGAAGTCGGAGATCGCCCGCAGCCCGCGAACGATCACGTCCGCCCCCCGGCGCTCCGCATAGTGGACGAGCAGGCCGTTGAACTTCTCCACTTCGACGTTGGCATCCTGGCGGAACACCTGGCGCGCGATCTCGACCCGCTCCTCCACCGAGAACAGCGGGGACTTGTCCATGTTGACCAGGATCGCGATGACGATCCGGTCGAACAGCAGCGCGCCGCGACGGATGATGTCGACGTGGCCGTTGGTCAACGGGTCGAACGACCCCGGATAGACGGCCAGCCTACTCCTTGGCTCTGACATGGAAATCGAGAACGCTGTCGCCGGCCCTCACCCGACGCGTGTGCCGCAGCGGTTCCACGGCGACCCTCTCGGCACGCCGCGTCCGCTCCACTACTACCTGCCCCCCGGCGGCGGTACGCCGGCCGGCAGCGGACAGTATGGCACCTATCGCGCGGTCATCATACTCGTACGGCGGATCCAGCAGCACCAGATCGAAGGTGACGGCGGCGCCCAGCCGGTCCAGCGCGCCCGGCAGCGTGCCGCGCACCACCTGTCCCAGGGCGGCGACGCCGCAACGGTCCAGATTGGCCTCGATCAGAGCGACGGCCCGCGCGTCGCGGTCGACGAACGTGACGCCGGCGGCGCCGCGGCTGAGCGCCTCCAGCCCGAGCGCGCCGGTCCCCGCGCAGCCGTCCAGGACAAGCGCGCCGGCGACGTCGCCGGCCAGGATGTTGAACAGGGTCTCACGCAGCCGGTCCGACGTCGGTCGCAGGCCGGACCAGGTCGGAGACGGCAGGCGACGCCCTTTCAGCTCCCCGCCGATGATGCGCATCGCGTCTCAGGCCACCCCGGCCAGTCCGAAGCGGCGGGTCCAGGCGCTGCGCACCGCGTCGAGCCGCGGACCGATCGCTTCCGGGCCGTCGATCCACGCCGCCGCGGCGCGGCGCGCCTCCTCCATCAGCCGGTGGTCGCGCAACAGATCGCCGACCCGAAACAGCGGGACGCCGGACTGCCTGGTGCCGAAGAAGTCGCCCGGGCCGCGCAGCTCCAGATCGCGTTCCGCGATCTCGAATCCGTCCGTCGTCCCCGCCAGCGCCCGCAACCGGGCCTCGGCCGCATCGGAGAGCCGCGCGGCGTGCATCAGGACGCAGCAGGACCGGGCCGCGCCACGCCCCACGCGGCCGCGCAACTGGTGCAACTGGGCCAGCCCGAAACGCTCCGCCTGCTCTATCACCATCACCGTCGCGTTCGGCACGTCGATGCCCACCTCGATCACCGTCGTCGCAACCAGCACATCGATCCGGGCCGCCGCGAACGCCGCCATCGTCCGCTCGCGCTCGGCGGTCGCCATGCGGCCGTGGACCAGGCCGACGCGGGCGTCCGGGAACACGCGCGCCTGCAGCTCCGCGGCCATTTCGGTCGCCGCTCTCAGGTCCAGTTTCTCCGATTCCTCGACGAGCGGGTAGACGACGAACGCCTGCCTTCCGGCGCGCAGCTCCGTGCGAACGAGGTCGTAGGTCTCGGTGCGGCGCGCCTCGCTGCGTATCACCGTTTCCACCGGTTGCCGGCCGGGAAGCCGCTCCCTGATCTCGGAAACGTCCAGGTCGCCGTATGCGGTCAGGGCCAGGGTCCGTGGAATCGGCGTGGCCGTCATCACGAGCACGTCCGGATCGAGGCCCTTGTCGCGCAGGATCGCACGCTGCACGACGCCGAAGCGGTGCTGCTCGTCGATGATCGCGAGGCCCAGCGCCCTGAACCGGACGTCGCCCTGCACGATCGCGTGGGTGCCCACGACGAGCTGCGACGCGCCGTTGGCGATGCGGCTGCCGGCCTCGCGCCGCGTCCGCGCCGGGAGCGTGCCGGTCAGCAAGGCGGCGGCGAAGCGCGACCGCGACAGTACGCGGCTGATGTTCGCGTAGTGTTGCTCCGCGAGGATCTCGGTCGGCGCCATGAACGCCACCTGCAGCCCGTTCTCCATGGCGACGAGCGCCGCGAGCAGCGCCACTATGGTCTTGCCCGAGCCGACGTCGCCCTGCAGCAGGCGGTTCATCGGCCGCGGGCGCTGCAGGTCCTCGACGATCTCCTTCAGGGCCTGCCGCTGATGCCGCGTGAGGCGGAACGGGAGCAGGTCCCGGGCAGCCTGCCGGATCCGGTCGTCGACGACGAGTCGCCGCGGCTTGACGCGCGTGTCCGACTCGCGCCGCCGCAACAGCAGGCCGACCTGGAAGAAGAAGAACTCCTCGAAAATCAGACGCTGCTGCGCAGGCGTCCCGAAACGGTCGAGTGCCTCGATAGAGGTTCCGGCCGGCGGAAAGTGTGCATCGGCAAGCGCCTGCCGGCGCGGGGGCGCGCCGAGCGAGCGGCGGACGCCGTCGGGCAGCGGGTCGTCCACCTCCGCCGGCAGGCGCTGGAGTGCGTCGTGGACGACGCGACGAAGCGATTTCGGCGTCAGCGACCCGATCTTCTCGTAGACGGGCACGATGCGCCCGGTGTGGATCGGCTCGCCCCATGCGTCGTCCTCCTCGTCGGACACGATCTCGTGATCCGGATTGGTGATCTGCAGACCCCCGGTCGGACGCCGGTCGACCCGGCCGTGCAACAGGACCTGCTGCCGCGCCGCGAAGACGCCCTTGAGGAACGCCTGGTTCAGGAAGGCGACGCGCACGCGGCCCGTCGCGTCCTGAACGAGCATCTCGAAGATCCGGAACCCCGGCCGGCGAGTGGTACGCAGACCGCAGCTCAGCACCGTGCCGCCGATCGTGGTCGCCTCGCCGGGGCGCAGGTCGCGGATCGATTGCAGGATCGCCCGGTCCTCGTAGCGGCGAGGGAGGGTCAGGAGCAGATCCTCGACCGTCTGCACACCAACGGCGGCAAGGTCCCCGGCGCGCCGCGGGCCAACGCCCTTCAGGTACTGGACAGGAGTCTGCAGAGCGTCAGCGGCGGCGGCGGCAGACCGCATCGCTCACTGGACGACCACAGTCCGCCGTGACTCGACGCGCACGGCGTCGATACCGCTCGGAAGCGGAATCGGCTCGCTCACGTCGATCCCGTCGGGATACTGATCCGACCGTGTGTAGACTTGCACCAGTTCGGCCACGAGGGTCGCCGGCACCGGAAGCGCTCCGACCCGCGCCGACTCGATCCGGATCGTCAGCGTACGGCGGGACGACTGCACGATGCCGATCGCCGTGACCGGCAGCCTTCCGCTCAGGAAGCGGAGGGGATTTAGCGGCCCCGGCGACTGCTGCTCGCGCACCGCATCCAGATCGACGGTGGCGGTGACCGTCAGGCGCCCGCCCGCCTCCATGCGCAACTCCGGATCGGCCAGTCCCGGCGGCAGGCTGTCGGCGGCCTGAAATCGCAGAAAGCCGGCCACCGCCCGTTCGGTGATGATCACCTCGCGGGGCTCGCCGCGACGCGGCGTGGCGGCATTGAGCAGGATGCGGGCCAGCGCCGATTCGAATTCGCGGCCGTCGGCGGCGGTCGGCGGCCCGCCCTGCGGGGCCGGCGCCGCCGCGCCGAGCATCACCATCGCGGCAACTATCCAGATCACTCCGAAACTGTAGCATGCGGCGCGGATCGCGCGGCGTCGCTGCGGTCTTGATATTCGCCTTTTGTTTGCTGTAGGGTTAGGGAGTCCCATGCTCGGGTGAACACGCCATGAGGAGGCACCGTGCAACCGCTCACGAGGCGACAGCGAGAGATCCTCGATTACCTCACCGAGTTCATCCAGCACCACGGCTACAGTCCGAGCCTGGAGGAGATCGGCCGGCGTTTCGGGCTCTCTTCGCTCGCCACCGTGCACAAGCATCTGACGAATCTGCAGGAGAAGGGCTTCGTCAAGCGCGCCTGGAACCGCAGCCGCTCCGTGGAGCTGCTTCCGACCGGCGCCGGCGGACGGGCGATCGAGATCCCGTTGCAGGGCTATGTCGCCGCCGGCGATCCCATCGAGGCGGTAGTCTCTCCGGAGACCGTCGCGGTGCCCGAGAACCTCACGGGCACCCGCGCCACGTATGCGCTCCGGGTGCGTGGCCAGTCCATGATCGACGAGCAGATCCGCGACGGCGACATCGTAATCGTCGAAGATCGCAGGACGGCGGAGAACGGCGAGATGGTGATTGCCCTGCTCGACGCGTCCGAGGCGACGCTCAAGACGTTCTACCGGGAGGACGGGCGCATCCGCCTGCAGCCGGCGAATCCCGCGATGCAGCCGCTCGTGGTGGACGCCGGGCGGGTTCAGATACAGGGCGTCGTCGTCGGCCTCATGAGAAGATACTGACCGCGCCCGCCTCCGCGGGGCGTCGAGGCACCCGGACGGGCGTCGACGCGCATCAACCGAGGACGAGACGAATGCCCGAACGCAAGCAGATCAATTTCACGATAGTGCCGGACGAACCGAGCGACGTCGCACGCACGTACGCGAACTTCTGCGCCATCTCGCACACGCCCTTCGATTTCACCCTCACCTTCTGCGAGGTGCTGCCGCCCTCCGAGACCGAGGTGCGGGAGGCGGACGGCGACGAACAGCAGTCGGACGGACCTCGTCAGCTCCGGGCGCCGGTCCGCGCCCGGATCGTCGTGCCGGCGGCGTTCATTCCAAGCCTGATCACCGCGCTGCAGGAACACGCGCGCGCCTTCAGCGAGGCGCCTCCGAAGGTCGCCTCTCCGAGGGACGCGGTGCACTAGGAGTCTGCGCCGTAGGAACGGCGTAGACTCCTGGTCAGGCCCGGTTGGGCGGCAATCGGAGCCGCCGGCGACGGATTGTCGGGCGAGTCGAGGCCATGACCGACGAGCGGTTCGAGGAACTCGTGGCGGAGGCCTTCGCGCTGATTCCGCAACAGTTTCGCGAAGCGATGCGGAACGTCGCCCTGGTGATCGAGGACGAGCCCTCCCCGGAATTGCTCGCCGAGCTGGGCATCGCCCCCCCGGATACGCTGTACGGGCTCTACCAGGGAACCTCGCTGGTGGAACGAGAGTGGGGTCAGTTGGCCGAGCTTCCGGACCAGGTCATCATCTTCCGCGATCCGATCCTGGAAGACGCCGAGGACGAGGACGACGTCGTACGCGCCGTCGGCGAGACGGTCATTCACGAGTTTGGCCACCATTTCGGGCTCAGCGAGGAGGAGATCGACGAGGCCGAAGCGATCTGGGCCGAAGAGACGTTCGGCGACCAGTGATGACCCGGCGGGCATCCCGCGGCAATCCAGGCCTCGGCGGCGGCTGGGGCAGCACTTCCTGGAGCCGGCCTGGGTACGGAAGGTCGTCGATGTCGTCGCGCCGACGCCGGAGCAGGTCCTCCTCGAGATCGGGCCGGGCCGCGGAGCGCTCACCTTCGCGCTCGCGAATCGTGCCGGGCGGCTGCTGGCGGTCGAGTTGGACGAGAATCTCGTGCAGCGGCTGAAGGCCGGCGCTCCCGCCAACGTCGAAATCCGTCACGCCGACTTCCTGCAACTGGACCTGCGCGAAACGACCGCGAGCTTGCGCCGCGGCGCCGGCGGGCGGCCGGCGGACTCGTTGCGGGTCGTCGGGAATCTGCCGTACGGGATCTCAGCCCCGATTCTGCTGCGTCTGCTCCGCCACGCTCTCGCGGCTGGAATACGCGACGCGGTGGTCATGCTGCAGCGCGAGGTGGCCGAACGTGTCGTCGCCGGCGCCGGATCGCGGGCGTACGGGCCGCTGGCGGTCATGTCGGCCCTGCACGCCGACACCCGCTGGATGCTCGACGTGCCGCCCGGAGCATTCCGCCCGGCGCCAAGGGTCCGATCGGCGGTCGTCTCCCTGAACTTTCGCGATCCGGTCCGCGCTCCCGTCGACGCGGCGGGCTTCGAGCTCCTCGTACGCCGTCTTTTCACCCGACGCCGTAAGCAGGTCGTGAACGCCCTCGCCGCGTTCAACTCCTCCCCGGGATTCGATCCGCTGTCGGTGTGCCGCGCCGCGGGTCTCTGCCCGACCCGTCGGCCGGGCGCCCTCGACCTGCCGGAACTCATTGACCTGTCTGATGTTCTGGCCGCCCTGCCAGACTGACCTCTGTGCTATACTGCGGTGCGTTCCTGTCGTTCGCGGGTTCCCCCAGCAGCCCGCACATGGACCGTGGCGCCGGGCAGTCCCGTCCGGTTGCGCGCTCGGCTCCTCCCCGTCGGCGCGTCCGCCCCGGCCGGTGATGCGTTGATCGAGCGGCACCGCCGCTCCCGCGAGAGATCCGAGATGACCCGCGATTTCGGGCGCACGCCGCTGGTCGAGGTGCTGCTCCTCGGCGGCGTCGGTGAGTTCGGCATGAACATGATGGCCGTCCGCTGCGGACCGGACAGCCTGCTGGTCGACGCCGGGGTGATGTTCCCCGGCCCCGAGCACTTCGGTGTGGACCTCGTCATTCCCGACGTGCGCTCCCTCGCGGGAGAGCTCGGGCGGTTGTCGGCGCTGGTGCTGACGCACGGCCACGAGGACCATATCGGCGCCGTTCCCTACATCTGGGATCTGATCGACGGACCCACGTACGGCACCCGGCTCACCCTCGCCCTGCTGGAGCGCAAGCTCGCCGAGCACGGCTGCGATACCTCCGGCCGCCTGGTGACGGTCGAGCCGTCGGAGACCGTGACCGCCGCCGGGCTCGACGTGGAGTTCGTGCAGGTCGCCCACAGCATTCCCGATTCCGTGGCGGTGGCCATCCACACGCCCGCCGGCACGCTGCTGCACAGCGGGGACTTCAAGTTCGACCAGACGCCTCTCGACGGCCGCCCCACCGATGCCCATCGTCTCGCCGACCTCGGCCGGCGCGGCGTGCTGGCTCTCTTCGCGGACAGCACGAACGCGTCGCAACCGGGCCACTCGGGATCCGAGCGGCACGTGGAGCCGGCGCTCGAGGAGATATTCGCCGGCGCACCCCGGCGGCTCGTCGTGACCACCTTCTCGTCCAGCCTCCACCGGCTGCAGTTGCTCGTCGATCTTGCCGATCGCTTCGGCCGCCAGGTCGCGTTCGTCGGCCGCGGGGTCGTGGAGAATGCGGCGCTCGCCGCCAGGCTCGGCTATCTGCGCCTGCCCGCAGGTCTGCAGATCGCCGAGACCGACGTCGCGCACCTGCCGCCGGAGAAGGTGCTCTGCATCGTCACCGGCTCACAAGGCGAGCCGTTCTCCGCCCTTGCGCGCATGGCCGTCGGCGCCCACCGCCACGTTCGCCTGGAGGCGGGCGACGTCGTCGTCTTCTCCGCCCGCGCGATACCCGGCAACCGGCACGCCATCGATCGGCTGATGAATCACATCGCCCGCCGCGGCGCGCGGGTCGTCGACGAGCCGTCGAAACGGGTTCACGTCTCCGGGCACGGCAGCGAGGAGGACCTCAAGCTGCTGCTCTCGCTGATCAGCCCGCGCTGCTTCGTGCCGATACATGGAGAGTACCGCCATCTGGCGCACCATGCCCGGCTCGCCGAGCAGGTGTGCGGCGAGAGCGTGACGGTGCTGCTGGCCGAGAACAGCGATCGCATCTGTTTCGACGAATCGGGCGGATGGATTGGCGAGCCGCTTCGCGCAGGGCGTGTGCTCATCGACGGAACGCGCAGCGGTCAGGTGGCCGACGAGGTTCTGCGCGACCGCCGGCACCTGGCCGTCGACGGAGTCGTGGTCGCCGTCCTGGCGATGAACGCGCACAGCGGCGGCATCGAACAGGCCACGGAGCTGATCACCCGCGGGTTCGTCCTCGACGGGCCGACCGAGGCGCTGCTCGACGCCGCGACGGGCCGGCTGCGCGCACTCGCCGCCGAGGCCAGCGTCGAGGAGCGCACGGACCAGGGGGTCATGGGCGAGCGGGTGCGGGTCGAGTTGCAACGGTTCTTTCGCAAACGGTACGGCCGGCGGCCACTGGTGCTGCCGGTCATCCTGGAGATCTGATCTGTGGTAGCCACGACCCTGTCCCGTCGCGCAAGCGAGACGCTCGGCGTCGCCTTCTTCGCGGGCGCTCTCGTCTGGCTCGTCTCACTGGCGACCTACGACGCCGCCGACGCCGTCTGGTTCTTCTATCCCGGCGGGGTGACGCCGCCAATGAACCTGGTCGGCCGAGTCGGGGCGTTCCTGGCCGAGCTCTCCTACCAGGCTCTGGGGTTGACGGCGTTTCTGATTCCGTTGCAACTCGTCGTGCTCGGCTGGCACGCCTTCTGGTGCCGGCCCGTCGGTGGCGCCTACGCGAAACTGCTCGGCCTCGGCGTGATCGTCGGGTGCAGCGCCGGGTTCCTGAGTCTTGCGGTCGGACACCTCGTCGAGTCGCCCCGCCCCATCGATGCAGGCGGATATCTTGGAGCCGTACTCACGGGCCTGCTGGCCGAGTATTTCAACCGGACCGGATCGAGCATCGTCATCGTGACCGTCCTGTTTCTGGCAGTGATGCTGTCGACCCAGTTCTCCCTGGGGCAGCTCCTGTCGGCCGTCTGGCGCGGTCTGGGCGGCCTCTCGCAGGCGGTGCGCGGGACGATCGGGGGCTGGTGGACGCAACGCCAGCGCGCGCGGCAGCGGCGGGACGTCGTCAACAAGCATCTGGCGAAGACCGGCTCGTCGTCCGCGCGCACCGAGATTCTGGCCCGCAGCCACGCTCCGGAACGTCCGCGGCGGAGCATGCCGCGGAAGGCGCCAACCGGGCCGCGAGAGCCGGAGCCGGTACCCTCTGCCGGCGATCCGGCCGGGGACGTCGCTCTCGATGCGGAGCCGCCGCCCGCACCGGCTCCGCTGCCCGCGTCCGCGCCCGCGATATCGTCACCGCCCGAACCACTTGAGCCCGTGTCGGCGCCGACGCCCGACCTGTCGATGCAGGAACGGCGCAGCCGCTACACCTCGCCTCCGATCTCGCTGCTCGACTCCCCGCGAGCGATGCAGACCTTCGACGAACGCCAGCTCATGGACCGGGCCCATCTGCTCGAGGAGAAGTGCCGTGAGTTCTCCGTCGAGGGCTCCGTGGTTCAGATCCATCCGGGTCCGGTGGTCACGACCTTCGAGTTCAAGCCGGACGCCGGCGTCAAGTACAGCCGGGTCACCGGCCTCGCCGACGACCTGTGCCTGGCGATGCAGGCCGAGTCGGTGCTCATCGAGCGCATCCCCGGCAAGTCGACCGTGGGCATGCAGATCCCGAACGCGGAACGCGATCAGATCTCGCTGCGGGAGCTGCTGCAGTCGGAACCGTACGCGCAGTCGTCGTCGAAGCTGACTCTCGCACTCGGCAAGACCATCCATGGCGAACCGGTCGTCGCCGATCTCGCCACCATGCCGCATCTGCTGATTGCCGGCGCCACCGGCACGGGCAAGTCCGTCTGCCTGAACGCGATGCTGACCAGCATCCTGTACCGGGCGACACCCGACGAGGTGCGGCTGATCATGATCGACCCGAAGCGCCTGGAGCTCGGGATGTACGCGGACATCCCTCACCTTCTGACGCCGGTCGTGGTCGATCCCAAGCAGGCCAACAATGCGCTCCGCTGGGCGGTTCGCGAGATGGAGGAACGGTACAAGCAGCTCGCCGCCGAGGGTGTGCGCAATATCGGCCAGTACAACCGGAACGTGCGCCGGCAAATCGAGGAGCGCGTCGGCGCCGGCGCCGCCCAGGCCGGTGCCGAGGGAGGCGAAGGGGCCGAGATCCCGGCGCCCCTGCCCTACGTGATTCTCGCCATCGACGAGCTCGCCGATCTGATGATGGTGGCGAGCAAGGACGTCGAGGAATCGATAGCGCGTCTGGCCCAGATGGCGCGGGCGGTCGGGATTCACCTCATCCTGGCGACGCAGCGGCCGTCGGTCGACGTAATCACCGGTCTGATCAAGGCGAATCTGCCCTCGCGCATCGCGTTCCGCGTGTCCTCCAAGGTCGACTCGCGCACCATTCTCGACGGCAACGGGGCCGAGCAGCTTCTCGGGAAGGGAGACATGCTGTACCTGCCGCCGGCGTCGTCCCGTTGCGTCCGGCTGCACGGTCCGTACATATCGGAGCGCGAGACCGCACGTCTGTGCAGCTTCCTGCGCAAACAGGGCGCGCCCGGCTACGACGAGTCGATTACCGCGGACGAGAAGGCGCCGGAAGCGGCTCCGGTAGAGCACGACGACCTCTACGACCAGGCCGCGCGCATCATCGTCAGCAGCGGCCAGGCCTCCATCTCGTTTCTCCAGCGGCGCCTCCGCATCGGGTTCAGCCGCGCTGCGCGCCTCGTCGACATGATGGAGGCGGACGGTCTCGTCTCCGCAGGAACTGCGGGCAAGCCGCGGGAAGTGCTGGTCAAGCCCGACTACTTCGACCAGGTCGATCTGCAGCTCCACTAGTAGCGAAGGAGCGAAGGGCGGGCAGGCGATCAGCGGCCGGAGGCTCCCAGACCGAGACGGGTTGCGCCTCCGCCGGCGGTTCCATCGATGTCCCGGCCGCGCAGCTTCCGCATGCCGATGAGGAGGCCGGCCAGGGATACGCCGAGCAGGACGGCGACGAGGCCGAGCACGCCCACGACCGAGAACGCGCCGAGCACCACGTCGATGACGGTCGTCTGCTCGGTGGTGGCCTCTACCACCTCGTAGATCAGCGGCGTCACCGGCTCAGGCTGGACGACCACTAAGACAGCCTACCAATTCCAGGCGTCGGTCGCCAACCTGGTCAGCGTGCGCACCATGACGCCGGTGGCCCCGGCGGCGGCGTCCTCCCGGGGCTTCTCGATCCAGGCGGTACCGGCGATGTCTATGTGGGCCCAGGGCAGCCCGCCGGTGAACGCGTCGAGAAACGCCGCCGCCGTGCAGGCCCCGCCCTCGCGCCCGCCGATGTTCTTCAGGTCCGCCAGCTCCGATCGCAATTGCTCCCGGTATTCCTCATAGAGGGGCAGTGGCCACACCCGCTCGCCGGCCCGGGCGCCGGCTGCCCGCAGCGCGTCGCTCCATGCCGGCGGGCGGGCGAAGAGCCCGCTGGCGGCTCCGCCCAGCGCAATCACGCAGGCCCCGGTCAGCGTCGCCACGTCGACAAGATGGGTGGCCCCGCATTCCCGCGCGTACCAGAGTGCATCGCCGAGGATCAAGCGGCCCTCGGCGTCCGTGTTCAGCACCTCGACCGTGGTGCCGCCGGCGCCGGTCAGAATGTCGCCCGGCCGCGTGGCGCGGCCGCCGGGCATGTTCTCGGCCATCGGGACGATGCCCAGAACGCGGCGGGGAACCCCCAGCGCCCCGATCGCGCGCATCGCGCCGACGACCGCGGCGCCGCCCGCCATGTCGCTCTTCATCCACTCCATGCCGGCCGCCGGCTTGATCGAGATCCCGCCCGTGTCGAAGGTCACGCCCTTGCCGACCAGCGCCAGCACCGGCTCGGCGGGTGCGTCTGACGGCTCGTGACGCATGATCAGCAGACGCGGCGGCGCCGCGCTGCCCTGGCCGACACCCAGGAGCAACCCCATGCCGAGCCCACGGATGGCGGTCTCGTCCAGAACCTGGGTGGCCACTCCCGTTTCGGCGACAGCTTCCACTGCCCGTTCCGCGAACACGGCCGGAGGCAGCAGGTTGGACGGCTGGTTCGCGAGCTCGCGGGCCAGGTTGGTCGCCGCACCGATGGTGACGCCCCGGGCGATGGCCTCCGTCGTACCGGTGACGCCCTTTCCGTCCGGCCAGACGACGTCGCACGCCGGGGCCGGGCCGTCCGCTTCCGGCTCGCTCTTGTAGCGGGTGTCGGCGAACCCGCCGCTGACGACGCCCTCCCCTACCGCCTGAGCCAACTCCGCCGGTTCCCCGTCGCTCCGGCAGACGAAAGCGAATCGTTGGACACGGCGGGCGCGCGCCACCCGGCTGGCTACCGCCGCCGCTTCGCGCAGGCGGGCCGCCGGTCCTTCCGGCCCGGGCGGTGCACCGACCAGGAGCAATCGCGACGCGCGCCACCCGGCGCCGGTCAGCGCAGTCTCGAACGTCTCGCGGCGTTTTCCCCGGAACGCACCCGAAGACCGGGCCTGTGCGAGCACACCGCCGGTAGCGGCGTCGAGACCGGGAAGATCGTCCAGCGTGTCGGCTGCGGCATCGCCCAGCACGGGAACGGCGAGCAGCGTCGCGTCGGCCGCCGCCGCCGGGGCGCCGCTCGCGCCGGCGGTGGCGGAAGTCGTTGTCGGCATCCCGCAATTATATCGGGCTACAATGAGGAGATTACTGTCTGAGAGGTCAGCCCATGGCTCGTTCATCATCCCGGCGGCGCGGCGCGTTTCTCGGTTTCTCGGTCGGCGTGCTGGCGGTCATCCTCGCCGCCGGGCAGATGTCCGATGGATACGCTGCGTTCCAGCGGCGAGGTCCCGACGACGACCCCCGGCTCCGGCTGCGCGCTACGCCGCGCGTGGGGCTCGCTCCCGCGAGCATTCTCTTCGTCGGAACGCTCGACGGTGGTCCCGACGACAACGAGGAGCTCTACTGCACGACCATCGAGTGGGACTGGGGCGACGACACGTTGTCGGAGAGCACCCCGGATTGCGAGCCGCTCGAGCCGGGCCGGACCGAGATCCGCCGGCGCTTCTCGGTCCGCCACACCTTCGACTACGCCGGTCGCTACGAGGTGCGCCTCAATCTGAAGCGGCGGGACGACATCCTCATCTCGGCGCGCACGCGCATCGAGGTGCGCGGCAACCGGTTCCGCTAGAGCCGGTTCACTCTCCCTGGGGCGCACGGCGGCGGGCCGCGAGTGCGGCCCTCCAGCGGGAGGCCGAGTCGAAGATCCGGTCCACCGCCCCACCGTCGGCGAGATGGTCTCGAGCCGCCTGAAGCTCCCGGATCAGCACGTCGAGCGCTGTACCAATCTCGTCCGCGTTCGTGGCGCAGATGTCCCGCCAGATGTCCGCCGGGCTCGACGCCAGCCGCGTGGTGTCCGCCAGACCCCGCCCGCTCAGCGCCAACCCGTCCTCGCCGATGGCATCTCCGACGACATGCATCAGCACGCTGGCGGTGAGTTGCGGCACGTGGCTGAGGAAGGCGAGCAGGCGGTCATGGGCGTCGGGGGCTAGCACGTGAGGCGCCGCGCCGAAGCCGGTGACGAACCGGCGCAGCTTCTCGAGCGCTGCGCCATGGTGGTCGTCGGACGGGGTGAAGAGCCACGGCCGGTCCCGGAACAGGTCCGGACGCGCGTGGTCGATGCCGCCGCGCGGCGCGCCTCCGAGCGGATGTCCGCCGACGAAGGTCAGGCGGGAAGGCAGCGCGCGCGCCGCTGCGACCAGGTCGCGCTTGGTGCTGCCGACGTCGGTGACGATGGCCGCGCCCCGGACGTGCTCTTCGAGGTCGGCAAGCAGGGCCAGATTGGTGCGGACGGGAGCGGCCAGCACCACGAGATCGGCTTCCGCCATCACGACCGGATCGTCCGCAGCGACGTCGATGGCGTGGCGCAGCATCGCGCGCTCGAGCACCGGCTTGTCGTCGACGCCGATCACCAGTCCGGCCGGCCAGGTCTCCCGAATGGCGAGGGCCAGGGACCCGCCAATCAGGCCGAGGCCGACGATTGCCACCCGATCGAACACCGGCGGGACCGACGATGCCGTTCCCGGCTGTATGACCGGCAGGATGCGAGGCGTGTCCGCCATGGCTGTTGCCCGGGTCAGACGTGCGACGCCGCCACGCGGCGGGCCACCGGCTCCACGCAGATGCTCCGGCCGATGGCCGGGGCGATGATGCGCAACTCGGACATCAGGCGCTCGAACTGCTCCGGAAACATCGACTGCGCGCCGTCGCTCCGGGCGTGGTCCGGGTCGGGATGCACCTCGATCAGGAGTCCGTCGGCACCTGCCGCCACCGCCGCACGGGCCATCGGGGCCACCTTGTCGCGCAGTCCGGTTCCGTGGCTCGGGTCGACGATGACGGGCAGGTGGCTCAGCTTGTGAATCACCGGGATCGCCGAGATGTCCAGCGTATTCCGGGTGTAGGGCTCGAACGTGCGGATGCCCCGCTCGCAGAGGACCACGTTGCCGTTGCCGCCGGCCAGCACGTACTCCGACGAGAGCAGCCACTCCTCGATCGTCGCCGAGATGCCGCGCTTGAGCAGAATGGGCGTCCGCGACCGGCCGAGCTCCCGCAGGAGGCTGTAGTTCTGCATGTTGCGGGCGCCCACCTGCAGCATGTCGGCGTACCTGCCTACCAGCTCGATCTGGCCGACGTCCATCACCTCGGTCACCAGCTTCAGCCGATGCCGGTCGCAGGCGGCGCGCAGCATGCGCAGGCCCTCCTCGCCGAGGCCCTGGAAGCTGTAGGGCGAGCTGCGCGGCTTGAACGCCCCTCCGCGCAGCATCTTGGCGCCGGCCCCGGCTACCGTGGCGGCGGCGGCATCGACCTGCTCCTCCGTCTCGGCGGAGCAGGGCCCCGCCATGACGATCACCTCGTCGCCGCCGATCCGGAACCCTCCCAGCGAAACGAGGGTGGAAGTCGGCCTGAAGGTGCGGCTGGCCAGCTTGTAGGGCTCGGTGATGCGCAGCACCTGCTGCACGCCGTCCATGACCTCGATCACGCCGGTGTCGAATTCCCGGTTCCCTCCGACCGCCCCGAGCACGGTCTTGAGCGCGCCGGTCGAGCGATGCACGTCGAAGTTCCGCTCGACGAGCGTGGCGATGACGTGCTGAATCTGGTCCTCCGACGCGCGTTCCTGCATGACGACCACCATCGCACTCTACTCCCTGCGCCCGGCGTCTGCCGCCGGGCTACCCGTTCCCGGGCTCTCCTGCATCCCGCAGCCGTTCCAGACGGCGCGACTCGTCGATGATCCGCTCGAACAGGCGGATTATCGCGACGTCCGCCAGGGGACCCGCGTTGACCCGCCGCACGTGATCGAGCACGGTCCGTTCCCGACCAGGCTGGTAGACTTCCATTCCCACCTTCTCCTTGAGCCGCCCGATCTCGTTCGCGCAGGTTGCGCGGGCGTTCAGGAGACGCACGATTTCCTCGTCCAATCGATCGATCCGGCGCCTGTACGCATCGAGCCGCTCCGCGATGTTCTCGGGCGCCGGAGGATCGCCCTGGGACCTGCCTTCCGGCATCTCATTGCTCTCCCGCGCCCACGGGCGCGGCGCGGCCCTCGGGAGTGTCGACGTCGCCGCGCAGCCACCGCACGTACCGTTCCACGTCACCCAGCACGCTGCTCGGCGCGGCCCGGGCGATGACGTCGATCAATGCGCTGCCAACGACCGCCGCGTCGGCCCAGCGTCCCACTTCAGCCACGTGTTCCGGGCGCGAGATGCCGAAGCCGAGCGCGACCGGCAGATCGGTAGCCCGCCGAATGCGGCCGACCAGTGCCTCGGCGCCGTCGGCGATCGCGCTGCGGGCGCCGGTCACCCCCAACCGCGATATGCCGTAGAGGAACCCGCGCCCCAGCTCCGCCGCCCGGCGGATGCGCGCGTCGGTCGTGGTGGGGCTGAGCAGGAAGATCGGGTCGATTCCGGCGCCCAGCGTCGCGTCGCGAAACCGGCCGGCCTCCTCGATCGGCAGATCGAGTGCGAGCACGCCGTCGACGCCGGCCGCGGCGGCCCGCTCGACGAACCCGGTCGTGCCCATGCGCACGACCGGGTTGGCATAGGTGAACAGCACGATGCCGGCCGAGATGTCCGGTCGCACCTCGGCCACGAGATCCAGCACGCGGGCGAGCGTGGCGCCGGCGCGCAGGGCCCGTTCCGAGGCCCGCTGAATCACCGGTCCGTCGGCGAGCGGGTCGGAGAACGGCACGCCGACTTCCAGGACGTCGGCGCCGGCCCGGTCCAGCACCTGCAGGATCTCGGCGGAACGCTCCAGATCCGGATCGCCGGCCGTCGTGAACGTCACGAGGCCGTGCCGGCCGCGGCGCCGCAAGGTCTCGAACGTACGCTCCAGACGCGACATGCTCTTCCTATCCCTCCGCCGGCTCGCGTTCCCTGATCGCGTCCACATCCTTGTCGCCCCGCCCGGAGAGGTTCACGGCGATGATGCGTTCGCGGCCCAATCGCTGCGCGAGGCGGCATGCGTGCGACACCGCGTGGGCCGACTCGAGCGCCGGCAGAATCCCTTCGGTGCGGGCGAGCAGCCGGAACGCGCCGAGCGCTTCCTCATCGGACGCCGAGGCGTACTCCGCACGGCCGAGATCGCGGAGCCACGCGTGCTCGGGCCCCACGGCGGCGTAGTCGAGCCCGGCCGACACCGAGTGCGTGGGCTCGATGTTGCCGTCGAGGTCCTGCAGGAGATAGCTGCGCGTGCCTTGCAGCACGCCGGCCACCCCGGTGGCGAATCGCGCCGCGTGACGCCCGGCCACCAGCGCCTCGCCACCCGCCTCGACGCCGACCAGCCGCACGTCGCCGTCCTCGACGAAGCCGTCGAAGATGCCCAGGGCGTTGCTGCCCCCCCCGACGCAGGCGACCACGACGTCCGGGGCCCGACCGGCCAGCTCGCCCATCTGCGTACGCGCCTCGCGGCCGATCACCGACTGGAACTCGCGCACCATCAGCGGATACGGGTGCGGGCCCAGCACCGAGCCGAGCAGGTAGTAGGTGTCCCCGACGTTCGTCACCCAGTCCCGCATCGCCTCGTTGATGGCGTCCTTCAAGGTCCGGCTCCCGGAGTCGACCTGCGAGACGGTCGCCCCGAGCAGACGCATCCGATAGACGTTGAGCGCCTGCCGCCGCATGTCGTCGGCGCCCATGTAGACCTCGCACGCGAGCCCGAGCAGCGCGCAGGCGGTGGCCGTGGCCACGCCGTGCTGTCCGGCGCCGGTCTCCGCCACGACCCGCCGCTTGCCCATCCTGACCGCGAGCAACGCCTGGCCGAGCGCGTTGTTGATCTTGTGGGCGCCGGTATGGGCCAGATCCTCCCGCTTCAGAAAGATCCGCGCCACGCCGCCCGATCCCGCGCCTGCTTCCAGCGCGGCCCGGAGGCGGGTCGCCTCGTAGACGGGCGTGGGCCGGCCGACGTAGTGCCGCAGCAGCGCTTCGAGATCGGCGGAGAACGCCGGGTCCCGGCGGGCATCGCGATAGGCCTCCTCCAACTCCTCCACCGGTGCGACCAGCGTTTCGGGAACGAACCGGCCTCCGTACTCCCCGAAGTACCCGCGCGAGTCCGGATCGCGCCGCCCGAAGCTCGGAGCCGTCATGCGCGTGCCACCTCCTCGAAGAACTCGCGCAGCCGGCCGGCGTCCTTGCGGCCCGGCTGCGCCTCGACACCACTCGATACGTCGATCCCGTACGGCCGGACGGTTTCCAGCGCGGCGCCCACGTTCTCCGGGGCGAGGCCGCCGGCCAGGAAGATCCGGCGGCGGGCGGCCACGCCGGCCGCCACGCGCCAGTCCACGGTTCGTCCGGTCCCTCCCCTGCGTACCGGATCGCGGGCGTCGAGCAGCACCGTGATGTGGCCGGGCACCCGGCCGGCGGCGTCGCGGGTGGTCTCGCCCTCCACCGCCACCGCCTTCAGCACGCGATACGGCAACCCATCGCACAGCGTGGCCGGCTCGTCTCCGTGAAGCTGAACCGCGGCCAGGCCCACGAGCTCGGCGATACGCCGCACGTCGCTCACCGCGGGATCGACGAAGACCCCTACGGGCGCGACGTCGGCCGGCAGCTCGCGGGCCAATGCCGCCGCCGTCTCGGGCTCGACGTAGCGCGGGCTCCGCGGCCAAAAGACGAAGCCGATGGCCGACGCTCCAAGATCGGCCGCGAGCAGGGCATCGTCCCGTCGCGTGATGCCGCACACCTTCACTTTCGCACGAGCCATGGTTCTCGATCTCGGGCAGTGTCGCGGCCGCGGGCGCCCCGCGGCGCCGGCTCGACCGCAGCGAGCATCCGCGCGAGGGCGTCGCCGGGGTCGGACCGGCTCATGAGCGACTCGCCCATCAGGAACGCGTCGTACCCCGCGTCGCGCAGCGCCTCCAGGTCGGCCGCACTGCGCAGCCCGCTCTCCGCGACCGCGACGACCCCTTCGGGAATCGCTTCGATCAGGGTCCGCGACGCTTCGAGGTCGACGGCGAGCGTCCGCAGGTTGCGGTTGTTGACGCCGACCACCGCCGCTCCCGCCCCCAGCACCCTGTCGAGCTCCCGCCGATTGTGGACCTCGGCCAGCACGGCAAGCTCCAGATCGGCGGCCTCGGCCGCAAGTCTGCGGAGCGTCCGGTCGTCGAGCGCAGCCGCGATCAGGAGCGCCGCGTCGGCCCCGGCCGCCCGCCCCTCGATCAACTGGTACTCGGAAACGATGAAGTCCTTCTGCAGCAACGGCGCGTCCACCCGCTCGCGCACCGCGCGGAGATGATCGCGCGCGCCGTCGAAAAAGGCGGGCTCGGTGAGAACGGATATCGCCGCGGCGCCGGCCGCCTCGTAACCGGCCGCGATCTGCGTGGGTTCGTAGTCGGCACGGATCACGCCGCGCGAGGGCGAGCGGCGCTTGCACTCCGCGATCACGCTGCAGCGATCCGGGTCGGCCAGCGCGGCGGCGAAGCGATCCCCGCGAGGTCGCCGGCGCGCCGCGGCGCGCTCGACTTCGTGCAGCGGGCAGCGCGCCCGCCGCTCCTCCACCGCGCGGCGTGTGGCCTCGACTATGGTCTCCAGGAGGTCGGCCGGCGTGGTCTGCACGGCGGCGGTCATCCTCCCGCCTCCGCGGACTGCGAGCTCTGCGCCAGGCGCTCCATCTTCGCCGCCGCGCGGCCGCTCCGCAGTGCGTCGAGTCCCATCTGCACGCCATCCTTCAGCGAGTCGACGCGGCCGGCCACCAGCAACCCTGCCGCGGCGTTGGCGAGCACGAAATCGCGCGGCGGGCCCGCCGCGCCGCCCAGCACCGAGCGTGCGATCCGGACGCTGTCGTCCAGCCCGTCGACGCGCAGCCGGTCCAGCGTCGTCGCCGTCAGACCGAGGTCGGACGGGTGCACATGCAGCGTCGAGACCGTGCCGTCGCGTACCTCGCAGACCTTCGTGTGCCCCACCACCGAGACTTCGTCCAGCCCCTCCGCACCGTGCACCACCCAGGCGCGCTCGGAGCCCAGGTCGGCCAGCGCGCGCGCGACCAGCTCGGCAAGCTCCGGCCGCGGCACCCCGACCACCTGGCGGCGTGCGCCGGCGGGATTCGTGAGCGGGCCGAGCAGGTTGAACGCCGTCCGGATGCCGAGTTCCCGCCGGACCGGGCCGGCGTGCCGCATGGCCGGATGAAACGTGGGCGCGAAGAAGAACGCGATGCCGGCCTCGTCGAGACAGCGCTCGACCACCGCGGGCGGCGCAGTCAGGTTCACCCCGAGCGCCTCGAACAGGTCGGCGCTTCCGCAGCGGCTCGACACCGACCGGTTGCCGTGCTTGGCCACCTCGACGCCGCAGGCGGCGAGCACGACGGCGGAGAGCGACGAGACGTTGAACGTATGCGACCGGTCGCCGCCGGTGCCGCAGGTGTCGAAGCTCGACTCGCGGGGCCGCGATAGGGCCACCGCATGCGCCCGCATGGTGCGGGCGAGTCCGACGATCTCCCGCGGGCGCTCCCCCTTCATGGCCAGGGCGACGAGGAAGCCGGCGATCTGCGCGGGCGTGGCGGCGCCTTGCATCACCTGGTCCATCGCGTCCGCGGCCTGCGCCTCGGTCATATCCTCGCGCCGGAGCAGCGTATCGAGTGTCTCGCGCATGACTCTCAGGGAACCCGGCAGGCGAGGAAGTTGCCCAGGACGCGGCGCCCCTCGCCGGTCAGCACCGATTCGGGATGGAACTGCACGCCATGGACCGGCCATCGGCGATGCCGGACCGCCATGATGGTCCCGTCCTCGCGCGCCGTCGCCGCCACCTCGAGGTCGTCGGGCACCGTGGTTCGATCGACGGCGAGCGAGTGATATCTCCCGGCCGGGAACGGCTCGGTGAGCCCGTCGAACACGCCCCGGCCGTCGTGCTCGACCGTGGACGTCTTTCCGTGCAGCAGGGCCGGCGCGGCCACTACCGCGCTGCCGAACGCGATGCCGATCGCCTGGTGCCCGAGACAGACGCCGAGAATCGGAACCCGCGGCGCGTACGCGCGGATGAGATCGACCGTGATTCCGGCCTGCTCCGGCCGGCCCGGCCCCGGCGAGATCACGATGCGCTCCACGTCGAGCCGGTCGACGTCGGCCACGGTGAGGGCGTCGTTGCGGACTACGCGCAGCACGGCCCCCAGTTCCCCCAGGTACTGCACCAGGTTGTAGGTGAACGAGTCGTAGTTGTCGATCACGAGCACCATCACCGGTTCCTCGCTCCGGTGGCCGACGGGCCGCGCCCGCTCTCGGCCATGCGCAACGCACCGAACAGCGCCGACGCCTTGGCCCGCGTTTCCTCGTACTCGGCCGTCGGATCCGAATCGGCCACGATGCCGGCCCCGGCCTGCACCCACGCGCGCCCGTCGCGCATCACGATCGTGCGGATCGTAATGCAGCAGTCGAGATGTCCGGCGAAGTCGACGTAGCCGACCGCGCCGGCGTAGATGCCGCGCCGGGTGGGCTCGAGCTCGTCGATGATCTCCATCGCACGGATCTTCGGGGCCCCGGACACCGTGCCCGCCGGGAAGCACGCCGCGAGGGCGTCGAGCCGGTCGCGGTCGTCGGTCAGCTCGCCGACCACGCGCGACACCAGGTGCATCACGTGCGAGTACCGCTCCAGGGCCATGTACTGCGGCACCTGCACGGAACCGTAGGCCGAGACCCTCCCGAGGTCGTTGCGGCCGAGGTCGACCAGCATCACGTGCTCGGCCCGCTCCTTCTCGTTCGCCCGCAGCTCGTCGGCCAGCTTCGCGTCGGCCTCGGCGGTCACCCCCCGCGGCCGCGTGCCGGCGATCGGGTGCGTCTCGGCGCGCCGGCCCTCGACGCGGACGAGCATCTCGGGCGACGATCCGACGATGGAAACGCCTCCCAGACGGATGAAGTACATGTAGGGGGACGGATTCACGTACCGCAGCGCACGATAGACGGTGAACGGATCGCTTTCGATCTCGGTCTCGAACCGCTGCGAGAGCACGACCTGGAAGATGTCGCCGGCCGTGATGTAGTCCTTGGCGCGGCGCACGGCGTCCTCGAAGGCCGCCTGCGTCGTGTTCGAGCGAAACGATACGGCGCCCCCCGAGGCGGTCGGCGGCTCCGAGAGCTGGCGTCGCAGCTCGGCCTCCAGAAAGCCGATCCGGGCCAGTGCGAGCGCGTAGCACGCCTCGAGATCGCAGCCCTCCTCCACCTCGGCGTTGGCGATGATCAGGATGCGGTGCTTGACGTGGTCGAAGGCCATGACGGTGTCGAACAGCATGAACGCCGCGTCGTCGCCCGCCTCGGCCGGCTTCGGATGCGCGGCGCGCGCCCGTTCCAGGGTCGGCTCGAACCACCTCGCGGTGTCGTACCCGAGGAATCCGACCGCCCCGCCCGCGAAGCGGGGCAGGCCGGGCACCCGCGGCGCCCGGTAGCGAGCCAGCAGTCCTCGCAGCGCTCCCAGAAACGGTTCGGCCAGCTCCTCGCTGCGGCCTCCCTGCCGGCGGATCGTCCTTCCCTCGGCCGACCGCAGCACGAGGAACGGATCCTTGCCGAGAAACGAGTACCTGGCGAGATGCTCGCCCCCGGCCACGCTCTCGAACAGAAAGGCATGGTCGGCGCTGTCGGCGACCTTCAGAAAGGCCGAGACCGGGGTCAGCAGGTCGGCCAGCACCTCCCGGCAGACCGGCACGAACGTGGCGCCGCGGGCCAGCTCTCGGAACTCGTCGAACGTCGTTGCGGTCATCGTGTCCATGACGGCGCTTCCGTCACGCGGGCTGCGGGGCGGTCCCCTGGGCCCCTTGCGCCTGCCGGGCGAGATCCTGCTCGGCCGCCCGCCTGAACAGATCGGCGGACGGCGTCTCGCCCGTCCACCACGCGAACTGGCGCACGGCCTGCGCCACGAGCATGTCGAGTCCGCCGATGGTGTCGCACCCCGCACGCGCCGCGTCCGCCATCAGGCGGGTCTCCGGCGGGTTGTACACGAGGTCGTACACCAGGCGTCCATCGAACGGCCCGTCCGGCAGCGGGCTCCGGGCGGCCGCGGGCCACGTCCCCAGCGGCGTGGTGTTGACCAGCAGGTCCCACGACCCCGGGCGCGGGGGCAGCGGCGCGGCCCGGGTTCCGGGCGCCACGGCGGCGACGGCGGCGGCCCGTTCCGGGCGCCGCGCGCAAACGGTCACTTCCGCGCCCTCGCCGTGCAGCGCGAACGCCGCGGCTCGGGCCACGCCGCCCGACCCGAGCACCGTCGCCCGCGCACCGGCCAGCGCCATGCGGCCGGCCAGCGGCGCCAGCAGTCCGTGCACGTCGGTGTTGAGGCCTTCCCAGACCCCGCCGGCGAGAGGGCGCACCGTGTTCACCGCGCCAATCGCGCTGCCGATGGCGTCCTGCTCGACCACGTGCGGCACGATCGCTTCCTTGAAGGGCGCGGTGACGCTGGCGCCCCGCAGTTGGACGGCGTCGGCGAAGGCCAGGAAATCCTCCACGTCGGCGGCCTCGAGCGGCAGGTAGACCGCGTCGATGCCGTGCGCCCGAAAGCCGGCGTTGTGCATCGCCGGGGAGAGCGAGTGACCGATGGGCGATCCGAGCACCCCGTAGACCGCGGTGCCCTCCGAGAGCTCCCGAAAGCGGAACTGCTCCCGCATCCGCGCAAGGTCGATCTGCCCGGGCGCGATCCCGTCCCCCGCGTAGGTCCAGCACGAACCGAACCGGCCGGCCAGCACGCGCGACGGGATCCCCGCCGCCCCCATGCCGATCAGGACCCGGCTCTCGTCGTCGCGCCCCAATCTCGCCACCCGCACCGATTCCGTCAGGCTCCCCGCGGCCGCCGCGATCTTGACTACCTCGGCTCCGGTGGCCCGCATCGATCGATAGCGGCCCTCCAGATCCGGCGGCACGCCGTCGAAGACGTGGAACGACAGGACCACCCCGCGGCCGCCGCGGGCATCGAGGACCTCATCCGCGAATCCGGCTCGCTGCTCCACGTCGACGTACTCGGCGCCGAGGCGGCAAGCCTCCAGCAGAATGCGGCGGCGCTCGGCCTCGCTGCCCGCGAACGCGCCTCCCTCCCAGGTCGGCCGGCAGGTGGCCACCACCGGGTGTCGGCGGTCCGCCAGCGCGCCGCCGACGTCCGGATCGGCCACGCCGTCCAGGCGCAACTCCACGAGATCCGCCCCCTCCTGAGCATCGCGCCGCGCACGCAACTCGGACGTCGTTTCCGCCGTCACCGTCGCGCACAACCGGGTCCTGCCGTCGGCCATTCGTTTCCGCTGCCCACAAAAAAAGCCTCTTCACCCTGGGGGTTGAAGAGGCTGGGTTGTCCTGTCCAGTGACGCTCGGCCTGTCAGCCAGCCCCTCCCTGCGAGGCGGTAAACGTGCGTCGCCACCAATAGGCCCGACCCGTCACCGCGTCATCAGGATTGCGCATCGCCTTGGCCGTGAGAGGCATCACCGCCGCCGTTCGCTCGGCTGCGCGAGCCAGCCTCTGACGGTAGCAGAGGTAGATCGGAGTGTCAATTGCGGTCGCCGGGAACCGCTTGACGGTATGATGGTTCCGGACGAAAGGAAGCCCGGTCGCCATGAGACTCACGCCAAGCCGCTTTTCGGCCGTTGCCGCGGGTATCGCGCTTGGGGCCGCGACGCTGGCCCCGTTGCCGGCGGTCACCTCGCGGATGCCGGTGGACGAGGTCGAGGTCGGGATGCGGGGCTTCGGCGTCACGGTATTCGGCGGAGCGACCCGCGAGCGGTTCGACGTACAGGTGCTCGGGGTGCTCACCAACGTGCTCGGTCCCCGGCGCTCGCTCATCGTCGCCAGGCTCGAAGGCGGTCCGCTGGCGCAGACCGGGGTCATCCAGGGCATGAGCGGCAGCCCGGTCTACATCGACGATCGGCTGGTGGGCGCCGTCTCCTACGCGCTCGGGTCGTTCTCGCGCGAGGCGATCGCGGGCATCACCCCGATCGAGGAGATGGCCGCGACGGACTCGACCCCGCTGCTTGCCGCCCGGCGCTGGTCCACGCCGCTTCCGCCGGCGCGCGAGGTCACACGGGACACCCTGGTCGACGTCGTCGCGCGAGCCCTGCCCGCCGCCGAGCCGTTCGCCCGGCGCCCGGGCGACGTCCGCGCCGCCGGACTGCCGGCGGTCGCCGCGGGGCGCCTCGGCGCGTTGCTGCGCCCGATTGCGACACCGCTCGTGCTGAGCGGGTTCACGCCCGAGATCCATGACCTCTGGAGCGCCGCGTTCGGCGCCGGCGGCCTCGTTCCCACGGTGGGAGGCCAGCGCGGGGGGCCGTCTCCCAGCGTCGACGACGGGCCGCCCCTGGAACCGGGAGACCCGATAGGGGCCAGCCTGATCCAGGGCGACCTGGCCATGGCGGGAACCGGCACGGTCACTCTGGTGGAGGAGGGTCGGGTGTATGCCTTCGGCCACCCGTTCTACAACCTCGGACGGGCCCAGTTGCCGATGACGCGAGCGCACGTCACGACGCTGCTGCCGAGTCTCGCGATCTCCTCGCGGCTCGCCACCATCGGCCCCGTACTCGGGACGATCGACCAGGACCGATCGACGGGCATCTACGGGAGTCTCGGGAGCGGACCCGAGCTGATTCCCGTCACGCTGTCGATCTCGGCCGGCGACCGCCGCCTGCGCGAGCGTTTCTCATTCGAGATCATCGACGACCCCTTGTTCACGCCGATCCTGACGCTGACCGGCGTGCTCAACACGTTCCTTTCCTGGAACCGCGACGTCGCCCCCAGCAGCACCTACGAAGTGTCGGGGACCGCCGCCCTGGGAGGCGGGTACGGCAACGTGGCGTTCGGCAACGTCTTTACGGGACAATCGGCCGCCTTCAGCGCGGCGCTCTCGGCGACCACGCCGCTGATGTCTCTGCTCGGCAACCGATTCGGACCGGTCGAGGTGGAACGCATCGACATCGATATCAACACCTACGAACGCCCCCGTACGGCCACGCTGGAGCAGGTCCGCATCGACGCGGATCGCATCCGGCCCGGTGATACGGTTCCGATCGGGGTGGCCGTCCGTACGGTCGAAGGTGTCGCGATAGCGAATACGGTCGACGTCGAGCTGCCTCGCGACGTGATCGGCTCCGTGCGGCTCCTGGTGGCCGACGCAACGACGCTCGACCGCCGCGAGGTGCAGGCCGGACGGCAGCCGCAGCAGGCCCGCTCGCTGCCGCAGTTGATCCGGGCCCTCAGCACGGGACGGCAGCAGGACCGCCTGTACGTGCAGTTGCTGGCCTCGCGACCCGGCGCCGTGGTGCGCGGGCAGCCGCGGGCGGGGTTGCCCCCGTCGGTTCTCGCGGTGCTCGACGGTGATCGCGCCGGCGGCGACGTGACCCGCCTGCGCGAAGCGACGCTGGGCGAATGGGAGGTTCCGATCGGCTACGTCACCTCCGGCTCCCGCCAACTCTCCTTCACGGTCGAGGCCGAATGACGTCTTTCGCGCGCCGGCGCATCACGGGAGTTGCCGCCGCCGCGGTCGCCGCGGTCGTTGCAATCGTCGTCGTGTCGGCGGCCTCCCCGGTCTTCTGGCGCGTCTCCACACAGGCGGAGTTCCTGCGCGGCAGGGCGGACAACGTTTCCATCGACGCCGGCGGGCGGCTGCTGCTGGGGCCGAACGCCGAGCGCGTGCATGCCACGGGCCTCCCGTTTCTCTGGTCGCTGGTGCAGACGGAAGGAGCGCTGTGGGTCGGCGGCGGCCCTCCCGGCGCCGTCTACCGCGTGCCTCCCGCCGGTGAAGCGAGCACCGTCCTCGATGGCGCCTCCGGCGACGTGCAGGCGCTGGCGGTCGGGGCGGGCGGGACCGTGTACGCCGCGCTGTCGCCCGGCGGACTGATCGTCGCCCTCGACGCCCGCGGCACGCGGCGCGACGTGTTCGACGCCGAGGAACCGTACGTCTGGGCGCTGGCGACGGGCTCCGACGGATCGCTGTACGCGGGCACCGGCAATCCCGGACGGATCTACCGCATTCCGCCGGACGGCAGCGCGGCACTGCTGTACGACACCGGCGCCGCACACGTCCGGTCGCTCGCAGTGGACGCGCAAGGCCGTCTCATCGCCGGCACCGGCTCGCCCGGCCGCGTGCTGCGCCTCGACGCGGCAGGGCGCGCGTTCGTGCTGCTCGACACGCAGCACGACGAGATCACATCGATCCGCCTGGCCCGCGACGGCGCTGTCCTGGCGCTGGCCGCCGGCGGCGCCGCGGCGCCGATCTCGGCAGGCCCGCCCCCCGCCGCGGCGGCTGCTTCCGCTACCCCGGTGGTGACGACGAGCGTATCGGTGACGGTGACGGCCAGCGCTCCGGCCACGCCGGCGGCAGCCCCGTCCGCGCCGAGCACCGGCGCCGCCGCGCCCTCGACCGCATTGGGCGGCGCCGTGTACCGCATCGCGCCGGACGGCATCTGGGACGTGGTGTGGCAGTCGACCGCGGACACTCCCTATGACGCCGTGATCGACGCAGACGGCGCCGTCGTCGTCGGCACCGGTCCGGACGGAAAGATCTTCCGCGTGCAGGGCCGGCCGCGGACGACGGTGCTCCTCACCCGCGCCGCCGCCGGGCAGGTCACCCGTTTCGTCGACGGACCGGACGGCCAGACCTACTTCACGACGGCCAACCCGGGCAACCTGCACCGTCTCGCCTCGAGCCGGGCCGGCAGCGGCACCTACGTTTCCGATGTGCACGATGCGCGTACGGTGGCGACATGGGGCACGATTCGCTGGCGCGCCAGCACGCCGGGCAACAGCTCCGTCCGCCTGCATACCCGCGCGGGCAACACCGCGGTGCCCGGCGAGACCTGGAGTCCCTGGTCCGAGGCGTACACCGTGCCGGCGGGCACGGCCATCAGCAGCCCCAAGGCGCGCTACCTGCAGTGGAAGGCGGAGTTCGAGGGGGCCGGCGTCGCACCGGCGCTCTTCTCGGTCACCGCGGCCTACCTGCCGCGCAACCTCGCCCCCGAGGTCACGCAGGTCACGGTCCATCCCCCCGGACGGGTCAACCTGCGGGCGTTTCCGACCGACCCGCCGATAGCCGGACTGGACGCCGAGCGCGATCCCGCGGCCCCGCCGCCGGCGCCCGGCGCGGCGCAGACGCCGACCCTGGGCCGGCAGGTCTATCGCAAGGGCCTCCAGTCCTTCGCCTGGGAGGCCCGCGATCCCAACGACGACCCGCTCCGGTTCGAGATCCGCTACCGCGAAGAGACCGCCGCCGAATGGCGGGTGCTGCAGCGGGACCTGACGACGCGCCTCTTCACCTGGGACACGACGTCGACCCCGGACGGCACCTACGTCGTACGCATCGTCGCCACCGACGCCGGAGCGAACGCACCGGGCCAGGCACTGACGGCCCTGCGCGACACCGCGCCCTTCGACGTCGACAACACTCCGCCCCGCATCGTTGTCGAGAGCCTGACCCCGTCCGGGAACCAGGTGCGGGTGCGTCTGCTGGTCTCCGACGCGCAATCGACTCTAGATCGCGTGGAGTACAGGGTGGACCCCGATCGCTGGCAGGCGGCCTATCCGGCGGACGGCATTGCCGACGAGCGCGAGGAGCGCTTCGAGCTGGCCGTGGCGGCCGCGGACGTCGACCGCCTGGTGCTGCGCGTCACCGACGCCATGCGGAACACCGCCACGGCCTCGGCTCGCTGATCTCTCGCGGCGCCGGGTCTCCGGCTACGCGGTGGGCGCGAAGGCGAAGTCGCGGCCGTCGGACATCGACGCGTCGGCCAGGATCGTCACCTGCTCGACCACCCAGACCATGTTGACCGCCACCGGCGCGCCGCGGTACTCGGCCGGCAGGAACCGCGAGCCGTAAGCCGAGTCGACCAGCTCGTGCCAGCTCAGCGGGTCCGGCCCGCTCGACCCGAGCACCTCGATTCCCGAGACCGTTCCCTCCCGCGTGACGACGACTGCGAACGTCACTCCGGTCGGGCGGCCGGGCAGCGGCATCGGCTCGGGCAGGGTCAGCAGCACCGCTTCGGGGCTCAACTGCGGTGCCACCATTCCGGTCCGAAGCTGCACGGGATTCTCGTTCGAACCGGGATTCGAAAGAGCCTCCATCATCGCCGCCAGCGAATCCGGGCTCTGCACGGTACTGACGGCGCTGGCTGCGGCCAACGCGCAGAGGACGGTCACCGCACAGGCGGCGCCGGCCAGCCAGACCCTGTGCAGGTTGTCCGCCAGGCCGCGCATGCCGGTCGTACGGGCCACTTCCCGTTCCGCGGCGATGCGGCTCAGCACCATGCCGCCGACCACGCGCAGGCGCTCGACGAGATCGTCGTCCAGCCGATCTCCCGCCGCCAGCCGCACGGCGCGGCTCAGCTCGCGCTGCTCGTCCGCGAGACGAACGCAGGCCGGGCAGTCGTCGAGGTGCGCGTCGACGGCAATCCGGTTGCCGACGCTGAGCTCGTCGTCGATATAGGCGGCCAGACGCCGCCGCGTCCATCTGCAGGTCACCTTGGCCAGAGCTCCTTCATCGATTCGCGGAGCGCGGCGCGCCCGCGCGCGAGTCTAGACTTGACCGTACCCACCGTCACGCCGAGCGAGAAGGCGATCTCCTGGTACCGCATGCCGTGGAACTCCCGGAGCACCAGGGCCGACCGCTGTTCGAACGGCAGCGCGCCGATGGCCGCCCGCATGCGCGTCGCGAGCTGCCGCCGCTCGAGTCGTACGTCGGCTCCCGGTTGATTGGTGGCCCGCAGCTCGCCGTGGGTGGACGCGTAGTCCTCCAGCGAAACTTGCGCGTCCCGCCGCCGCCGCGTCCAGGACCGCTGCCGGTTGCGCGCCTGGTTGACGACGATGCGATAGATCCAGGTCCTGAGAGTCGCGTCTCCGCGGAACCTTGCCAGGGTCCGGAACACGCGCAGGAAGACCTCCTGCGAGACGTCGAGCGCCTCCTCGCGGTCCCCCAGCAGGGCGAGGGCGAGCTGGAACACCATCGCCTGGTGCGTTTCGACCAGCCGGCGGCACGCCTCCTCGTCCCCTTCGACGCACCGATCGATCAGGGAGGTGTCGGTCGCCGGGAGCGCCGACCATTCGACAGCCGATGCAGATCTCAAGAACTCCACCAGAGGCCGCGTTCGCGGCCCTCGCCGTCCCGCCAAGGTTCGCGTACCACCGTCCCGTATGCAAGGGCAGCGACCCTGCGGTCGCCGGACGATCGCTCCCGAGCCCCTGTACGCTTGGACACCGGCGGCGTCCGAAAGTTCCCTGATTCCTGCTACGATCCGCTCGGTCGCCGATAGCGTGGCCTGCCCAATGCTGAACGGCCTCTTCGTCTCGGTCGCCCTCGCCTCCGTCCTCCTGGCTGCGGCCACCGGCCGGATGGAGGAACTCACCGGATCGATCCTCACGTCGGCGCGCAGCGCCGTAGACCTCGCGATCGGGCTCGTCGGCGTGATGGCCTTCTTCCTGGGGTTGATGCGCGTCGCCGAGAACGGCGGCCTGATGGCCACCATCGCCCGCCTGGTACGTCCCGTCATGCGCCGGCTCTTCCCCGACGTGCCGGACGACAGCCCGGCGATCAGCGCGATGATCCTCAACATCGCCGCCAACATGATGGGCCTGGGCAACGCCGCCACGCCGTTCGGCATCAAGGCGATTCAGGAGCTCGACAAGCTGAACAGCCGGCCGGGCACAGCCACCAACGCGATGGCGCTGTTTCTCGCCATCAACACGGCCGGACTGGCCGTGCTGCCCAGCGGCATGATCGGCGTGCGGGCCTCGCTCGGATCCGAGGATGCGGCCGGCATCTTCTTCCCGACCTGGTTCGCCAGTGGATCGGCAACGATCGCCGGCATCACCGCCGCCATTCTGCTGTCGCGGGCCGGCCGCTACCGCCGTACGGCGCCGCCGCCTGTCGAGGCCGCGACGACGCGGGCGCCGGAGCCCGCAGGAACGCAGGAAACGCCGGTCCCCGACGGCGCGGCGGCCGGACCGGAAGCGGCCCCGGAGCCTTCTCCGAGGCGGGTCTGGGTTGCCAGGGCATTCTGGATCGGCCTGCTGGCGCTGGCTCTCCGTGACTTCGTCGCCCGGCTGGCTACGGAACCCGCGCTGGACGCGTTCCGCGGCATGACCTCGTTCTGGATGCTGCCGGCCCTGGTTTCGGGCCTTGTCCTGTATGGCTGGGTCCGCCGCGTCCGCGTTTACGATTCCGTGGTCGAAGGAGCGAAGCAGGGCTTCGACGTCGCCCTGCGCATCATTCCTTTTCTGGTCGCGATACTCGTGGCCATCGGCATGTTCCGCGCCGCCGGCGGCATCGACGCGCTCGTGACCGTGCTGGGACCGGTTACCGCCCTCATCGGCATGCCCGCCGAGGTGTTGCCGATAGCCGTGCTCCGCCCCCTGTCCGGCTCCGGCTCGCTGGGCGTGGCGGCGGAAACGCTGCAGACCTACGGTCCCGACTCGCTGATCGGGTATCTGGCCAGTACCGTCTACGGCAGCACGGAGACCACCTTCTACACGCTGGCGGTGTACTTCGGCGCGGTCGGCGTGCGGAACACCCGCCACACCCTGCCGTCCTGCCTGCTGGCCGACGTCGCCGGGATTCTCGCGGCGACGTTCATCGTGAACCTGCTGTTCGGCTGACCGATGAGGGATCAGGGGTCGAACGGAATGGCGTCGAGCGTCTCTTCGTCTTCCGGGAGCACCGTCTCTCCCGCCGGCAGGCGGTTGCCGCGCAGGATGTGCGCGACGATCTCGGCCGTCTGGGCGGCAGTCAAGGTTCCCGGCGCATCCTGAGGCATCGTCTCCCGGATGTATCCGAACATCTCGCCCAGCGAGCGGCCTCGCCAGGCGTTCCGGAAATTGTGATCGCCGAGCAGGGCCGCCATCTCCGGAACGAACTGGCGGATCGCGCCGTGACACACGGCGCACTGGTCGTCGTACAAGACCTCGCCGCGGTCGGCCTGCCCGGTCGTGTAGACGCCGTCCCGCACGGATGGCGCCGACGGCTCCTGCGCGGCAGAAAGAGCGGCGGCCCCCACCGCCAAGGTGAGGGCCGCCGCGCCGCAAACATTGAAGAAAACGCGCATGCCGTTGCGGCTACTGATCCAGGATCAGCGTGGCGTTGCGCTTCGGCACCTGGCCGCCGGTCTGGATCTCGGCGATCTTCTCGACCGTCTCGATCTCGACCACCGCGACGCTGTTGTTCCCCGACAGCGAGATGTAGGCGTACTTGCTGTCCGGGGTGATGGTGACCCAGTTCGGCGAGTGGCCCACGCGGACGCCGCCGACCAGCTCCAGGTCCGGCACCGTGTAGACGTAGACGCTGCTGTTCAGGCTGCTGTTGGCGACGATGTACTTGTTGTCGGGGGTCACGCCGATGCCGTGCGCGGTGTTGCCGCCGTGGCCGGGCGTCCGCTCGTCGGGCGGCACCTCGGGATACTCGATCCGGCGGACTTCCTTGCGCGTGTCGAAGTCCACGACGCCGAAGCCGTTGAAGTTCGAGAGCTGCGCATAGATGTGGCGGGTCGAGCCGTCCGCGTTCACGTCGAAGGTCATCGGGCGGATGCCGAGATCGAAGTAGGTGGTCCACACCGGCCGGTCGGTCGCCGTATCCACGACGGTGATGTTGCGCCCGCCGACCATGCCGGCGATGGCGTACTTGCCGTCCGGCGTGACGTAGGTGTTGTGCACCCCGCCATGGACGGAGATGACCGCGACGATCTCGTTCGACTCGGTGTCGAGCACGTCGAGCGCGCCGGGGGCCTGTGCGATGGCCGTGTAGACCTTCTTGCCGTCCGGCGTGACCGCGATGTTGTTGGGCCGCCCGCTGAGCGGAACCTTCTTGATCACCTTCAGCGCCGCAACGTCGACGATGTCGATCGTGTCGTCGGACTCGTTGGCCACGTACAGCCACTTGCCGTCGGGCGACGGCGCCGCGCCGTGCGCCCGCTCGATGCCGTCGACCACGCCGACCACCTCGTTGGTGACCGGATCGATGAAGTGCACGTTGTCGCCCGCGCTGTTCGTCTGGACGATCCGCACGGTGCCCTGCGCCGCCGCGGTCAGGGGCAGGAGGAGAATCGCCGCCGCCGCCAGATAACAGATTGCCCGGTGTTTCATCGCCATCCTTCAAGCTCCTCTGTTGTGAGACCCTGCTTTCGCTCGGTCTACTGTCCGGCCGTCTCGCCGTTCACCCAGGCCGCCAGGGTCTGGAACCACGGGTCTTCCTGCGAGGTGAACTGCCGCCCGCCGTTGTGGAACTCGTCGCCGCCCGCGTCCGGCTCCAGCGGGTGCATCAGCAACCGGCTGGCCAGCGGATCGCCCGGCACGACGAGTCGGGAGACCGCCTCGAAGTTGGCCCGCGACTGCTCCTCGTCCCACTCCGTGGCGCCCCGCTCCATCTCCTCCAGGAAACCGACGCGTCCGCCCTCGGCGTGGCAGACGACGCAGCGGGTGAAACCCGACTTGCGTTCCAGAAAGATCGGCTGGACCTGGCTCCGGAAGAACTCGAAATCCAACTCCACTGTCGCCTCGGCCGGTTGCTGCCCCAGCAGCGCCGTAAAGGCCAGGATCATGATCACGGCGAGTCCTCCTTCCTTGTCACGCGGCCACGGCGCGCACGTGCGCACCCTGACCCGATCGACTCGTTCAGCGATATTACCATCGCAGGAGCACCTCGGAACGGATGGAAATCGCATCGATAGCGGCGCGACGCGCTTCCCCGGTCCGGTGACGCTCTCGGAACGGGTAGAATCGCCTGGATATCAGACGCGACCGATCCAGGAGGTGTAGCGATGACACTCTCGCGACGCAAGGCGCTCTCCATTTCCGGCTCCACCCTCGCCGGACTGTCCCTCGGTGTCGTCGGGCCCGGACGTCCCGGTGCGGTCCAGGCCCAGGAAACGCAGGACTGGCCGGACCGGCTCGTCGAGCGGCCGCTCCGCGAGGGTTTCCCGGCCCCGCTGCCACTGAATCCCGACGGGTCGGCCCCCGACCATCCGGAGAGCGCGGCCGGAGCGATCACCGACCCGCTGATGTGGCGCACGGCGGGCCGGCGGACACCGGAGATCGAGTTCGACTACCGGCGGATGGCGATCCGGGTCGATACGCGCGGCATGGCGCGGCTGTCCGGCACGCTGCGCTTCTCGGACCTGGAGCAGCTTCCGGTCGTGTCCGGCACCTGGCTGCTGCAGTGCGGCGCGCCGAATCCGCGCGGCATCGTCAAGTGGACCGGCGTCCGCTTCAGCGACTTCGCCGACATGTTGGACGTGATCCCCGAGGTGCACTACTGCCGCTTCGTCGGTTCCGACCGCTTCTACGCGGATGAGCCGATGACGACGCTGCGGCAACCGCAGGTAATCCTCGCGTGGCTGATGAACGACGAGCCGATCCCGCCGCGGCACGGGGCTCCGCTGCGGTTGATCGTTCCCTTCCGCTACGGGAACCGGAGCGTGAAGGCGATCACCGAGATGACCTTCAGCACGCCGGGGCCGCGGATGCCGCCGTTGCCGGACTAGTCGCTCACGCGCGTGAACTTCTGGTTCCGCCGCCCGCCGACCGTCTCGGCGGCGTACAGGTCGCCTTGTGAATCGATCACGATGGTGTGGGGAAAGGTGAACTCCCCCGCCATATGCCCGGATCCGCCGATGCTGCCGACGATGTCGCCGCTCGCGCGCTCCAGGATCCAGATGCGGTTGCTGCCGAGGTCCACGACGAACAAGTGCCGCTGCTCGGGGTCGCGCGAGAGCTCGATGTCGGTGGCCCGCAGCGTCGCCTCGCCGTACGCGGCCGGGTCGACCGGGATGATGCGCTGCAGGTTGCCCTCCCGATCGAACACCTGGATGCGGTTCTGGCCACGGTCGCAGGCATAGACGAGACCGTCGTTGCCGAGCACGACGCAGTGCGGGTGTCCCCCGCCGCCCTCGACGAACTGCCCGTCGCCGCTCCCGGCCGAGCCCCACTGGCGCAGATAGTTGCCCTCGCGGTCGAAGACCACGATGCGGTGGTTGCCGTAGCCGTCCGCGATGTACACCGAGCCGCGCTCGCCCGTCACCGGATCCGGGTTCGGATCGACGGCGATGTCGGCCGGGGCGTTGAGCAGGGTCCGGCTGCTGTTGAACCCCGGCTCGCCGCAGGTCGGATGGGGAGCGTTCGGGTTCAGCGTGGGCGGACCGTCGCAGACGCCCTTGGTGCCGATCTGCAGGAGCATCTGCGACCCGTCGTGCGTCCATTTCTGGACCACGCCGTCCGAGTTGCCGGCGATCCAGATGTTGTCCATCTCGTCCACGAAGCAGCCGTGGATCCCGTGCGGCAGCACTGCGGCCGCGCCGTCCTCGGTGAGCGTCGGATCGCCCCAGCTCGCGGCGACGTTTCCGGCCCTGTCGTAGAGAATCACCGGCGGCGACGGTATCGACTGCGAGCCCTCCTGCGGCAGCAACCCGTTGGGCAGGAAGCCCCGGTTGACGGTGACGACGCGGTCGTGCGAGTCGATGCAGCTCGCACCCACCATCCCGGTCACCCACTGCCGCTCCAGGCCGTCGTCGTCCGTCAAGGTCGGCAGCGGCTTGGGCCAGAACGGGTCGACCCGATACGCGGGGGCCTGCCCCGCGTCCTGGGCCGCGGGCAGCGCCATCCAGAACGCGCCGCCGAGCAGCGCCGCGAGCAGCATGGCCGCGCGAGTACGCCGTCCGCCGAACAGTGCGCCGGCAGGTCGTTGCTTCATGGTTCCTCCTTATATCACCTGCACGGGAGTGCCGCGAGCACGATCCGCACTCCGCGCCGGCGAACCCTGGAAAGCGACCACCGTCTCCGGGCTGCTAGAGTAGGGCACGCGCGCGACCTCTCGGTCGCGTTGGGAGTTTCGCTGGGGCGAAACTCCTGTGAAGCCAGCCTTCAGGAGTCGGAAACACGAGATGAGGAGGTTTCGATGAGCACGACATACGCGACACGTGGCACCAGCTCGCGGCGAGCACGTTGGATCGCCGGGGCGACCGTCGCCGGACTGGCGCTCGCCGGCGGACTCGCCGTCGAGGACGTCCAGGCCCAGGAGCGGACGCGGATCAACAAGGTGATCGAGGCGATCGAGCAGGGGCGGCCCGCCATCGCCAACCAGGACTGGCGCTTCGTCGACATGGAGCACTCGCCCTTCTCGGCCGGGGGGATCGTGGATGCCTTCGCCGAGGCGGATCAGGACCGCGACGAGCAGGGCCGCATGCGGCTGACGCCGATGGTGCGCATCCCGCAGGAGGGCGACGAGGACTTCAAGTGGGCCGTCAAGCAGGTCCTCGACCTCGGCGGCCTCGGCGTCATCGTCCCGCACGTCGACACCGGCGAGGAGGCCGTGCGGCTCGTCCAGGCGGCGCGCTACCCGCCGGCGCGCGATGACGCGCAGCCCGAGCCGCGCGGCGAGCGGGGCTGGGGACCCGGTAGAGCCACCCGCCTGTGGGGCGTGGACACCGCCGAGTACCACGCACGGGCCGACGTGTGGCCGCTCGACCCGGACGGCGAGCTCTTCGTCGTCGCCATGGTCGAATCGGCCGAGGCGGTCGCGAACATCGACGCCATCCTGGCCGCGCCGGTCAGCGCGATCATGGTCGTGCCGGGCGACATGAGCATCGACCTCGGGCTCGGACCCGCACCCGGGCCGGAGAACCACCCCGAAGTCGACGCCATGTTCGACAAGGTCCTCGAAGCCTGCAAGGCGCAGGATCGCGTGATCTGCGGCTGCGGCGACGGCGCCGTCCGGCTGCAGCAGCGCATCGACGAGGGCTGGCAGTTCATCCTGCCGCTCGGCGGATAGCGGGAGCGTCAGGAGAGCCGGGGGAATTGACACCAATCTCCTCCGGCTCTCTGGCATTGTGCTCCGCGAAACGCCGCCGCCACCGCGGACCGGCCGGCGTCGGACCTGCTACGCTGTGTGTATGACCGTCGACATGAAGGTCACTTCCCCACACCGTCCGAACGGCTCTGCGCTACGCGGCACGCCATTTTGGCGCCTTCTCACTATCGCACGCCCGTATCTCCGCCATACGGCGGGCGCCGCTCATCGGAGCCGCAGACACGCGACGGGAGCCTACGATGACGAATCGTGATCCGGGTCGCCAGGACGACTATCGCATTGACGTCGAGGATTTCGGTCCCATCCAACGGGCAAGCGTGGACGTCCGCCCGTTCACCGTGTTCATCGGCCCGAGCAACACCGGCAAGTCGTACCTCGCCGTGCTGATCTACGCCCTGCACCGGTCTCTTCGCATGGGCTACGACTGGACGCCGTGGCCGGCACTGGCTACTCGCATCGGACGCGCGACGAGCACGCCGGGCGACGAGATCCTGCGGGACTTGAGAACCTGGGCCGGAGTTGCGTCCGGCAGGCCACCGGGACCGTCGCTGCCGCGCAACGTGACGTCGTACATCGAAGCGCTCCTGAGGGACGCCAAGTGGCTCGAGGCCGATCTCACCGATGAACTGCGCCGCTGCTTCGGCGTCGATCGTCTCGACGTCCTGGTGCGACGACCGGGCTCCGGTGACGGCGCCCGCATCGGCTTCAGCGGCGCCGGTGAAGTTGGCCCTGTGACCGCGCGCTACGAGTTTCGATTCGGATCGGGCGATCATCGGCTGTCGGGTCAAGTGTTGCCCACTTCATCCCATTTGCCGGACGCCGCGGGCCTGAAGAGAATGGCGACCGCTTCCACCACGTTGATTTCGTTCGAGAATGACACGATCGAGGAGGAGTTCGATACCGGAGCGTTCTTCCAGTTGGTCGTGGCGCACCTGTTCCGCGCGTTCATTGCGCCCATGTACCGCCGCGTCCACTACCTGCCGGCCGACCGGACCGGCGTCATGCACAGCCATCAGGTCGTCGTGAGCACGCTGGTCCAAAGCGCCACGACTGCAGGCCTGCGTCCGTCGACCAACATCCCGATGCTCTCCGGCGTGCTGGCTGATTTTCTGAATCAACTCATCGGCATGAGCGGCGAACGGCGTTCGGCTCGCGGGGAACCCGTAGCGGAATTGGCAGCCGGCCTGGAGCACGCAGTGCTCAAGGGCGCCGTTCAACTTGCTCGCACCGAGACCGGTTACCCCCGCTTCATGTACCGCCCGGCCGGCTGGAAGGACGACCTGCCGTTGATGCGGACGTCGTCGATGGTCTCGGAGCTGGCGCCGGTCGTGCTGTACGTGCGGCATCTCGTGCAACGGGGCGACGTCCTGATAATCGAAGAACCGGAATCGCATCTGCATCCGGGGATGCAGGCCGCCTTCGCGCGCGAGCTGGCGCGGCTGGTGCGCGCCGGCGTTCGCATCGTCATCACCACTCACAGCGAGTGGTTCCTGGAACAGATCGGGAACCTCGTCAGTCTCTCCTCGCTGCCGGAGAATCGGCGGGAGGGCATCACCGGCGCCGATGTCGCGCTCTCGCCGGAGGAAGTCGGCGCATGGCTGTTCAAGCCCGGCCCGCAGGGGTCCGTGGTGGAAGAAGTCGAAGTGGACCCCGAGACCGGCCTGTTTCCGACGGACTATGACGAAGTAAGCCAGTCTCTGTACAACGAGGGCGCGGACATCTTCAACCGGCTGCAGGAAGGGTCGCGCGAGTGAGCGGACTCGTGCAGGCGGTTACGCGGCACGTGGACGTCGCCTGCCGGAAAAGGAGCATCAGCAAACGAGGGTGCTCGGTGTCGATGCACGGGGCGCCGGTCGAGCACGTGGCGGTCGACCTCGACTGCGAGAAGCTCCGGATTCCCACTGAGCGCAAACGGTGCGACTATCTGTTCTTCGGCAAAGGACGGAACGTTGCGTGGGTGAGCCCCATCGAACTGAAGGGTGGAGCCTTCAGGGGCGGCTCGGCCGCAGCGCAGCTTCAGGGCGGCGCGGACATTGCCGACGCGTGGATTCCCGACAGCCTGCAGTTCAGGTTCGTCCCGGTTCTCGCCAGCGGACAAGGCGTTCACAGGGCACGTCTCACCGCGCTCCGCCGCGCGACAGTCACCTTGCGCGGCCAATCACGACGACCGGTGCTGATTCGTTGCGGCTCGCGATTGATGGAGGCGCTGGAACGGGCGCTGGCGTCCGGGTGACGTCTTCCCGCTCGACACTCCGGAATGCGCCGCCCATCCCGTGGTCAGGAAACCGCCTGCTCCGCCGGGATCATCAGGCCGAGACCGCAGAACCTCCCGTCGCCGATGATCAGGGAACCTGGAACCGTACTGGAGAATCGCAGTTCCACGTGCCAGAGCGCGTGCTTCGAGAACCGGGAACCGTCCGCGAAACGCTCGGCCATCGCTCCTCTGCGCTGGAAGGGCTCGCGCTGGACGCGGATGTCGGTCGGTCGCGCCCGCACGCCGGCGTGGCGCAGCGCCTGCACGACCGCCCCGACCGCCCGCGCCTCCTCCCGAAGCCGCTCACCGGCCTCCTTGATCGCGCTGTCCTCGTCACCGCCGAGACGGCGCCGTACGGCGGCAGGCAGCGCTACCGCGGTCACGCTGCGGAAGATCCGGCCGCCCCGCGCGAACCGATCCGCCATGCGTGAGTCCTCCGTCGACACAAGAAGCCCCGGCCATGCCTCCCCCGTTTCGGGATCGCACGGTGCAAGACCGGCGAAGGCCCATCGGAGGTCGTCGACGCGAATGGGACATTGAGCGGGAACGTCGATCATGACCCGGCGGATGGACAGATCCGTATGCACGGCGCCAATGGACGGTACGGCGTCATCCGGATGCGCAGTTCGAGGTCGCGAGGGCCCGCGCCGCGACCGACGATCAACTTCTCGAACGGCGCCGCCTGTGCGGACGGAGACGTCCGCACCTTCGCGGCCGCGGCGTCGCGCAGACCTGCAATCAACGGCGCTGCGAGTCGAAGCGGTAGAGGCGCGAAGGCCGAGTCGTCCCGCAGTTCGAAATGCAGACGGCGCGGCGGCGTCCGGTAACCGACACCGCGGAACGACGCCTTCGGTGGTTGGGCGAACAACTGACGGGGCATGCCGTCCGACAGATTCCAAACCAGCCGCCCGCGGGCCTGCTCTTGTCTCTCGACGAGACTCTTGGGTGCCGGAATGGGAACAGACCACTTCGCCACCCTCGCCTCCACTCGGGGCGTAGAGCGCACCCGGGTGAGCCCCGAGCGTCGCATCCGCCTGATCGCGCGGGAGGATGTCCGCAACTGCCCACGCCATGTCCACGCCCCGCCCGAGCTGGTACAGGCGCGCAGCGATGCCGCAGACAAGCTCCGCCTCGCTCTCGCCCGAATCGAAGTTCCAGCCGACAAGCAGTGGCGACCTTGCTTCTTCGATCCGGGTCAACCGGTAGTCTACGGATGCGGACGCTGCAGGTCCGCACCCGCTGCGGCGCTGTGTCCTACTTCGCGAGCGGGTGCGGCCGGACCTGGAACTTCACCGCCTTCTGCAGCGTGCCGGGTCCGCCTTCCAGGTGCCACGCGGCGTAGTTCGAATAGCTCGACCAAAGCCCCTTGCCCTTCCAGCCGGTCGTCGGGTCGTCGATTCGGCCGACCGACGAGCGCGAGAAGAAGCCCATCGGATACGGGACGCGCAGCGTCACGTACTCCTCGGTCGACGGCACGAACACCTCCAGCGAGTCGGTGTTGACCACGCCGTAGACCGGCGTCTCGGCCCCGAACCCGAGCACGTCGTGGTGGTCGATCTGCGTCAGATAGCTCTCGTCCGAGTTGATCGGCATCTCGGCGTTCGAGTAGGTCGGCTTGTCCATGCGATGGAACGTCCAGCCCTCCGGGCAGCTCTGCCCCGTCGCGGTCGGACCGTTCCTGACGGTGCAGACGCTGTGGTCGAACGAGGCGAAGTGGCCGCTGCCGCGCCAGTCCTGCCAGATGATGCCGTCGCGGGTGACGTGCAGGCCGCCGCTGCCGTAGGGCGGTGGGTTCGTGACGCTCGGCGGCGGCATGTAGACCTCGGCGATGCAGGTCTCCGGCGGGTTGTCGCCCAGTTCCAGGCGCACCAGCGTGTTGTCGTCGCGCCCGTTGTCCGAGCACCAGACGCTGCCGTCCGCATCGTTGAAGGCCGGCGAATAGCAGCCGTAGGCGACGCGGTGGTCGCGGGCCGGGTCGACCGGCTCGTCCGGCTCGGTCCAGCCGGGGGTGATCACGCCGTCGCCGTTCGTGTCGATGACCGTGGGACACCAGCCCTGCGACGCTTCGGCGTCCCCGGTCTCGTCCCACAGCTCCACGTCCACCCAGCCGACCCCGTCGCGGAAGCCGTAGTAGAAGCGCTCGTCGTGGCCGAGCTGGTTGTGGTCGGACGAGAAGCAGGTGTCGATCTCGCTGAACTGCTCGCTCTCCGGGTCGTACAGGAAGACCTGCCGCGTGCCCACCTCCAGCGGGAAGTAGTCGCCGAACGCGTTCTCGCCGTCGGTGCAGAAGTCGGGCTGCTCGTCCGGGGCGCGGATGCGGCCGGTCAGCCAGACGCGTCCCTCGCCGTCCATGGCGACGCTGCGCGGATCGGAGCGGCGCGCCCAGATCGGGTCGTCGCCGTAGTAGGGCGACGTCGGCGTGTCGGTCAGGATGGGCGGGGCGTTCGACGGAATGGGAATCGTGGTGGCGCGGTGCTCCACCGGATCGATCACGGCGAGGATGTCGCTCGGCTGGACCACGCCGTAGACGAGGCCGTTGGCGTTGACGGTGCCGTCACGCACATCGGCGGGGGTGCTGTCCGTCCGCCCGTCGTGCTCCGTCCCCCAGTCCCAGAGGGTGACCACGACGTTGCGCTCCGCGCCGGTCGGCCGCGGCGGGGTCTGGGCCGGCGCCTCACCGGACGCGATGCGGTCCGTCCAGTCCGCGAACATCGCCCGCTGCGGGCCGAGCCGGCGGAAGGCGCCGGCCATCGAGGCGCCCATCGGCCCCATCGCGACACGGCGGTCCCACGCTTCGAGGTGCGAGTCGACGTCGCTCAGGATGCTGTCGGGAATCGCGCGGGTCGCCTCGTTGCCGATCTGGTGGCAGTTCAGGCAGCCGGTTACCGAGCTGCCCAGCTCCTGCTGGGAATGCTCCCCCTCGGGCAGCTCCATCATCGAGAGCCACCAGGCGGCGGGATAGACCTGCGCGGCGGCCAGCGCGTCGGGGGCCACGACCGTGTCGAGATCCAGCGCCTGTCCCGGCGTCGCCGATACGCGCTCCGAATCGACGAGACCGTAGCCGCGCACCCAGATCTCGTAGGTCGCCTCGGGCAGGTCGGGCAGCACGTAACGGCCCTCGTCGTCGGTCGCCACGATGCGGATGAAGCGGGTCGGCAGCTCGGTCGTCTCGGCAACCACCCACACGCCCGCCTCGGGACCGTCGGCGCTGGTCACCACGCCGCCGATGTCGTCGGCGTCGAGCTCGATCCCGGACGATTGGGCGAGCCCCGCTCCGCCGACCAGCCCCGTGCCGAGGGCAATCACCAATGCGGCCGCGGCGGCGGCCGCACCCGACGTCAGCGTCGACTGCATGCGTCTCTTCATCAATGCCTCCTCACGACAACTTCCGCACCGCTCCGATCGTCCATTGGCGGCGGATGCACGCGCCCGCCGCCACCATCGTCGCACACCAGAGGGACTATACCGTCAACAATCTCGGGCTGATCGCGGTTCTCATCGGCCGCGGCAGGCACACGAACCTATGCGTGTCGGGATCCAGCCCATGGATGTCCGACGCCGGGGAATTTTCGACGCCCGGGCGGGAACAACTCCCCAGCCCGCCTGCCGTATGCAGCACCGTGGCGCCGGGTTTCTCCACGAACGCTGCGCGACGCGTCGACACGGGATGGCGCGAACCTTGCACTAGGCGATCGCGCAGACGCAAGGAGGTTGCATGATGAAAGCGAAGACCGAAAAACGGGAGGAGGGGCGGCGGCTGGTGCCGGTCGGTGCACAGGGTGCACAGTGGTTCATGAATCCGTTCGCGGGCATGCGGCGTCTGTCCGATGAGATGGAACGGATCTTCGAAGGGGTTCGCGGCGCAAGACCGCGGCCCTGGCACGACTTCGAGTTCGACGGCGCGTGGTTGCCCGACATCGAGGTCTTCGAAAAGAAGAAGAATCTCGTCGTGCGGGCGGACGTTCCCGGCATGTCGAAGGACGACATCACGGTGACGGTCGGCGCCGACACGCTGACGATCGAGGGCGAGCGCAAGCTCGACGAGGAGGAGCGAGCCGAGGGCTACTACCGGTCGGAGCGCGCCTACGGCCGCTTCCACCGCTGTCTCGGGCTCCCGGCCGGCGTCGACCCCGACAAGGCGACGGCGAGCTTCAAGGATGGCGTCCTGGAGGTCACCATGCCGGCCCCGCCGGCGCCGGCGGGGAAGAAGGGACATCGACTGGACATCGCGGGCGCATAAAGGGGTGACGGCAATGTCGCGATGCAGCCTTGTCGTCGTTCTTCTGATGGCGACCAGCGGGTGCGCCGGGGAATCGGCGTTGCCCGGGACCCGACCGGCCGCCGCTCCCACCGGAGACGAGCGGCCTGCGGCGGGGACGACCGGCTACGACACCGTCGTGTTGTCGCTGCCGCGGGGCGCGACCGGTGCGGGACGGCAGGCGTTCGTCGACCTCAAGTGCACGGCGTGTCATCGCGTGACCGGCGAACCCGACCTTCCCGCCCCCGTGTCCGCCAATCCGGGGCCGGATCTCGGTGCCGGATTGGCGAGCCGGCCGTCTGGGGTCGTAGCCACGGCGATCGTGGCGCCGTCGCACGCCATGAGCGTGGACACAAGCGCCGAGGTGCGGGCGGGCGTCACGGGGGTGCTGTCGCCCATGGGCGATTACAGCGAGTCGATGACCGTGCGCCAGTTGCTCGACCTGATCGCCTACCTGCAGTCGGCGAACCAGTGAAGCCGCGACGCCCGCAGTCCGCGAAGCCGCCGTGGTCCGGGTGACGAGTGCGCCGGCGCCGAACGCCCGGCGCGGCTCGTCTCCCGGCCCTCGGGATCCCCAGGCTTCACAGTCCGGGGTGAAAGCGCCACGGGCTGTTCAATACTCCATGGTGACGAGCCCGCCGGTCGCGGTCCACTGGAACCGCATGGCCGGCAGGTGTCCGCCCTCTCCTTCACCGGCCGCGTAGACGTAGACGAGCGCCTCGGCGTAGCGGCTCTCGAGCGGCGCCAACAGTTCGCGCGCAACGGCGGACGCCGTCTCCAGATCCGCCACCTCCACCTCGAGCGTGATGACGTCGTGCGCGGTCGCCATCTTCAGGATGCGCCATCCGTCGTTGACGACGCCCAGCTCGTCGAACGCCGGCGGCGACGACTCGACGCGCGAGTCCTCCTGCCCGCAGCCCGCGACGACCGCGTACAGCGCCGCGCACGCCCAGAAGCCGCCGCCCTTGCCGGTCCTCAGGCGCCCTCCCGTTTTTGCGTTGCGCGCCCCTCAGCCGAGGCTCGCGAGGAACGCGTCGATGCCCGCCTGCGCCACGACCTCGTCCTGATCCGGCGTTCCGGAACTGCAGCCGACCCCGCCGACGATCTGCTCGTCGACGAACAGCGGGAGCCCGCCCGCCACGATCATGAACCGTCCCTGGTTGCTCACATGAATGCCGAAGGCAGGACCACCGGGTCCGCTCACCTCGCCGTACGCGCGCGTCGAGCGCCGCGCCGCCGACGCCGTGAACGCCTTGCTGATCGCCACGTCGATGCTGGTGATGCGCCCGTTGTCCATGCGCTGGAACATCAGCAGGCTGCCGTTGTCGTCGGTGATCGCGATATCCATGTCGACGCCGATCTCGCGCGCCTTGGCCTCTGCGCCGGCCATGATGACGCGCGCGTCGTCTAGCATCAGCTTCTGTACCGTCTTCATCTCCGCTGTCCTCCTCCGCGTCCTGGGGCCAACGAGCCCTGCGACCGTATTTGGCGGCGCTAATCCGTCGCGCCCAGGGCCCGCAGCAGATCGGCCGTGCTCGTGTCGCTGTAGTCGGTCAGGCTGCGGGTCAGGCGCGCCGGGGCCCGCGCGGCGAGCGCGCGGTCCAGGGGCGTTTCCCCGCGGTGGTTGGTGGCGTCCAGCCTGGCCCCAAGGCTCACGAGATACCGCACCACGGACTTGAAGCCGTGGAAGGCGGCCATGTGCAGCGCGGTGTCACCGGTGGCGCTGGCGGCGTTGACGTCGGCGCCCAGCTCCACCGCTGCCTTCACCGCGTCGATGCCGCTGTTCATCACGCTGCGGCGATCCGGATCCTGGGTGAGGGCCACCTCCATCTCGGCAGAGTCCATCTCGCGTCCCAGGCGATCCTTGCCGGCCCGGCCGAACCCGCCGGTGAGCATGCCGGCGGCGGCCATCAGCGGCGTCACGCCGCCATCCAGGCCGGCGTGCGGATCCGCCCCGCTGTCGGCGAGCCGGCGCATGATGTCGCCCCGGCCGAACTTGGCCGCGAGAAAGAACGGCGCCGCCCCGGTCCAGGCCACGTCCAACGCGAAGAGCTTGCCCTGTCGCGCGTAGCGGGTGCCCCGCAGGAGGCGGGCGTTCGGATCCGCGCCGTGCGCCAGAAGCACCGCCACCAGCGCCTCGTCGCCGCGCAGGATCGCCGCGTGCAGGGGCGTGTAGCCCGCCCCGGCGCCGTTCGGGTCGGCGCCGGCAACGAGCAGCATCGCAGCCAGCGCCCCGTGGCCGCTGTGGGCAGCGACGACGAGCGCGCTCGTGCCGGCCGGCGCGGTGTCGTTCGGGTCGGCGCCTGCGGCCAGCAGCAGCTCGGCGGACGCGACGTCGCCGCTGCGCGCCGCGAACAGCAGCGGCGTGAAGCCGCCCTCTTCGACCACGACGACGGCGCCGTCGCGGCTTGTGCGGGCGGAATGCGCCTGCACCACGGGACGGAGACGCGAACGGGCGTGCACGTCCGCTCCCGCGCCCAGCAGGGCTTCGACGACCCCGGCATGCCGCTGCGACGCCGCCCACATGAGGGCGGTCTGCTCCTCGGTCGCCTCCCGCGCCTGCACGTCGGCGCCGTGCTCCAGCAATGCCCGCACCGCGCCGATGCTGCCGGCGCGCGCCGCGGTCATCAGGGGGGTCTCGCCGCTCGGCAGCACCGCGTGCGGCGTGGCGCCGGCCGCGAGCAGCAACCGCACCATCGCCGGGTTCCCGTTCTCGCACGCCAAGTAGAGTGGTGTGACGCCGAGCTGGTTCGAAACGTCCGCGACCGCGCCCGTCTCGATGAGCAGCTCCGCCGTCTCCAGATCGTTCAGATAGGCCGCCCAGTGCAGCGCCGTCGCTCCGTCCGGCTGCCGGGCGTTCACGACGACCGGCTCCTCCAGCAGCGCTCGCAAGGCGTGCCGATCGCCGTTCCGAACCGCGTCGACGAGACGCAGGTCCGCCTGCTGTCCGGCGGCCGGTGCGGCCAACAAGACGCCCAGGAATCCGAGACACGCTCGGGCCAGGCTCCGGCTCATCCCGCAGGCGCGCATGTTCGACTCCCCTGTCTCCGCCACGTAACCGCGGTCGCCGGACGGCGCAAGCCCTAAACGCCCGAAAGCTCCCGAATCTCCCCCGTGCTGGTCCCGAACTCGTCGACCGGCACGCCCAGCTTGTCCATCAGCGTCACGTGCAGGTTGGACATCGGCGTCGGGTCCGGACACCGCAGGTGCTGTCCGCAGTGGAGCGTCCCCGCTCCGCCGCCGGCGAGCAGGATCGGCAGGTTCTCCGAGGAATGCCGGTTGCCGTCGCTCAGGCCGGCGCCGTACAGCACCGCCACGTGGTCGAGCAGCGAGCCGTCGCCGTCCGGCGTGGCGCGCAGCTTGTCCAGGTAGTATGCCAGCAGCGACGTGTGGTACGTGTTGATCCGGGTCAGCTTGTCGAGCTTGTCCGGGTCCTGCTGGTGATGCGACGTCGGGTGATGCGCCTCCGGCACGCCGATCTGCGGATAGGTCCGACCGCTGTACTCGCGGCTGATCATGAAGCTGACGACGCGGGTCAGGTCGGTCTGGTAGGCCAGCACCTGCAGATCGAACATCAGCTTGGCGTGCTCGTCGAAGGCGGCCGGAACGCCCAGGGGCGGCGCAATGTCCGGCAGCTCCTGATCGACCTGCGCCTCGGCTTTCTGGATGCGGCGCTCGATGTCCCGCACCGCCTCGAGGTACTCGCCGAGCTTCAGCCGGTCGCGCGGCCCCAGATCGCGGCGCAACGCTGCCACCTTGTCCGTCACCGCGTCGAGGAGGCTGCGGTTCTGCTCGATGCGCGCGAGCCGGGCGGCAGGATCCGTGCCCCCGGTGTCTCCGAGCAGCCGTTCGAAGACCGTCCGCGGGTTGGTCTCCATCGGCAACGGCGTCGTCGCGCTCAGCCAGCAGATCGTGTTGGTGTATGCACAGGTGTATCCACCACCGCACGTGCCCACATCGTCGCCCGACTCGAGGGCCAGCTCCAGCGACGCGAGCTGCGTGTGCCGGGCCGCCTCCCGCGCCACCTGCTGGTCCATCGACACGCCGGCCCCGAGCTGGGAGCCCTGCGTGCGCTTCGGCGGCACGCCGGTCAGGAAGCTGGTGGCGCCGGTCTCGTGGATGTTGTCCGGCCCCTTGTTGCTGAGCCCCGACACGACCAGCAAGCGGTCGCGGAAGCGCTCCAGCGGCTGCAGGATCGGGGTGATCTCGAACCCCGTGCCCGCCGTCGCGGGAGTCCACCGCTCCATCACGATCCCGTTCGGGACATAGACGACGCCCAGCCGCCTGACCGGCTTCGCGGCCGTCCGGCCGAGGGCGGTCAGCGCCGGCACCATGCCGTCGAGGAGCGGCAGCGCCAGCGTGGCGCCGATTCCGCGGAGCACGGTGCGGCGAGGGAGAGCCTTCTTGCTGATCATCATGATTCTGATCTCCGCATCTGAAACTGGGTGCTCTCGACGATCCCGAGCACGAGGGAGGACCACGTGTAGTCGTCCGCAGCCGCGTCGCGAATGATCTCGCGAAGGGCCGGCATGTCGTAGTACTCCAGCCCACGGCCGAGGGCGTAGGTGGCCAGCTTCTCGGTCACGGTCCACACGAACTGCCGGTGACGCTCCAGCAGCATCGCCCTGAGTCCCGCCAACCCCTCGAACCCGGTCCCGTCCGGGAAGACGCCCGACGCGTCGATCGGGTCGCCTCCCTCGCCGGTCGCCCGCCACTTGCCGATCGCATCGAAGTGCTCCAGGGCGAAGCCGAGCGGATCCATCGGAGCATGGCAGTTGGCGCAGACCGGGTTCTCGCGGTGCTGCTCCAGCCGCTCGCGCACCGAGGCCGGCCGGCCGCCCTCCCCCCGGTCCGGTAGCGCCGGCACGTCAGGCGGCGGAGGCGGCGGGGCCGCGCCGAGCAGGTGCGAGAGCAGCCAGTGGCCGCGGAGCACCGGCGACGTCCGCGTGGGATAGGAGGTGACGGTCAGGATGCTGCCGTGGCCCAGCAGGCCGCCGCGCACACCGTCGGGGAACGTCACGCGCCGGAACCGGCTGCCGTAGACGTTCGGGATTCCGTAGTGCTCGGCCAGCCGCTCGTTGGCAAACGTGTAGTCGGCGCGTACGAGGTCCAGAATACTGCGGTCCTCACGGATCTGGCTGGCCACGAACAGCTCCGTCTCGCGCCGGAACGCCTCGCGCAGGTTGTCGTCCCAGTGCGGGAACAGCTCCGGCGTCGGAACGACGCTCGACAGCGTCCGCAGGGCGAGCCACTGCAGGGCGAAGCCGTCGACGAGGGCCTGCGCGCGGGAATCGGCCAGCATGCGCCGCACCTGGCGTCGCAGCACGTCCGTGTCACGCAGCTCGCCGCGCGCGGCGACGTCCAGGAGCTCATCGTCCGGGATGCTGCTCCAGAGGAAGAACGAGAGTCGCGCCGCCAGCTCCAGGTCGCTGACCGGGTGTATCGTGCCGGGCCTCGTATCCACCGGGTCGCGCTCGACGCGGAACAGGAACTCCGGATCGACCAGGATGCTCTCGAGGGCCCGCTGGATCCCGGCATCGAAGCCGCCCGCCTTGCGCCCCGCCGCGAAGAAACCGAGCAGGGTGGTCAGGTCCGCCTCGGCCACCGGCCGGCGGAAGGCCCGCCGCGCGACCGCTCCGAGAATCTCACGGGCGCACGCTTCTTCCGCTGCGCCGGGCGCGGGACGGCACACGAACAGCCGCTCCCGACTCGGGGTCTCGCCCGGGCCGGCGGCATCGAACGGACCGGCGATGCGCACCTGGTCGACCGCCGCCTCGGGCGCTTCCGACGGCGAGCTCCAGCGCTCGGCGACAGCCAGCACCTTCCCGGTCGCCCGCGGCTGCAGCACCCCGTCGCGCTCCGATCGGCCCTGGACGAAGGAGACGCCGAGCACGCGCGGCCCCGCCCTGGCGGAAACGCGGACCGAGAGATCCTCGTCCGCGTGCAGCGCGTACTCCTCCCAGGCACGGTCCCCGAGCACGGCGCCCGCGAACGTCCGCGGAGGCGGCGTGCCGGGCGCGCCGCCGATGTCGAACAGCGCCACCCGCTCGCCGTCCAGGCGCACCTCGAGCTGCTGCCGGTTCTGCAGGCCGCGCACGTAGTCGTAGAGCTGGCGCTGCAGCCGGATGCTGACGTCGTACTCCCCGTCCAGCGGGAAGTTGTGGCGTATCGCGATGCCGCCGCGGGAGCCGAACGGCAGGTCCTCGCTCATCCGCAGGTCCTGAAACCGCATCGCGGGGACGGCATAGGTCGCGGTGGTCGGCTCGATGTCGGGATCGCCGACCGCCAGGCGGCTGATCCGGCGCGCCGCGAAGATGTAGCGGTCGAGCAGCGCCGGGGACACCGACAGGATGTCCGCCATGTTGTCGAAGCCGAGATCCGCGTTGTCGGCCGGCAACAGCGCGCTCGCATCGATCTCCAGCGCGAGCAGGTCGCGCACCGCGTTCGCGTACTCGCGCCGGTTCAGGCGGTGCACGGTGGTGCGGCCCGGATTGGGCTCCGCCGCCGCGGCCTGGTCCAGGGCCGTTTCGAGACTGAGCGCCACGGCCTCGTAGGTGGCGGCGGCGGGCCGCCGCCGGCCGGCCGGGGGCATCGCGCCGGTTCGCAGCTTGCGCACGACCTTTTCCCACGCATCCGGATGGTCGCCCACCCGAGCGGGGTCCATGGCGTCCAGCGCAAGTCCCGCCGTTCGCAGGCGCTCGTTGTGACAGCCGACGCAGTAGCGGTTCAGGACCGGGCGCACGGACTCGCCGGTCGACACCCCGGCGGAAACGGGGGCCTGCGTCCGGGGTGCAACCGTGGGGGCGGCAGGTGGGGACAGGGCCGTGCCGGGCAGCGGCGTGACGTGCGGGCCGGCGGCCCGCGCAGCGGGCAGACCGACGCCGGCCGCCGCGATGCCGAGTCCTACGACGCAGGCTGCCAGGGTCTTCGACATCGTCCTACCCTCGGGTTGTCGAGGCGGCCGCGATCGATTCGCAGCCCCTCCGCACGTACCGCCGCCCGCGAACGAATAGCGTAGTTTACTCCTCCTGCCGCCGGCTCGCCGACGTCTTTCACGATGCGCCGCACCCGCGGCCAGGAGCCTGCGGCCCCGGCGACGACCGCAAGGAGCGCTACCGCCGCGTACCGGCGACGTCGGTCCGGATGCTGAAGAGCGTCTTGCCCGCCGTGATGTACAGCGTGCGCAGGTCGTCGCCGCCGAAGGCGACGTTGGTGATCGTGTCCTCCCAGATCGGGATGTGCTCGAGCAGCTCTCCGTCCGGCGAGAAAACGTGCACGCCGGTCACCGTGTCGAGCGTCTCGCTCGTGCCGCGCAGGCGGTTGAGCCCGGCCGCGACGTACAGGTTGCCCTCGCTGTCGATGGTCATCCCGTCCCCGCTCCGGCCGGGATAGAAGTCGTGGAAGACGCGCATGTTGCTCGCGGTGCCGTCCTCCGCGAGGTCGTAGGCCCGGATCATCCGCGCGCCGCCCTCCTGCTGTGCCGTCTCGATCAGGTAGAGCGTGGTGTCGTCGGGCGAAATCACGATCCCGTTCGGCCGCTCGATGTCCGGTTCCGTGAGGATGCGGGCGATGGAGCCGTCGGGGTCGATGCGATACACACCGTGCACGCCGGTCTGCTCCTCCGTCACGACCGGTCCCGGGCGGTCGGTGAAGTAGACCCGCCCCTGCCCGTCGATGGTCAGATCGTTCGGCTGGTGGAGTTGCCTGCCCCCGAAGCTGTCGGCCAGCACCTCGATCTCGCCGGTCTCGATGTTCGTCCGCGTGATGCGCGGCAGGACGTCGTCGCCGTTGCCCCCTTCGCACGCCAGCAGGCGCCACTCGCTGTCGAAGATGAGCCCGTTGGCGCGGTTGCTCGGCTCGCGGTACGTGCTGACGTTCCCGTCGGCGTCCATCTTCAGGATGCGCCCGGCGCCGCGCAGATCCGTGAAGTACACCGCGCCGGCCTCGTCCACCGTCGGCCCCTCGGTGAACGTGATGTCGGCCTCGACAGCGACTGGCCGGCCCTCCGTCTGAGCGACGGCCACGCCCGCCGCGGCGATGCCCGCCAGCGTCACCGCCAGGATCCATACCCCGCGTCCGTGCACCCTTACCAGCTTCATCTTGGACTCCGTCTGTCGTCAGGTTCCGGGTTCAGCGACCATCGCACCACCATCGCCGGGCGCGGGCATCTTCGACGCGACCATGCTCGCCAGCCGGCGCAGGTGGTACCCGCCGGTCCGGAGCCTCGTCGTGGTCGGTCAGCCGCTCGAACCGGTCGCGCGGCATGGCCACCTCACACGCGCACCGGTTCGTCGGGATTCGACAGAGGAAACGCCATCACGTCCAGCCCCAGCGACCGGCGTCGGCGTCCCACAGGGCCCAGCAATCCTGGGCTATGCCCGCGTTGAGAAACGCATCCGGGAGGCGCGACATCGACCCGAGCGGCTCGATCAACTCGCCGTCGGCGTACCACGACGAGATGACGTTTCCCTGCGTCGGCGCCCCTTCTACCGCCGGCTCCTCGATCACCGCGGAATCGATTGTCACCCGCCATTGCACCTCGGTGCCGTCCGCCCGCGTCTCGGTGAACGTCAGCGCATCCCCGGTCTGCTCGACGCCGCTCACCGACCCGATGCTGTCGATCTGCGCCGCGAACGACGCCTTCAGGTTGTCGACGCCCGGCTCGACGGCGGCCGCGCAGCCCACCGCTGCCGCCGCCGCCACACAGATCGGGGCGAGACGGACCGCTGCCCCAGCGATACGCGTGGCAGAAACGCCAATCGATCCGTCACCGCGGCGCTGCCTTTGCATGGTCCTACTCCAGCTCGTCGAAGATCACCTGCACGTAGGCCTCCAGCCGCTCGGGGCCGGGACTGCCGAAGCCGGAGAACTCCGCCGGCACCTGCCAGCTCGCCGCCACCTCGGCCGCCGACTGGCCGGCCTCCTTCGCCTCGCGCACGTCGGCGACGAACGTATCGACGAAGGCGGCCATCTGCGCGAGGTCGCTCCGCGTCATCTGGGTGCTGTGGCCGGTGATGATCAGGTCGATGTCGGTCACCGTCTGCCAGGCGTTGCGCAGCGACTGCGCGTACTCGACGCCGCTGCCGCCGTTGCTCGCGTCCATGATCGGCACCTGCCGGCCGGGGAACATGTCGCCGGCGTGCATGACGCGCAGGGACGGGAAGACCACCCAGGTGTCGCCGCCGGTGTGGCCGCGCCCGAAGTAGTAGAGGTCGACCTGGTCGTCGCCGCTGCCCAGCGTCAGGCGATCGTCGTAGGTCCGGGTCGGCAGGCCCTGGCCGCCGCTGGTCTGGAAGACGTCCGGGAAATCGCCCGGGAATCCGGTGACGGGGTTCCACTCCTCCATCAGCCGCCGGGCGTTCGCGTGCGCGACCACCTCGACCGACGCCGGGAACTCCACGTTGCCGCTCACGTGGTCGAAGTGGGCGTGCGTGTTGATGATGGTCGTCACCGGGTTGGGCGTCAGCTCCGCGATGCGGTCGATCAGCGGCTGTCCCCAGCCGGCGACCTTCGTGTCGACGAGGACGACGCCGTCGGTGGTCACGAATGCGGCCGAGTTGCCGCCGCCGCCGCGCAGCACGTAGAGGTTCTCCTTCAGCCGCTCGACCTCGACGACCGGCCCGCCCTGCTCCGCCTCGGTCACCGCCAGCGACGCGGCGCCGACCAGCAGCACCGCGCCGAGCACAAGCACCCGCTTCATCTCACGCCCCCACTGCATCGATCCCACCTCGCTCATGCCATGCCTCCCGACAGGAACACCCGCTCCACGAACCAGAACGCGCCGGCCGCGATCACCGCAATCGACCCGGCGACCGCGATCCGCTGGCCGGCCACCGCGCTGTAGGCCCGGATCCTCCACAGGATCGCCGCGACCACCAGGACGACGGCGAGTTGCCCCAGCTCGACCCCGAAGTTGAACGAGAACAGCGACCATCCGAGCGCGCCGCTGGGCAGTCCCATCTCGCGCAGCACGCTCGCGAACCCGAAGCCGTGAATCAGCCCGAACACCAGCGCGATCCAGATCCGCATGTCCCGCCCGCCGCGGGCCAGCAGGTTGTCGAGACCGACGTAGACGATGCTCAGCGCGATGATCGGCTCCACGAGCCGCGCCGGCGGCGTCACCACGTTCAGCACCGCCAGCGACAGCGTGATGCTGTGGGCGACGGTGAACGCGGTGACCACGAACAGCAGTTGCCGCACGCTGCCCCCGAGCAGCAGCAGGCCGATGAGAAACAGCAGGTGATCGGGTCCGATCAGGATGTGGTGCACGCCCGACGGGACGAACCGCTGGAGCACCGCCCAGACGCCCTGCCGGGTGCCGAGGAAGTACTCGTACTCGGTCTCGCCGCCGCCGAGGATGGCCTGCGTCGTCAGCTCGGCGTCCTCGTAGACGTTGAGGAAAGTCTGGTGATTCGGGTCGTAGGGGAACAGCTCGGCCGACACGGTCACCGCGCCGACCCCATCGTCGAGCGGAAGCCGCGCCTGCAATCGCACGGACTGCCGCTCGCGCAGGATCTCCGGCGCCGACCAGCCGTCCAGCGCGAGCGGGCGCCCGTCGACCGTCAGCCGCAGCCGTTCGCCGATCAGCGCTCCGAGCCGTTCGCCCCGGGGCCGCAGGATGTCGGGATTCAGCACCAGGGCCGGATCGTCGATGTCGAATTCGTAGGCGACGTCCCAGACGTGGGCCACCACCGTGACGTCCAGCGTGCCGGCTCCGAGCCGCACATCGACGAAGCTGAACGGCGCCGGATGCGCGGCCGAACGCGCGGGGTGCGCGGCGCCAAGGGCCGCCACGATCAGGATGCACGAGCCGAGGCGCGTCATCGCAGCCAATGGTAACCGAAGCGCGGTTACCTCGGGCAGTTCCGGCGCCTCGCGATTTCGAGGGGTCGACCGCGCGCCGCCGGCCCGTTCGGGGCGCGCGTCAGAGCGCTTCCCGTCCGAGACGCTCGATGGTCTCCAGGGTCTGGTGGACGTCGTCCCAGGTCGTCGTGTGGTTGATGACGCACAGACGGAGCGCGAATCGCCTGCGAAGCAGAGTCGACGACAGGAACGCGCGTTCCTCCCAGAACACGCGGGCGAGGATCGTCGTGTTGATCTGGTGGAGCGTCGCCTCCGGGGTCGCGCCGTCCCGCGGGTTGACCCGGAAGCAGACGATTCCCAGCGACGCCGGCGTCATCAGCTCCAGAATCGCACTGTCGGCGACGTACTGCGCCGCGCGCTCGGCCCGCTCGATTCCTTGCGCCACCGCGTCCCGGAACGCGGCCATGCCGAAGATCTGCACCGACATCCAGATCTTGAGGGCGCGGTCGCGGCGGCTCAGTTGCAGGCCGCGGTCCGCCTGATTCGGGTGGTTGGCGCCCCAGACCGAGTCCTGCAGCACGTCATGGTGGATCGCGAACGCTCGTTCGAGCGTCGCGACGTCGCGGACCAGCAGGCAACCCGTATCGTACGGCTGGAACATCCACTTGTGCGGGTCGATGCCGATGGAATCGGCGCGCTCGATGCCGCGCAGCAGGCGCGCGCCCGCCTCGGTGATGACTGCCGAGCCCCCGTAGGCCGCGTCCACGTGCAGCCAGATGCCCTGCGGCGCGCAGTAGTCCGCGATCTGCAGCAAGGGGTCGACAGCGCCGGTACTGGTGGAACCGGCATCGGCGCACACCGCGATGGGCATGCAGCCCGCCGCCCGGTCGCTTTCGACGGCCGCTGCCAGCGCGTCCGGGTCGAGGCGGAAGTCGGGGCCGGTGGACAGCACGCGAACGCGGTCCGGTCGAATGCCGATGATGCGCGCGGCGCGGGCCTGGGCGCTGTGGCCCTGGTCGCTCATGTACACGGTCGCTCGCTCCGGGTTGCCGGCCGCCTCGCGGGCAGCCACCAGAGCGTCGAGGGCCGCGGCGGAACCGCCGCTGGTCAACACGCCGCCGGCCGTCTCCGGGAATCCCAGCCAGCGGCGGAACCAGTCGAGCACGACGGCTTCGAGCTGGCTCGGCCCGCTCGCCGACAGCCACGTCGCCGCATTGATGTTGAAGCCGGTCACCAGGTAGTCCGCGAGCACGCCCGGCCACGTCGGCGCGGACGGCACGAACCCGAAGGCCCTCGGGTGCTCATGGCGCATCGCCGGCGACAGGACGTCCCGCACGGCGCGATCGATCACTTCGCGCGGCGCCCGGCCGCTCTCCGGGGGCGCCTCCATCAGCCGGGCCCTGAGTTCCTGCTTGAACTCGCCGTCCCAGGCCGACTCGTCGGGCAGACGCTGCTTCCACTCGACCAGAATCTCGGTGACGTACCCCGCGAGCTCCCGCATGAGCGCGGGCGGCATCCGCAGACCGTGCGTCATGGGGTGCGCTCCGGGCACGGGCTGCGTGCTTCGCTGCCGGTGCCCTGTCGAGTAGCGCTCTCGGGAGTGAGCTTCATCCGTGAACCTCCGGAAACGACTGCCTCGTGGAACGACTCCCGTGTGGAATGCCCGCCGTAATATACACACGACGGAGGCCGCATAATACGTGTATGCTCGAAGGTGTGGAGCCGCGAGTCTATCGTCGCTACGATAACGTGTCCGGCCCTCGACGTGCCGCCCGTGCGGAACACTGCCCCGGCAAGCGGAGCCAGCGGGTTCGGCTCGCCGCACTGACGATGGCGGCGCTGGCGACGGTATCGCCGCTCCAGGCACAGGAGACGGGCACGGTGCGCGGCACCGTGACGTTGATGGAGAACGGCGGCCCGGTCGACGGCGCGCTGATTCTCATCATCGGAACGGGAGCCTTCACGTTCACCGATGATGGGACGTTCGAGTTCACGAACGTGCCGGCCGGCACCTACGACGTCATCGCCCAGCGCGAGCAGCTCACCGCCGGCCTGCAGACCGTCAGCATCGGGGCGGGCGAAACGGTCATCGCCGACTTCGAGCTGAGCCTGTCACCGCTGCGCGAAGAGGTCACCGTCACCGCGTCGGCGGCGGTCGGCGCCGAGGCGACGCTCCGCACGTTCAACGCGGTCTCCACCGTGGATTCGTTCGAGATCGCGAGGGCGGCCCCCAATACCATCGGCGAAGCCCTCGAGGACGAGCCGGGCATCGCAAACCGGAGCTTCGGTCCCGGCGCGAGCCGGCCGGTCATCCGCGGCTTCGGCGGCGATCGGGTGCTCATCATCGAGGACGGCCTCCCGACCGGCGACCTCTCCGCCGCGTCGGATCATCACGGGATGACCATCGACCCGAACAGCGCCGAGCGAATCGAGATCGTGCGCGGGCCGGCCACGCTGCTCTACGGCTCCGGCGTGGTGGGGGGCCTCATCAACATCATCACCCCGCACGCGGCCTACCGGAACCTGCTCACGCCGCCCGAGAGCTACGGCGAAACCCTGATCGACGGCACGCGGGCGCAACTCGGCGCCGACACCGGAAGCGCGAACCGGCAAGCGGGAGCGTACGCCAACCTGCAGCACGCGCAGGGCAACATGCTGTACTGGGGCAGCGGCGCCCAACGCCGGACGGGTGACTACGACACGCCGGAAGGACCCGTCTTCAACACGGCCGCCGAGCTGACCAACGCGCGCACCGGGCTCGGCTACTTCGGAGATCGGGCCTTCGCCAGTCTCTCCCTCACGTTCGAGGACAGCCGCTTCGGTCTCCCGTTCGAGGACATATTCCATTCGCACGGGTCCGAGGAGAACGCCCACGGGCACGCCCACGGGCACGCGGAGCCCGAAGATGCCGGAGGCGGGAACGATGCCGCAATCGACCTCACCTCGCGGCGCCGCGTCGGCCGTTTCGACCTCGGCCTGCGCAACCTGGACAACGATTTCCTGCAAGGCGTGCGCACCGGTTTCCACGTCATCGACGTGGCGGACGACCATGTCGACACGGTGGGCGGCGTCGACAACGTGGATTCGCGGATCAGCAACCGCACCTACATCAAGCGCACCCTGTTCTACCAGCGGCAGCTCGGACACTTCACCGGCCGGTTCGGCACGGAGCTGAAGTACCGGGATTTCGACGTGACCGGCACGGAGACACTGGCGCCGCGCACCGACCAGAGCACGATCTCGGCCTTCGGCTACGAGGAGGTGAGCTTCGGGCGCTACCGCCTGCAGTTCGCCGGACGCGCGGAGCGCAACGACTACAAGACCGCCGGACGCGTTCCCCTGCCCGGCGGCGACGACGCGGACGACGACCACGGCCACGACCACGGCCATGACGCCGGGGACGAGGATCACCTGGAGCCGCCCGACCCGCGCGACCGGCAGTTCCTCGGCGTGTCGGCATCCGTCGGGCTGCACGCCGACCTCGGCGCCGCCACCGAGTTGGTGACCAACCTCATGCGGTCGCACCGCGTTCCGGCCCTCCAGGAGCTCTACAACTTCGGGCCGCACCTGGGCAACTTCGAGGTCGGCAACCCGGACCTGGAGGCCGAGACGACGCTCGGCCTCGACCTCAGCCTCCGGCGCCAGTCCGGCCGCTTCGGGACCGATCTGAACTTCTACGTCTACGACATCGAGAACTTCATCTTCGGGGATCACACCACCGAGGTGGTGAACAACCTGCGAGTGCTGGACATCATTCAGGACGACAGCCGTTTCGTCGGCTTCGACGCGCGGGGCAGCGTGCGGCTGGGCGGCCAGGCCTGGGCGTCGCTCGGCATCGGCTACGTGAACGCGACGCTGACGTCGACGAACGAGGCGGTGCCGCGCATCCCGCCCCTGCGCGCCACGCTCGGCGTCGACATACCCTACGGGGCGTTCACGGTGAGCCCGGAGTTGATGTTCGCGGCGCGGCAGGGCCGGGTGTTCCGCGACGAGACCACGACGCCCGGATACGCCGTCCTGAACCTGGACGCGTCCTACATCTGGCCGCGGCAGCACATGGCGCACGTGCTGTCGTTCACCGGTTACAACCTCACCAACGCGCTGTTCCGGAACCACATGTCGTTCATCAAGGACCTGGCCCCCGAGATTGGCCGCGGGGTCAAGGTGGGTTACTCGCTGCGGTTCTTCTAGGTCTAGGACCGCCTGCGCACGCTCGCCGGCACGCTCGCGCATGGTCGTCCGCTGCTGCGGCCAACTGGTATCGTTCGGGCATGAAGACTCATGCGGCCGCGTTCTGCCTCGGCATCTGGGTGATGGGGACGGTGTGCGTCAGCATCGTCGCGATGCAGAACTTCTACACCATCGACCGGCTGCTCGACGGCCCGAACCACGCTGCGTTCGCGGCGTTCGTCGAGGGCACCGGCCAGGAGGAAGCGCGGAACGTGCTGCGCTACCTGTCGTCGGAGCTGAACCGGCTGTTCTTCCAGCTCTGGAACGTCGCCCAGATCGGCATCGGCGGCGCGGCGCTCTGGCTGGTCTGGGGGCTGCGCTCGCCAGCCGGCGGGCGGCTGCGCTGGACGGTCGCCGCGATGCTGGCCGTGGTGGTCATCCTGACAGTGGGAATCACGCCGCAGATTCTCGCCGTCGGCCGCAGCATCGACTTCGTCCCGCGCGACCCGCCGCCTCCGGCCGTCGCCACGTTCGGTGTTCTCCACGCAGCGTACACCCTGCTGGAACTCGCCAAGTGCGGCGCCGGCGTCGCAGCCGCGCTGTGGCTGGGACGATCGATGTCGGCCGGCCGACATCGGCTTCAGTGAGAACCGTCGACGATCCGCGCGGCGCGCAGCAGGCCGTCGGTCGCCTGCAGCGCCTTGGCGCGGAGCCGAGGAGCCAGATCCGGGCGATCCGCCAGGTACTGCTCCACGATGGCCGCGGCGCTGGCCGTCTGATGCCCGTCGAGCGTGGTCTGCAGCCAGCTCAGCGGGAAGAAGATGTCGCCGGTGCGCTGGATCTCCTCCAGCAGGTCGAGGCCGGGCCGCAGGTAGACCTCCGACTCGCGTGCCCGCAGCGGATGATGCAGCCACCGGAGCGCCGTCAGGACCCACGGCTCGCGCGCCCGGTTGGCAGGCTCGCGCAGTGAATCGAAGAAGGCGGCGCGCACCTCCGGCTCGGCCGCCAGCGCCGGCATGACGAACTCGAACGCGGCGCGCCGGTCCGGGTTGTCGATGCGTTCCCGCTGCGCGGCGACGATCTCCGCGCTGTCCGCTACGCCCCGCGCCGCAAGCCCCTGGGCGAGCGCCGTGAAGTCCCGCTCGGCAAGCGGTACGCCGGGCACCTCCTCCTCTTCCCGCCAGATGCGCTCGAGGCGCGCCGTCGCTTCCGCCGACAGCGCGACGTTGCGGTACGCGCCGAACCAGGCCGCCGCGAGGCTGCGGCTCCCCGCCGCCGCAGTACCGTCCCACAGCAGCGCCTCGATCTCCGGCGCCAGGGCCGCGCGGCGCGCCGGCGCCAGGTAGCGCCAGTACGCCGAGGTGAGATAGCCGAGGATGCGCGAGACGTTCTGCTCGTCCGTCTCCGCCGGCAGCGCCCGCTGCGCCAGGTCGATGAGCGCTTCGGGTCCCACGTCGCCCTCGAGGAGCGATTCCCAGAGCGACACCCAGCCGATGGCCCGCGTCAGGGGCTCGTCGATGGCCGGCAGTTCGGCGAGGAGGTAGTCACGGGTACGCGGGTCGAGCGCCATCAGCCCGTAGCCGAGCCCGGCGCCGTTGGCGAGCACGTAGTCGGGCGCGGGCAGTCCCGCCGCTTCCGCCACGACCGCCTCCGCATCCCGGAGGTGGACAGCCAGGGTGTTCGATTCACCGTCGTCGTACCCCAACCGCAGCTCGAGCCGCTGGTTCCAGAGGCGGCCCGCCTCGGCGGGATCGGACTGCCGCACCGCCAACCGTGCGATTCCGTCTCCGTCGGTCTCCAACGCCACTTCCACCCGGGGCCGTCCGCTCTCCTCCACCCACGTCCGGCTCCAGGCCGCCAGGTCCTCCGTCGCCGGCGCGTCGAGGATCGCGATCAGGTCCGTCCAGCTCGCGTTGGCGTAGGCGTGCGCGCCCAGGTACTCGCGCAACCCGTCACGCAGTGCGTCCTCCCCGATCAGCCGCTCGAGGTGGGCGAAGACGATCGGGGCCTTCTGGTAGATGATCGCCCCGTAGAGCGTGCCCGCCTCGTTCAGGTTGTCGAGCGGCTGCCGGATCGGGTTGGCGCCGGCCGTGCGGTCGACGCCGTACGCCGCCGGGTAGTGCGCGAGCAGGAACCGCAGATCGTGGTCGACCTCCGGGAACGCCGGGTTGACGATCTTCGCCGCCATGAAGTTGGCGAACGTCTCCTTCATCCAGACGTCGTCGAACCACGGCATGGTGACGAGGTCGCCGAACCACTGGTGGGCGGTCTCGTGCGCGATCAGACTGGCCCGCCCGAGCTGCGCGTTCTGGGTGGCGCTCTCGTCGAGCAGCAGCGAATCGGCGCGGTAGAAGATGGCCCCCGGATGCTCCATGCCGCCGTACTGGAAGGCCGGCACGAGCACGAAGTCGAACTTCTCGAACGGGAACGGGATGCCGGTGTACTCCTCCAGCCACGCCAGGGCCGACGCGTGCAGGTCGAAGATCGCGCCGGCGTTGCGCTCGATCCGCTCGCGGTCGGTCTCGCGGTGGTACATCGCCATACGCCGGCCGCCGCGCTCGGCTTCCTCCACCTGGAAGTCTCCCGCCGCGAAGGCGAACAGGTAGCTGCTGATCGCGTGGGTCTCGGTGAACGTGAGTACCGCCCGATCGCCGCGCACCTCGCGCGAGGCGACGGACCCGTTGGCCACCGCGCGCCACGCCGCCGGCACGTCGAGCTGCAGGCGGAGCCGTGCCTTGAGGTTCGGCTGGTCGAAGAGCGGGAAGGCGACGCGCGCCCGGTCGGGCACGAACAGGGTATAGAGGAAGTCGTCCTGCCGGTTGAGCGACCCGTCTCCCGCCGTGAACTCGATGTCCACCACGTTGTGCCCGGGCGCCATCGCCGTGGCCGGTACGATGATGTGTTCCCCGCGCGCCTCGAAAGCGACCGTTTCACCAGCCACCCGCACTGCGTGGACGCTTTCCGCCGGCTGGGCGAAGTCGAAGATGAGCGGGCCGACCTCGGTGAGCGTGAACGACGTGGTCACGCTTCCGCCGATGGGTTGGTCGCGCTCCTCGGGGATCGCCAGTCGGACGTCGTACAGCACGTTGAAGATCGTGGACGCGCGCCGCTCGGCCAGCTCGAGGGCCACCCCCGGACTCACGTCCACGCCGACCTCACTGCCGCACCCGCACGCCATGCCGGCCAGGATGGCACAGGCCCCCGTCAGCCGCCTCATTCCAGCGATATGCATTCTGCATGTGTATCATCGCGCATCCGGTTCAACCTGACCACCCGGCGCTCTGTGGAGGACGTCCGCAACTACGCTTCTCTTCCGCCGCACGTGCCGCGGCGTGGGCTCCCTGGCCGCGCCGGATGTCGACACGACCACTCGGATGCGGCATAGTGTCGCCGTGACACATCCAAGCCGCTCGACCACCATCCTGCTGACCCTGCTCGCGCTGTCCGGATCGGTTTCCGAGGCGCAGAACGCCGACTGGGATACATACCTCGGCGACGTGGCCCGCCGGCACTACTCGCCGCTCGATCAGATGACGCCCGAGAACGTCGCCGAACTGGAGGTCGCCTGGACCTACGACTCCGGCGAGCTGCGGGCGGGCAACTCGACCATGTACACGAGCCCCCTCGTCGTCGACGGGGTGCTCTACGGACTGTCGCCGCGGCTCGTCGCCTTCGCGCTGAACGCGGCCACCGGCGAGGAACTGTGGCGCTACGACCCGGGCATCGAGGGCGCGCCCCAACGGGGGCTGATGTGGTGGGAGCGTGAGACCGACAGCGGCACGGCGGCGCGCCTCTTCTTCACGGGCAACGACGCGCTCGTCGCACTCGACCCGGCCGCGGGCGAGCCGGTCATCGACTTCGGCGAAAACGGTGTCGTCGACCTCTCGGCAACCGTGGAGGGCGAGGGCCCGCTCCGCGTGACGGTGCCGGGCATCGTCTTCGAGGATCTCATCGTGATGGGCTTCTCGACGAGCGAAGCCTCCGACGCGCTGCCGGGCGCCATCTCGGCGTACAGCGCCATCGACGGCTCGCTGGTCTGGCGGCATCACAACGTCCCGCGGCCGGGCGAGCCGGGCTCGGAAACCTGGGCCGAGGGCTCTCTGGAGGTGGCGGGCGGCGCCAACACCTGGACCGGCATGGCGCTGGACGCGGAGCGGGGCCTGCTGTTCGCGCCGACCGGATCGGCGACGCCCGACTTCTACGGCGCCTCGCGCGTCGGCGACAACCTGTTCGCCAACAGCCTGCTGGCCATCGACGTCCGGACCGGCGAGCGCCGCTGGTACTTCCAGACCATCCGGCACGACGTCTGGGACCGCGACCTGCCGTCGCCGCCGACCCTCGTGCAGCTCGAGCGCGGCGGCCGGACCATCGACGCGGTGGCCGTCACCTCCAAGTCGGGCCACCTGTTCCTCTTCGACCGCGAGACGGGCGAGTCGCTCTACGACATCGACGAGGTGACGGCCCACCCGAGCGACATACCGGGCGAGGTCGTGGTGACGGCGCAACCGGAGTCGTCTGTCGCGCTGACGCGGCAACGTTTCGAGATGACGACGCGCAGCCAGGAGTCGATCGACTTCGTGAGCGCGATCTGGGACCGCCTCGATCAGCGGCCCTGGGCGCCGCCCAGCCTGCAGGGGACGATGATGTACCCGGGCTACGACGGCGGCCAGGAATGGGGCGGCTCGGCGTTCGATCCGGCCACCAACCGGCTGATCGTCAACTCGTCGGAGATCGGCGCCATCCTGCAGCTCTACGAGGTCCCGGCCGGCTTCTCGGCGCGCGCCGTCTACGCCGAGCACTGCGGCACGTGCCACGGCGCGGATCGCGCGGGCAACGCAGTGGGCCCCAGCCTGATCGACGTAGGCGAACGGCTGACCGGCGGCGAGATCAACGACGTGGTGCGCAACGGACGCGGACGCATGACCGGCTTCGACCATCTGGACGAGATCGAGATCCGCGCCGCGATCCGCTACATCCGGAACCCGGAGGAAGAAGAGGACCTGCCGCCGTCGACGGAGGTGGACTACGCGTTCGGCGGCTACACATGGCTCCGCGACCAGGACGGCCTGCCGGGCAACCGGACGCCCTGGGGGACGCTGACGTCGGTGGATCTGGCGACCGGCGACTTCGACTGGCAGGTGCCCTTCGGCGACTACCCGCAGACGGTCGGACAGGGTCTCGGCTCGGAGAGCTACGGCGGACCGGTGGTGACCGCGTCGGGGTTGATCTTCATCGCGGCGACGCCGGACCGGAAGATCCGGGCGCACGACATGCGGAACGGTGCGGAGCTGTGGCAGGCCGACCTGCCGGCCGCCGGCTTCTCGACCCCCGCGGTCTATGCCGTCGACGGCCGGCAGTTCGTGGTGATAGCGGCCGGCGGCGGCCGCATGGGGCCGCCGTCCGGCTCGGAGTACATCGCGTTCGCTCTTCCGGAGTCTCAGGACTGAAGCCGGCGCCCGGAGAGCGCCCGCACGTTGGAGCCCGACCGACCCGGCAACCGTTCCGGGCCGGTCGGCGCCTGTGCACTTCCCTGCCGGCTACTGCCCGAGCTCTTCGTAGATCGCCGCGATGGCAGCGGCCATGCGCTCCGTCCGATAGCCCTCGTACCGGTCGGTCAGGTCGATGGAGGCTGCGGCTTCCTCCGCGCTCTGCCCCGCCTCGATGGCCCCGCGCACGGCGGCCAGCAGGTCGGCGGTGAAGCGCTGGTACTCCTGGAGCGACTCCGGCGTGGTCACCGGGATGTGACCCGGAACCACCGTGTCGTAGCCGTCGACGTTGTCGATCAGCGCCTGCAGCGTCTCGGGGAACGAGACGCCGCTGCCGCCGTTGCTCCGATCGAGGAACGGCGCGTCCCGCCACGGGAACATGTCGCCCATCTGCAGAACCCGCAGTCCCGGATACAGGATGAACGTGTCGCCGTTGGTGTGGCCGGCCCCGAAGTGGTAGAGCTCGATGCGGTCGGCGCCGGAGCCCAGCGTCAGGTTGTCCGTGTAGGTCGTGTCCGGCATCCCGTGCGCGGTGTCGCCCTCGAACATGCCGAGCCGGCCCATGTTCGCTTCCGTGTTCTCGTGCACGACGATCTGCACCGACTCGGGGAAGAACGCGTTGCTCCCGACGTGGTCGCCGTGGGTGTGGGTGTTGATGATCGTCGTTACCGGCTTGTCGCTGACCGTTCGGATGCGGTCCATCAGCGCCTGCCCCCAGCCCGGCAGCTTGGTGTCGACCAGCGTGATGCCCTCCTCGCCGATGTAGACGCCCGTGTTGCCCCCGCTGAACGCCGACCGGTCGAGCGGGCTCGAGCCGGTGATGACGTACAGGTTGTCCCTGACCTGCTCGATGACCGTGGCGTCGAGCGCCGCCTGCGACAACTGCTGCTCGGAGCTGACCACCGCCGACAGCCCGCCGACCAGGATGACCGTGCCGAGAACCAGAACGCGTTTCATGACATCCCTCCATGCATGAATCGATCGAACGTGTGAAACCATGCGTGACGCGGCGACGACCCCCTCGCTCACCGGGAGCACGTCCCGACGCGACGCTCGATGACCGCTGCATGGCGGCAGCCACGCGTCGGCACGCTCATTGTACGGTGTACGACGTGTGTCTTCGCAGGATTGCAGAGAGCGTCTTCGCGAGCGGATCGATGCCGCGGAGATCGCGTGGCCCCGCCTCTATCCGGCCGCCCGGCGGATGCGCCGCCGGAAATCCGCAGCGTCGGAGCACGTCAATGCAACGGCCATCGCGATGTCGACGGAGCACCCGCACAGCAGGTCCGGATCGGCCGCCACGTCCGCCGGGACGGCGATGCCACGAGCCCGCAACGCCGCGGCCACGGCGTCCGCGGATGCCTTCGCCGCGCTCCTTGCCTCGCCCCTCGCCTGCAGGGAGCGGGTGAGCGGGTCGTCCTCGGGTGTCGTGCCGTCGCGCTTGCCCAGCACGCGCCCCACGCGCTCGAGCGCCTGCCACGATGCCGCCGACAGCGGCTCCTCCGTCAACGCGCGGTAGACCTCGCCCTCGGTCCAGCCGGGAAACGCCGTGCTCTCCGGCGCCTGCCGGTACCCGCCGCCTGGGCCGCGGGCGTGGATCGCCAACCCCGGTGCACGGCGCGACCTCTTCGACGGCACCAGCACCCAGATCTCCGGGAACCCCCACGACTGGTACTTGCCCAGCTTCCAGCGGCGCACGTCGGTGGTGTGATCGACCTCCAGCACCACATCCGGCAACGGACCGTCGTCCACCCTCACGCGCCCCCGGGTCTTCCACTGCGCCGGGTGTAGATACACGGCGTTGTCGGCCTGGAGGATTTGCCGCGGGCGCCCCGCGGCGTCCAGGCGGGCCAGGCTCGTTGAACCGAAGCACTCGATCGGCGCGCCCCGCACCGACGCCATCCGGGCCGCCAACATGGCCAGCCGCTGCCCCGGCTGCTCGTGCCAGGAGGAGACGTCGCGGACCCGCCAGGCCGTTCCGCTGAGCCCGTCCCAGAACTCGATGCGCTCGTCGTAGCTCTCGATCTCGTTCGCCGTCAGCGAAAACGACTCGCAACCCGGCAGGTGGGGCTGCGCTTCCGCCGGCGCGCGAGACGGCGGATCTGCATGCGGCTCGCCGGCGTCGGCGAATGGTGATGGATGCGGATGGGACATCTGCGATTGTCGCACGGAGGCGGGCCCGGGTCACGCATGAGGGGAACACGAGCGGAGGCATGCAGGTTGACACCACTGCACCACCACACCAGAATCACGGCATGAGACTGACCGTGAACCTCGAGCCGGACCTCTACGCGATCGCCGTCTCGTTCGCGAAGGCGGAGGACTGCAGCATCAGCGCTGCCGTCAACCGGCTCCTGCGCCGGGGGCTGCCGGGTGTGGCGCACAGGGACACCCCCTCGATCGGACGGACGAAGAGGCGCAACGGCATCCTCGTCTCCATGGGAGGTCCCCCGATCACGGCGGAGACGATTCTCCGGATGGAGGAAGAGGACGACGCGTCGTGACGTGGCTCCTGGACGGCAACGTGCTCGTGGCGCTCGCGATGGGTTCGCATCTGCACCACGACCGCGTCCACTCGTGGTTCGCCCGGCTGGGTGAGAACCGCTTCGCCACCTGCCCCCCCACCCAGGGCACCCTGCTCCGCGTCCACATGAAGTCGCACCTCGACCACAGCGCGGCCGCGGCCTGGCGCGCCCTGGGCGCGGTGTCCGCGCATCCGAAGCACGAGTGGTGGGACGACGCAGTGAGTTTCCTGGACGTGCCGCACCGGCACCTGCAGGGACATGGACAGGTGACGGACGCCTGGCTCGCCGAACTGTCCCGCCGGCGCGGCGGACGCGTCGCTACGCTGGATGCCGGCTTCGCGCTTCTGCACGACGACGTCGCCACGCTGCTTCCACCCGGGGACTCGTAACTCGATCGTACCAATCGCGCCTGGGCACGGCGGATGGACCACGAGGGAAGCCGGCGCCGGCGATCCGGCGCCCCCGGGCTCCCTACTCGAATGCCACGCGCTCGAAGGTCGGCGGATCCTCGTCCGCGAAGTGGGGATGGACCACGTAGACGTCGTCGCCGACGACCGCGGCCGTCGTTGCCTGTCCTTCGTAGGACGCCACGCCGGCGACACTGGCGGTGGCCCAGTCGTCGTCGCTCGTCAACGCCACCACGCGGTTCGCCGAATTGCTGACGATGGCGAGGCGGCCCGCCGTCCACACCATGCCGTCCTGGCCCGGCACCTCCTCGGGCAGGGTCACTTCCGCCGCGGCGCCCGGATCATCGAGCGGCACCTTCCACAGCGTGGCGCCGCGCGCGACGAGCAGATACCCGCCGGGGTGGTGGACGATGCCGTTGGGACCGGCCCCGCCGTCGTCGAAGCGGTGGAACACGCCGGCGGCATGGCCGGCGTCGACGCTGTAGATGACGTTCATCCGCGTATCGGTGACGTAGGCCGTGCCGTTGTCGGTGATCGCGACGTCATTCGCGAAGTGCATGGCGTCATCGCCGGCATCGACGGTCGCGGCCAGGTCGATCATCGCGATCCGCTCGCCGGTCGTGAGGTTGTAGATCCCCAGCTTGGCCTGGCCGACTCCCCCGCTCTGGAAGACGGAGCGGTCGGCGTTGGCCACCAGCAGCCGGTCCCGCGGCTCGTCCGCCTCGATGCCGACCGAGGAGACCAGCTCGTCGTCCTCCACGAGCGCCTCCACGCGGCCGTCGGCGTGAATCCGGAAGACGGATCCCTCGGTGAGGGACCCGGTCAGCAGACGCCCGTTCGTCATGTCGTACTCGACGCCCTCCGGAATGAACCCGCCGCGCTCGGCGACGATCACGTCCGGCAGCATCTCCGCCGCGGCCGGCGCCGCCGGGGGCTCGACCTCCGGAATCGCGGCCGCCGGCTCCAGCTCCGGCTCGGCACCGCATCCGGCGACGAGGGCACACGCAACGGTAATCACGAGGAACTGAGTGCGCATTGGATACTCCACGCTGAATCGTTGTTCGCCACGTCCAGGCTCTCGCTAGTATAGGATGGCGCGACCGGCCGCCGATTCCGGCACCCGCGAGAGACCGACTCATGCGCGACTTCCTGGCCCAGACTCTAGCCGAGAGCCCGACCCGCGAGTGGATGGTGTACCTGCTCGGCAACGTGCCCGGCCTGCCGCCGATCGCGCAGTCGTTCCACATCATGGGGATTGCGGCGGTGGTCGGTTCCATCGTGATGGTGGACCTGAAGTTCCTGGGCGTCGCGCTGCCGAACCAGAACGTCAGCGAGATGATCCGGCGGTTGCTGCCGTGGACCTGGTACGCCCTGGCGGTCAACGCGGCCACCGGGCTGATCTTCGTCCTGGCGCGGCCGATCCGCTACTTCTACAACCCGGTCGCCACCTTCAAGTTCTCGTGCCTCCTGCTGGCCGTGGGGCTGGCGTTCACCATCTACCGGATGAACCGGAAGGAGCACGGCTACTGGGAGCAGTCGGCCGAGCGGCTGATTGCGGCGCGGGTCATCGCGGGCGCGTCGCTCCTGCTCTGGATCGGCGTCCTGCTCGGCGGCCGCTGGATCGCGTACTCGGAGTACATCACCGATCCCTTCCACGTGCCGTTCGTCTGGGAGGACCTGGCGGCCTACCCGTCGATCTGGCAGTGGATGCAGGACCACCCGATCTCACAGCACATCGGCTTCACGTGGTGGTTCCCGCTGCTGGAATCGATCCACGTGATCGGCATCGGCCTCGTGGTCGGGTCGATCATGACGGTCGACCTGCGGCTGCTCGGCATCGCCGGGCTCCGTTACCCGGTGAGCCAGATAGCGGGCAAGCTGCTGCCCTGGACCTGGGCGGCGTTCGTGGTGGCGGCGGTCACCGGCTTCGGCATGTTCGTCACGCGCGCCCCGGCCTATGTCGAGAATCCGGCGTTCCAGATCAAGTTCCTGCTGCTGCCGCTGGCCTTCGTGAACATGGCCGTCTTTCACTACTGGACCTGGCGCGGCATCGACGCCTGGGACACCGCACAGGAACTGCCGCCGGCCGCGCGGATCGCAGGCGGCGCGTCGCTGGCGCTCTGGGCCGGGGTGATCATCGCCGGCCGCTGGACCGGCCACATCATCTGAGGCGCAGCAGGACCCGTCTCCCACGCGGCCCACGCCGAAGCGAGGACGGCCCTCTTCGGTGGCATGGGTTCGCCCGTCGTCGCGGGTCTATTGCCCGAGGCGGTTGCTGTACGGGTAGCGCTCGGCGAGCACTTCCTGGAAACTCCGAAACGCCGGCACGTTCTCGAGCGGACTGTAGTCGGAGATGTACTCGGCCACGCTGACGCGGCGTCTGGCGATGGAACGCCTGAAGATCCTGCCGCGGCGCCCTACAGGTGCCCCCGCTGCCTGAAAGAGAAGCTCGTCCAGCCGATCCTTGGGATCCGGAATGTTCTCGATCTGAGCGATGTCGGGCACATGTACTTGTGACGAGGGCGCGCCAGCCGCTTTGGCGATAGCGGGGCCGTCGAAGAGGAGCCAGGACTCCGACATCCGAACGGGTACGACAGGCACGACATCCTGCCGTTCGAGGGTCTCGAACTCCCTCCGGCGTTCGTCGAGCCGGAGGTTCTCGGCATCGCGGTGGGCGAATATCAGCATCGCCCCCGTTCGGTACGTCGCAAGAAACTCCGCGACGCTCCCCTTTCGCTTCCGGAATTCGGGCTCGAGAATCTCCACCGCGGGGTCGAGCCTGTGTACGGCCCACTGGATGAGCGGGACGAGCAGCAGGTCCGTTCCGCCATCGGCCACAACGGACCACGCCAACTGCCGGCTCACGTGGCCGACCCGAACTGGAGCTTCAACTGATCGAACTCCGAGTTGACCGGCGAGCCTCCAATGAAGTCGACGACGGCCTGCCGGTCAATCGGGCGTCCGCCCGACTGCATGCCATTCGCCAGGTTGGCTCGCCACGTGGCGGAGATCGGTCGGAACACGCTGATGGGCCTGTCCGTACTCGTGAGCGCCCGCTCGACGAAGAGAAGATCATCGCAGGAAAACTGCCGTGCCACCTCGGGCGAATGCGTATTGAGAACGACCTGCCGCAGGGGATTGTCGGTGTCCACCGCGTCACCGACATCGACCGCGTAGTCCCGCAACAGCTCCGCCAGGTTGGGAATGCGCGAAGGGTGAATGCCGTTCTCGGGCTCCTCGATGCACAGGACGGCGCGGTCCTGGACGTCCACGAGCATCAGGACCAGAGCGATGTACCGCAGCATTCCATCCGAGAGGGAGCGGCCGTACAGCCAGTTGTCCACGCCCCGGACGCGGGCGCGCAGGGCCAGTTGGTCTCGAACGTCATCGGCGTAGACACCCAACTCGGCGATGTCCGAATTGAGCTGGCGGAGTCTGTAGAGGATTTCGGCGCTGGCGTCGGGATCTCTCGTTACGAGCGCATGGAGCGTGGCCGGTATGTGGCCGCCCGAGGCCGAGACGTGGGGCGAGGCTGAACGCGTATCCGGGGTCCGCATCGCACTCGGTTCGAGGTGCAGCACGCGCCATGACGACATTTCCCGCTTGGCGGCGAGCACCGTCGGATAGTCCGAGGTGTTCGTGCCCCCGACCACTGTCAGTGGGGATCTGCCGACCGGCGCGGGACGCCCCCGACTCCCGCCATCGCCGTGGAGTTGAATCCGGTCCTCCCTGGTGGAGATGAGGGGCCCGCCCCAGCGCCCTCCCAGGGCGATGGATTTCTTGAAATCCCTGGAGGACTGGAAACCGATGAAGCCCTTGGAATCTTTCAGCTTCGCGTGGGTCAGGCTTTCGTACTCCACCAGCAGCCGATCGGATTCCGGCGCGTATCGCAGCCTCAAGGTGTAGGTCAGGAGCGTGGTGCTCGGTTTCGCCGACTCGCCGAAGTCGTCCGCGACCAGCGGCGGCACCACCATGTCGGCCGACAGCTCTATCGTGCGACCGGGATCTCGGCCGAACACCAGGTCGAGCGGCGAGTAGCCGCCGTCGCTCGTGCGCCGAACCTCGGTGGCTGCATCGGAGATGTCTCGATCCGTCAACGCGCTCAGGAAGTGGATCGCGTCGAACAGGTTGCTCTTGCCGACGCCGTTGTGGCCGATGAAGCAGGTGAACGGACCGAAGCGAACGTGCGCTTCCCTGATGCTCTTGAAGTTCTTGATGGACAGGCTGACGAGCATCGGCGGACGGATTCCATTATCCCACACGTCTGTTCCGCTCGAACTGACACGCTCGTGCACGCCCACGGCAAGCTCGGCGACCCACCCGCACAACCCGGTCAGCGCGAAGCCATGCTGTTTCTCCGGCGTCTACGCGAGGGCCGCGCATACAATCCTCCGGAGACGGAACACCCTTCGCACCTCGGGAGGACGCCATGTCACGAAGCTTCAGCCTCGTCGCCCTCATCGTCAGCCTTGCGCTCGTCCCGGCCAGTGTCGCGGCGCAGGACGCACGCGACGACTTCCACCACCTGGGGCAGATCAACAAGGCGTCGATCGTGATGCTGACCGAAGCCGGGCTGGTGCCCGAGGCGCTCGGGGCGACGATTGCCACGGGCATCGCGCAGGTCGTCGCGGAGCAGGACGAGCCCGGCTCCCGCCGGTCGTCCGACTACCTGGTCTTCGAGGAGCGGCTGGTCGAGGTGGCCGGCCGCGGCGCGTCACGGCTGCACACCGGCCGGAGCCGGCAGGACATCGGCTCGACGTTCCGGCGGCTCGCGCTCCGCGAGGCCCTGCTCGCGACCTACGAATCCGTGCTGGCGCCGCGCGACGCACTTCTGGACCTGGCCGAGCGGCACACGGGCACGATCATTCCCGGCTACACGCACGGCGTGCAGGCCCAGCCGACCTCCCTCGCCCACTACCTGCTGGCGTTCGCCGCGGCCCTCGAACGCGACGCGCGCCGCCTCGACGAGGCCTACGCCCGGCTCAACCGCAGTCCCCTCGGCGCGGCGGCCCTTGGCACGTCCGGCTTCCCCATCGACCGCAACCGGCTGGCGGCGCTGCTCGGCTTCGACGGCGTCCTGGAGAACTCCTACGACGCCAACCACGTCTCGTCGGTGGATTCGAAGACGGAGTTCGCCTCGTCCCTGGCGATCTCCGCGATCGCCGTCGGGCAGTTCAGCGAGGACGTGCAGGTCCAGTACCACGATCCGGCGCCGTGGCTCCTGCTGGACCGGGCGCTGACCGGCATCAGCAGCATCATGCCGCAGAAGCGCAACCCGATCGCACTGGAGCGCCTCCGGCAGATCGCCAGCACCGTCGTCGGCGACGCCCAGACCGTGTTCCTCACCGCGCACAACACCTCGACCGGCATGATCGACTACCGCGGCGCGGATCAGATCCTCGAGACGGCGGCGAAGGCGCGTGAGATGTACGGCCTCTACGCGGCCGTGGTCGCCGGCCTCGAGGTGGACCCGGAGCGGTCGCTGGCCGAGGTGGACGCCGACTACGCCACCATGACGGAGGTAGCCGACACCCTGCTCCGCCACGCCGACATCCCCTTCCGCGAGGGCCACCACTACGCGTCCGAGCTGACCGAGTACGGCCGGGCGCACGGCAAGCGCCCCAAGGAGCTGACCGCCGAGGAGCTGCTGCACGTCTACGAGGAGACGTACGGCGAGCCGCTGCCGGTCACCGTCGACCGGATTCGCGAGGCGCTCGATCCCGAGCAGATGGTCGCGAGCCGCAGGGGTCTCGGCGGCCCGCAGCCGGCCGAGACGCGGCGCATGCTGCGGGAGGGCCGCGCGCGGCTCGACGCGAGCCGTGGCTGGCTCGAAACAGCGCGCGGGGCCCTGGCGGAGGCCGAATCCGCGCTTGAGACCTCGTTCACCGCGCTGGCCGCTCGCAACGGCAGGTAGTCACCGGCCGTCGGAGATGCGAGCGGAGACACCACGCACACCGATGAATACACAAGTCGGTCGGCACAGAGCCGTCCATCGTGTATCGTGACAGTCTCTCGACCCACCGGCGGTGTTTGTCACCCGGAGGAGGTTTCCCAGATGGCGACCGCTCGACTTCCACTGTCAGCCGCGACCGTTCTGCTGCTCCTGTTCTGCTGGACCTACCCCGGAGTCTCGGTCGCGCAAGACCCGCAATCGCCGCCGGAGCCGGAACCGGCTGAAACGGCGGAATCCGATGCAGCCGAGGCCGACGGCGAGAATCCTGCTCGCCGCGGGCGCCGCAACAGCGACGGGATCAAGTCGTACGACACGGTGATCACCGACGAGGCCGAGAGCGACGCGGGCGTGTTCACCGTCCACCGTCTCGACGACAAGGTCTTCTACGAGATCCCGGAGGCCGAGCTCGGCCGGGAGTTCCTCTGGGTCAGCCAGATCGCCCGGACGACCGAAGGAGTCGGCCACGGCGGCCAGGCGCTCGGAAACCGCGTCGTGAAGTGGGAGCGGCACGGCGATCGGATTCTGCTGAAGAGCGTCTCCTACGCGCTCGTGGCGGACGCGGAGCGCCCCATCGCCCGCGCCGTCGAGGCGGCGAACAACGACACGATCATCAGGGCGTTCGACATCGAGGCGCTCTCCGAGGCCGGCGCGCCGGTCATCGACGTGACGACGCTGTTCAGCCGGGAGGTGCCGGAGTTCAGCGCGCGGTCCCGGTTGCAGGCGCGGGGGTTCGCGCGGGATCGGTCCTTCGTCGAGAGCGTGACCGCCTTCCCCGAGAACATCGAGGTGAAGACGACGCACACCTACACGGTCCCGCCGCCGTCGTCCAGCCAGAACCGGTCGCGGACACCGTCCCGGCGGCGCGGCATGCGACCCGGCAGCGCCACCGTGCTGCTCCACTACAGCATGGTCAAGCTGCCCGAGAACCCGATGCAACCGCGCCTGTTCGACGAACGGGTCGGCTACTTCTCGGTCCGCCAGATCGACTACGGCCGCGACGAGCACCGCTCGCCGCGCCGCCGCTACATCACGCGCTGGCGCCTGGAGAAGCAGGACCCGGACGCCGCGGTCTCCGATCCGGTCAAGCCGATCACCTACTGGATCGATCCGGCCACGCCCACCAGATGGGTGCCCTACATCAAGCAGGGTGTCGAGGCTTGGCGGCCCGCGTTCGAGGCGGCCGGGTTCAGCAACGCCATCGTCGCCCGCGAGGCGCCGACCCCGGACGAGGACCCGGACTGGAGCCCCGAGGACGCGCGCTACTCGGTCATTCGCTGGCTGCCGTCGACGGTCCAGAACGCCTCCGGACCGCACGTCCACGACCCGCGCACCGGCGAGATCCTGGAGACCGACATCCAGTTCCACCACAACGTCATGAACCTGGTGCGCGACTGGTACTTCGTGCAGGTCGGTCCGCTCGACCCCCGGGCGCGGACCCTGCCGCTGCCGGACGAACTGATGGGCGAGCTGCTGGCCTACGTGGCGGCGCACGAGGTGGGACATACGCTCGGCTTCCAGCACAACATGAAGGCCAGCTCGCTCTACCCGCCCGAGAAGGTGCGCGATCCCGACTGGGTCCGCACGATGAGCCACACGCCCACGCTGATGGACTACTCGCGGTTCAACTACGTGGCGCAGCCCGAGGACGGCATCGCGGTCGAGGACCTGATCCCGAAGATCGGTCCGTACGACGTCTGGGCCACGAAGTGGGGCTACGCGCCGATCCCGGATGCCGTAGGCGCGGACGACGAGAAGCCGACGCTGGATGCGTGGGCGCGCGAGCAGGACGATACGCCGTGGTACCGCTTCTCCACCCCGGGGGCGCAGAACGCCGACCCGGGCCAACTGACCGAGGCAGTAGGCGACGCCGATGCGGTGGAGTCCACCGCGCTGGGCCTCAAGAACCTGGAGCGGGTGGCGGCCATGCTGCTGGATGCGACCGCCACGGAAGCGGCGGCCGGCGACCCCTACGACGACCTCGACGGGCTGTACGGCCGACTCGTCGGGCAGTGGGCCCTGGAGATGAACCACGTTGCGGCGGTCGTCGGCGGCGTCCGTTCACAGCAGAAGCACATCGGGCAGGACGGCGTCCGCTTCACGACGATCCCGCGGGAGACGCAGGCCGAAGCGCTCGCGTTCCTCAACGACCACGCGTTCGCGACGCCGATGTTCCTGATCGACCCGGCGATCCTGCGGCGCATCGAGCCCGCGGGCGCCCTGGCACGGATCCGGGCCGGCCAAGCCCGCGTGCTTCGCTCGCTGCTGAGCGCCGGCCGTATCCGCAGGCTCGTCGAGCAGGAGGCGATCGACGGTGACGCCGCCTACTCCGCCACCGACTTCCTGGCCGACCTGCGGGCCGGACTGTGGGCCGAGCTGGACGCCCCCGACGTCCGCATCGACGCGTGGCGGCGCAACGTGCAGCGGGTCTATCTCGATCTGATCGACGGCCAGCTCAACGGGCGCCAGCCGGCCGGCGGCGACGCGCGGCCGTTTCTGCGGGGCGAGCTGCGGGCGCTCGACCGTACCGTCGAAGCGGCCGTCGCGCGGGTTTCGGATCGCGCGACGCGGCTGCACCTGGAGGATGTTCGGGACAGCATCGCCCGCACGCTGGATCCACCGTCGGCGGCGCCGGCGGCGGCCGGCGGCAGCCGGGCTCTCGGGGGATTCGGCGAGGAGTTGGCGCACGACCCCTTCGCCGAGTGGACCATGGACGCTTCGTACCACGCGGAAGCCTGCTGGCCCGACTACGCCGTGCGCCTCGTACCCTCTCGCTCGGATTGGTGAGCGCTTGACGCGTCAGTGTGTAAAACATAGTTTTACAACATGACGAAGACGATTACCCGGATAGGCAACTCCCAGGGCGTCATCTTCGACGCCGCCCTGATGGACCTTGCCCGCCTGAAGGTCGGCGATCAGGTGACGGTCAGTCTCCACGAAGGCGGCTCGATCGTGTTGACACCGGTGCGCCCCGTGATCGGCCCCGAGAGAGCAGCCTCGACGGCAGAGCGCCTCATCGAGAAGAACGGGGAACTGTTCCGGCGGCTGTCTTGAAACCGCCGCTGCTGCATCCGACGGTAGCGGCCGTAAGGGCGATTCACGATCGCGTTCTCGCTGCCCACGGAGGGGCGGCGGGAACGCGGGACGAGGGGTTGCTGGAATCCGCGGTGGCGGCGACCCAGGCCACGATGATGGGCGAACCCCTGCTTTCGGACCCGGTGGAGGTCGCGGCGGCGTATCTCTTCTACCTGTGCCGGAATCATCCGTTCGTCGATGGGAACAAGCGGGTGGCGCTCGCTTCCTGCCTGGTGTTCCTCAGGGAGAACGATCTGCTGCCGAACGAACGGCTCGATGTGGACGTCTGGGAAGCACTGACGCTGGACGTGGCCGCCAGTCGCCTGGACAGAGCCGGGACCACGGCACGCCTGCGGCAGATTCTCGGCAGCTCCGGATGAACGGGACTCGCGGTGGTCCTCGCCGCGAGGCTGCGCCGCGACGTCGAGGCTATCGACATGAACGGTGCGCTGGTACCAGCTTCGACGGCGCCGGAGTTCGCTACGGGCGCGGCGCCTGCGCGTCGGGGGCGAAGCGTGCCCGCAGATGGTCGGCGAACGCTGCATCGAACGCGGCCGGCGCCAGCCCCAGCACCTCCTGATAGGGATTCCCCGCCGGGCTGAACGCCCGCAGGAAGGCGCTGACCGCCGCCCGCCCCCACGCGGCTTCGACGAAGTCGAAGACGGCGTGCCCGAGCGCGTATACGGCGCGCGGGTTCTCGAAGCCGGCGCGGCCCTCCACGGTGGACATCGCCGGGATGTCGCCGGACTCCACGAGTCCCCGGAGAATGCCCTCGTCGGCTGTCGACCATGTCCCCACCCCGTAGTCGGCCAAGCCCTCGTCGACCCAGAGGGGCACGCCGACTCCGGGATCGGCACGCGGGACCGCTTCGAAGGCGAAGACGTGGGTCAGTTCGTGGGCGATGCGATCCACGAGACCGTCTCCCCACTCCTCGACAAGCACCACGATCCGGTTCGCGGTCGGCTCGGAGAACGAGCTGATCCCGGTCAGGTTCGCGCCCGGCGCGACGTCCTGCCGCTCGAACCCCTCGCGCGTGCCGAAGACGATCAACGGCACCTTGAACGACAGCTCATCGGCGAGGCGTTCGCCCACCCGCCGGTGCGCCCGCTCGGCCGCCACCTCGACGCGGTCGATGTCGTCCGCCAGCGCCGCCCCGTAACGAATCTCGAAGTGCTCCGTCTCCGACTCCCGCCAGTCGGCCGCAGCCGCCGGACCGGCCGCCTGGGCACCCTGCGCCGAGCCTGTACCGGCCGCCGGAGCAGCGCCGCTTGCACTACCGTGCGGCCACACTGCAGCGCCGGCTCCGGCGCAGAGCGCCAGCGCCGCGGCCCATGCCGCGAACCGCCTGCCGAAGCGCGGCCGGGCGTCGGACGGCCGGTCCAGAATCCGCCGCACGCGCCCGCCGAGCGGGCCGTCGGCCGCGCCGAGGGCCGGCGCTGCCTCGCCTCCGCGCCACTCCTCCAAGGCAGCCAGGGCCGACGCATAGCCGACGCGGTCGCCGCTCACCAGGAGCGCGACGTCGTCGCAGCAATGTTCCCGCTCCGCCCGAATCCGGCCCGACACCCACCAGACGGCCGGGTGGAAGAAGAGGACGGTCTCCCCGAAGGATTGCAGCAGGTTGACGAGGTAGTCGTGCCGGCGGACGTGGGCCAGCTCGTGCGCGAGGATGGCCTCGACCTGCGCCGGCGTCAGATTGGCGAGGGCGGCGACGGGCAGCAGGACGATCGGCCGCATCCAGCCGACGACTGTCGGCGTGCCGACCAGACGCGACTCCACGACCCGGACCGCGTCCACGAGGCCAAGGCGCGCCGCCAGCCGCGCCGCCGTCGCCTGCCAGCGCGAGGCCGGAGCCGCGAGGCCGGCCTCGTGGAGCCGGTGCACCCGCCACAGTCCGCCGCCCATCCGCACCAGCAACAGGGAGACCCCGGCGAGCCACACGGCCACGATGCCCGGCAGCGCTGCGGCGAGGCGCGCGTGGACGGCGCCCAGCGAGTCGCGGGCGACGAGCGCGTGCCCTCCCGGCGAGCGATTGCCCATCTCGCGGGCCGCCGCCCGGTCCGCTGGCCGAAGCGGCTCGACCGCCCCCGCCGCCTGCCACAGGACGGCCGCGGTCACCACGGGAGCAGCGAGCAGCGTCAGCAGGCCGCCGGAGGCGACTGCATAGCGTGCATTCGCCGACCGTCGCCGGCAGAGCCACACGACGCCCGCGATGGTCAGGCCGAGGAGGGCTCCCTGCCACACGAAGTGCAGCAGCGTCCAACCGGTGATCTCGATCCAGTCTCTCATCGCGCTCCCTCCCGTTTCCCTTCCTGCTCCGCCAGCCACTCGCGGATCTCGGCGAGTTCCTCGGGCGACGCCTCCTTCGCGGCCAGCGCCTGCAGCACCAGCCGGGCCGCCGAGCCCCCGAAGGCCCGGTCGGCCAGATCCCGCACGAGCTGCCGTTGCGTCGCGCGCTCGGAGCGCGCCGCCCGGTATACATGCGTGCGCGCGGACTCGTCGCGGCGCACCAAGCCCTTCTCGGCCATGATCTGCAGCAGCTTCAGCACGGTCGTGTAGGCGCTCTCACGCCCCATCTCCTCCGCGACCTCGCGCACCGTGCTCGGTCCCCGCACCCACAGGACGCGCAGGATGGCGAGCTCGGCATCGGTCGGTCGGCGGCGGGCGGGCATGGATGCAATTTCTACGAAGTAGTTCGTAGAAACGAGTATACGAAGAAGTTCGTAGTCGCGTCAATACGAAAACCGTCGTACATCGGAGCTGGCCGAAACCGCCGTCTCGACTTCGCGATTGAGCCCGAGGCAGCGTGACGCGTTGCAGGCCGGGCGCTTCGGCGACCGCACGCGGCGCCTCGCGACCGGCCGAGCGCGGTGGAGGCTCACTTGCCGGCCGACTGCAGGGCCTGCCGGGCGATCCGCTCGAGCCGCGGTTGGATGGACGACATCACGGCCGCGAACACCACCAGCGCCCAGCCCACGGCCAGGATTGCCTGGACACCCACGAGCAACCACGCGGCGGCCGAGACGGGGGCGATGCCGGGATAGTTCTGAGCCAGCGCCCGGAAGAACGTGAAAGCGATCCACTCGCCGATGCCGGCGTTCTCGGCGCCCGCGAACGCGCCGGGGCGGAAGCGGGCCAGCATGCCGGCGAAACCGGCGAACACGACGATGATCGCCAGGTATCCGATGGCGAAGCCGCCGATCGGAATCCACATGACGCGCAGATACTCGGCGAGCTGCCCGTAGACCTGGAGGCGGGGCTGCGCCCATGCCGCGGCGGCGCGGGCGGCCCGGAACGCGCCGATCGGTACGGCGACCATCGCCGCCGGTACCGCCACCGCCGCGTGCACGAGCGCTTCGCTGCGCAGCAGGCCGCCGCGAAGGCCTTCGTGCATGACGCCGTCGACTGCGTATGCCAGGACCCCGAGCGACCCGAGCGCCAGCAGCAAGGGTGGCCGCGCAGAGTCCCGCTCTGCCCGCCCGGCGGCGAAGGCGCCGGCGATGAGCGCGGTCGGCGGCGTCACCAGGAGGCACGACAGAAGTCCGCCGACGCCCAGCGCGGGCAGCAGGCCGGCGCCGATCAGGGTGGACATCGCCAACGTCTCGACGGCGGCGTCCCGGTATCCCCGCAGGCGGGACGTCCCGAGCCCGTCGACGAGCCCGACGGCGAGCGCCACGAGCGGCGGCACGATCCACATGACGCCGTTCCCCGGAACGAGACCGGCGAGCAGGGCCGCGGCCACCCCGGCGACCGCACCGACCAGGATTCCCGCGGAACGCCCGATACGCTCGCGCATGCGCAGGCTGAGCCCGACACCGACCGCAAGGCCGCAGCCGGCCGCCAGCAGCACGTCGTTGTGCACGGCGGTGACCGCGTACGCGAACGGGACGACGACGACGACGAGGGGGACGGCGACCTGTAGAGCGCGCCACGCCGCGCCGAGCAGCTTGCCGGCGGACGCGCCGACGCGCTGCCGTGCTATTTGCAACATGCAGTCGGCGGATGGTAGCACGGGCGCGGGACTCGCACGGGCCACGCCGAAGACGCGACGATAGCCGGCGCTCCCGGCGTTCTCGAACGCGACACGCGTCGTCAATCGGCTTCCCGTCGTGCGTTACGGCGTGCGATGCGGTCGAGCTGCGGCTGGATCGGATGAACGACGGACACGACAGTTGCAGCCGGGCGGCCGCAAGGATGACCATGTAGCCGAGATGACCACCCTCCGACACGCCACCGCCGCGGACCTCCCCTTCATCGCCGGGGTCATGAATCACTACATCGCGACCTCTACCTGCACGTTCCATCTCGAACCGCGGTCGCCGGAGGACTACGCGGCGTGGTTTCGCGACCGGACCGACATCCATCCGGTGACCGTGGCGGAGCTCGACGGCGACCCCGCCGGATTCGCGTACCTGTCGCCGTGGCGACCGCGCGAGGCGTACCGCCGATCGGTCGAGGGTTCGGTCTACGTCCACCCGGAGCGGCATCGCCGGGGCGTCGGGCGGGCGCTGCTGGCGGACCTTATCGAACGGGCGCGTGCGCTGGGCCATCGCACCCTGATCGGCGGAGCCTGCACCGAGGCCGAGGCCAGCCTCGCCCTGCAGCGCGCGCTCGGATTCCGAACGGTGGGCGTGTTGAAGGATGTCGGCTACAAGTTCGGCCGCTGGCTCGACGTCGAGCACACCCAGTTGCTGCTGTGAAAGGCCGCCCGGGGCGTCGCGGCCAACGGCCGGAAGCGGGCGCTGCCTGCTGCAACGCCGTGTTTCGCGGTCGCCGCGGGGTCAGAGCGGGTTCCGCCAACGCAGACCCGGAAACCGGGCGAAGTCGGAATCGTTCGAGTGGACCTCAGCCTGAAACTCGACGGCCAGCGCGGCGATATGGGCATCGGTCACGAGATTGGCGCCGACGCCCGCGGCGTCGAGACTCCGCTGCATATGCTTCAGGTGCTCGACTCCGGGGTTGATCGGCATGACGTGCGCGTACCGGAACCAGTCCCTGACGTGCGTGATGGCGTCCGCCGGCGAGATGGGCGAAGTCAGTGCCCGGGGATGGGTCATCAGTCGCACGAACCCCGTCGAGACGATCCAGGGGACGCCGACTCTCTCCGAACCGTTGACCAGGTCTTGCCACCAGCCCCGGGCTGCCTCGTGGTGCGGCGCGCCATCGTTGTAGGCATAGACCAACAGGTTGATGTCCGGCACGATCACTTCCCGCTCTCCGCGGCGAAGTCCTCCGCCTCCAGTTGATCGTTGAGCAGATTGAGCCGCAACGGGTCGACACCGGGAACGAGCCCGCTGCGATTGGGAACGACCCGGAATTCCCGCGGCTCCGCTCCGCGGGGCCCGGGCGCCATCCCGCGCCGCAACACCTCGTTCACCACCTGCTTGAACGGTCTGTCCTGCAGGCGACTCTGTGCCTTGAGGAAGTCCGCCACGTCCTCGTCGAGTGTCAGCGTCGTTCTCATGGAGACATCATGACGTTTATGAAATGTGATGTCAAGATGTTCTCCACGGGCTTCAGTCGCTCTCCGATGGCGAGTGCCAGAGTCGGCACGATGATGGGACCGAGTGCGTTGTCGGGGAGGAGACCGGCGAACAGCCCATGCGCAGGCTGAGTCCGACGCCGATGGCGAGACCGGAGCCCGCTCCCGCCAGGACGTCGTCGTGCACGCCGGTGATCGCGTAGCCGAAGGTCACGTCGACGACGGCGACCGTGACCGCCACCAGCACGGCCCGTCGGACCACGCGGGTCAACGCCGACAACCACGGGCGACCGGGATCGAGCTGGACTACGGACACGGTTGTTTCCCGATCTCAGTCACCGCCCTGCTTCGCGTCGCGGCGGGCGATCCGCCAGAATCTGGATGGTGACGAGGCCGACGACCGACCTGACCAGCCGCCCGAGCCACGTCCGCGCCGCCCAGTCGGCGTGGAAGCGATATCCCGATCCCGACGACGAGACCGTAGCCCGCCCCCTCACCACCTGGACATGGTCGCCGGAGGCGGCGTAGCCGAACGGCACGACGACGACGAGAACCCCGGCGGCGATCAGCACGCACCGCCGCAACACCTGCACCGCTGCGGAGAACCACACGCGACCCGGATGGAGCGGAGTGACGGACATGAACTGCCTTCAGCCGGATCGATGCACTGACAATCACAGTAGCCTGTCTCGGGCCGACGACGTGCAAATCCGCCTCGGGGCGTGAGCGCTGACGGATCGATTTCCACGACGGGCGCAGAGGTCACGGACGCGAGCGCACTGGTATCGCGGGCGAGCCTGACCCGATCATTCCACCAACTCCGGAAGCCTGGGTCCGAAAACCCGCCGGAATGCGAGCAGCCGGTCGATCATCCACTGGCGGATTTCTTCCTGCGTTTCCTGATTGTCATCGATGGAACCGGGACGAAGAATCGATATGCGGCTCGCTCTACGATTCTCCAATCGTTCCCATTCCAGTGTCGTATCCAGATCGGATTCGAACACCTCTTTCTGTTGCTCCAATCGGTCGAATGCCTGCTTGTTCCGTTCCCGATCGGTGGAGTCGATGTAGAGCTCCACCCGGGCTCGCCCGTGGGCGGCGAAGCTGGCACCATAGGTAAACCACCTGGTACCGGATGAGAATGAGTACCAGCTCTGCGGCTGCGCCTTGCGTGCCCTCGTGAACTCGTGCCCTTCCCTGAGCGCGTCCATGAGCTCCTGGAAAAAAAGACGATATCTCTCGCCCCTCTCCGAGGGTCCACCTTCTCTCGACTTGCCCGCGGCCTGCTTGCGCCATTCGTTCGGGGTGACAACCAGGTCGAAATTGACGGCGGCGCGGGAACCCTCGATCCTCCATAGCTCTATCCCCACCCCGAAGAACTCCGTATCTTCGCCAGTGCGGGAGTTGAGGAAGTCGAGAGCGGCCCGGTGCTCGTCCCGAAACTCCCTCGCAATCCAGACAATTACGCTGGCGTTTTGTCCGGCCGCGTACGTGAGAATCTGCCCTAGGAGTCTGCGCCGCAGAAAAACAGATGCGACAATTGTAGGCGAGCGAGCTGACGACGGAAGGATTCGATGTCGACCACATTCCGCCCCTACGCGCCGGACCAGTCGCTGCTGTTGCCTCCCGACGTGCGGGAGTGGCTGCCTGAGGGCCACTTGGCGCACCACCTCAGCGATCTGGTGGACGATCTGGATCTGACGGCGTTTTACG